>ERZ827156.4832-NODE-4832-length-10614-cov-7.886732_pt1 | contig 10614 bp, 6 predicted proteins | sample MGYA00519919_ERZ827156 | MGnify/ENA primary metagenome ERZ827156 (study PRJEB31778, sample SAMEA3449269) | human gut metagenome | biome: human gut; feature: human-associated habitat; material: faeces | place: United Kingdom | collected 2010/2012 ... | reverse complement strand
CATTTTAAAATTCTCAAAGAATTTCAAGGTTGTCTTTCTATTCAGTTATCAAAGATCTGTATCACTCAAACCCAGTATTTATCTGGTGTTTTAAGTCTTATTTGTTACCGCTTACCGCGGCGACTTGTATATAATATCATCAGGTACACACATTGTCAACAACTTTTTTCAAAAAGTTTCAAAAAAGTTCAATTTTTTTCAATTATTGACTTTTAAACAGGACTGACATGCCTGCGAAGCCGCTTGTTTACTGGCTTTCTGCACATTTACACTGTAATCAGAAAGTAAAGACCTACTATTATATTCTTACATTCAATCCTAGTAGGTGAATTTTCTTGCTAATAGAGATATCTCAATAAGAAAAACCTACGCAAACATCCAATTTAGCTTATTGCGTAGGTCAATCACAAGCAATGTGTCGCTTTATTCTATGAAATTTGAAGAAAAAGACCTACAAAAGTACAATACTTAGATACTTTTGTAGGTCTCTGCTCCGAAACCATTGCAATATTATATAAAAACCACCCACTAATTCTGTTATCCGCTACATTCTAGTAGGCGTTTGCCCAATAGCGCATCACCGTAATGTATCACAATAACGCATCACCATAGCACAGCGCCATCGCGCATCCCCATAACATTATTCCTCAGCCCAAGCCACCATCACCTCAACACAAGCAGATATCCTCTGACATCAATTTCCCATTACAGGTCAAACAGTGACAACTGGTTGCTGTCTGTCATATCTCCAAGTATTCCAAGCTCTGAAAGCTTATCTATCGCTGACTGTCCTATCTTGGCTCGCTGGCGTAAGTCATCCTTTGATAAGAATTCGCCATCTCTGGCGGCTATCTCTATTGACTCTCCGGCGACTTCACCTACCTTTGATATAACCTTGAATGATGGCATAATCTTTCCATCAATTATCTGGAATGTTCTTGCCTTTGCCTTATATATGTCTATAGGTGTGAATTCATAGCCTCTTGCATGCATTTCCTGAACAATACGCATTACACCAAGTTCATCTTCTTCTGTATTAGAGATTGTACCTTCTGCTTTCTTGGCTTTGTACTCAGCAATGTAGTGTTCAAGCCTTACAGGGCTCATAGCCATTTTCTCATAGTCAAATGCTGTGGCTCTTATACTAAAGTAAGCTGTGTAATATGCAAGCGGATAGAATACCTTACAGTATGCAACTCGCCATGCCATCATAACATACGCCGCAGCATGTGCCTTAGGGAACATGTACTTAATTCGCTCGCATGACCATATATACCAGTCTGGTACACCATGGTCAATCATGTGCTGCTTCCACTCCGGCCATTCTTTACATTTGCCGGATGCAACCTTACCCTTTCGGACCATTTCCATTATTTTAAATGATTCCTCTGAATCGAGTCCTTTCTGGATAAGATATATCATAATATCGTCTCGTGTACATATAGCTGTTGAAATAGTAGCTTTTCCTTCTTTAATAAGAGTCTGTGCATTGCCAAGCCATACATCAGTACCATGCGCAAGTCCTGCGATACGGACAAGGTCTGAGAAATACTGTGGCTTAGTATCCATAAGCATCTGCATAGCAAAGTCAGTACCAAACTCTGGTATTCCAAGTGCTCCTAACTTTGTGCCGCCTATATCCTCAGGCTTGATTCCAAGTGCAGATGTATTCTGGAACAGCGACATAACCTCTTTAGAATCAAGTGGAATCTCAAGAGGGTCAATTCCCGTTAAATCCTGTAACATTCGTATCATTGTAGGATCAAGATGTCCTAAGATATCCAGCTTTAACAGGTTGTGGTCAATACTATGGTAATCGAAATGTGTTGTTACTATAGATGTCGTCATATCATTTGCAGGGTGCTGTACCGGTGTAAATGAATGAATCTCTTCACCAATTGGAAGTACAACAATTCCACCTGGATGCTGTCCTGTAGTTCTTCTAATATCAATACAGCCTTCTGCTATTCGTTCTATCTCACATTTTCTCTTAACAATAGGAGGCTTGCCCTCAAGTGCATTCTTTGCTGACTTCTCTTCAAAATACTTCATAACGAAACCATACGCCGTCTTTTCTGCGACAGTACCGATAGTTCCGGCTTTGAAAGTCTGTCCTTTTCCAAAGATAACCTCTGTGTAGGCATGAGCCTTACTCTGGTATTCATTGGAGAAGTTAAGATCGATATCAGGCTCTTTGTTTCCCTTGAAACCAAGGAAAGTCTCGAACGGAATATCAAATCCCATCTTATTAAGCTTCGCTCCGCATTTTGGGCATATCTTATCAGGCATATCGCAGCCTGCGCCTCCGGCAAATGCTTTGACTTCATCTGAATAGAAATCATTATAGTAGCATTTTGGACACAGATAATGCGGGCTTAACGGATTAACCTCGGTGATACCCGCCATTGTTGCTGCTAATGAAGAACCAACCGAACCTCTTGAACCAACCAGATAACCGTCATCATTAGATTTCCATACAAGCTTCTGTGCAATTATGTACATAACGGAATATCCGTTAGAGATAATTGAGTTCAACTCTCGCTCTAATCGCTCAGTTACTATCTGTGGAAGCTCCGGACCATATATCTCATGAGCTCTATTTTCACAGATTGTACGAAGCATCTGATCAGAGTTCTCAATGAACGGAGGACATTTATCCGGTCTTACAGGCTCAATTTCCTCACACATATCCATAATCTTATTAGTGTTGGTTACAACAACCTCGTATGCCTTGTCGCTTCCGAGATAATCGCACTCATGAAGCATTTCTTCAGTAGTATGAAGATACAGCGGTGCCTGATTATCCGCATCATCAAAGCCTTTTCCTGCCATGATAATTCTACGGTACACTTCATCCTCCGGATTTAAGAAATGCACATCGCAGGTCGCCACAACAGGCTTGCCGAATTTGTCCCCAAGTTCTACTATTCTGCGGTTCAGATTGCGCAAATCCTCCTCATTCTGGACATAGCAATCCTCTTTCTCAATCATGAACCTGTTATTGCCAATTGGCTGTATCTCAAGATAGTCATAGAAATTAACTATTCTCGCTATCTCTGCTTCTGAACGACCATTTACAAGACTTCTGAAAAGCTCACCTGCCTCACACGCACTTCCTATAATAAGACCTTCCCTGTATTGGTTAACAAGACTCTTCGGTATCTTAGGGAATCTGTTAAAGTACTGCAAATGTGATGCAGAAACAAGTCTGTACAGATTAATCCTTCCCATCTCATTAGAAGCAAGAATTATACAGTGATACTGATGAAGCTTCTTGATGGCGTTCTCATCCATCTTACCTTCTTCATTAAGCTTATCAACGTCAGGAATATCCCTGTCGTAAAGCATTTTAATCATCTTGACAAATATGTCTGCAGTCGCAGCAGCATCGTCAACCGCCCTGTGGTGGCTTTCAAGTACAACATTAAGATGCTTTGTAAGCGTATCCAGCTTATAATTATGAAGATTTGGCATAAGAAACTGTGCAAGAAGCACTGTGTCTATAATGGTAGTATCCACATTTATACCAATCTTCTCTGCTTTATTGATTATAAAGCTCGTATCGAATTCCGCATTATGTGCAACCATAACAGCATCCTCGCAGAATTCAAGAAACTTAGGCAGAATCTCCTCTATCCTAGGTGCATTCATAACCATCTGGTCATTAATGTGCGTAAGCGTCTCTATTCTGAATGGAATAGGAATCTCAGGATTAACAAATGTAGAGAATCTGTCTACTATCTCACCATTGCACACCTTGACTGCACCTATCTCTATAATTCTGTCAACTTCCGCAGAAAATCCCGTTGTCTCAAGGTCGAACACAACATATGTATCGTTAAAGCTCTGTCCTCTCGGATTCGTTACTATCTGCTTGGTATCATCAACGAGATAAGCCTCGACTCCGTATATTATCTTAAAATCAAGCTTCTCACCCTTCTTGGCATAAGAGCCTTTGAGGTCGCTCATCGTATGGAATGCATCTGTAAATGCCTGCACAACACCGTGGTCAGTAATTGCAATTGCCTTATGTCCCCATCTGATTGCCTGTTTGATAATATCAGATACATAAGACACACCATCCATATCACTCATCTTGGTATGGCAGTGCAACTCAACTCTTTTATGAAGTGCAAGGTCATTGCGCACCTGTCTTGTATCAGAGCCTTTTCTTATGCCCCACACATTGGCAATTGATATTTCCTGGTCGTACTTGTCAAATGTAGCATTACCCTTAATCTTTAAGAAGTTCCCCTTCTTGATAACACCTGAAAGCTCCGGTACCTGCTCATTTTTTGCAAATACCTTTACTGTAATTGTGTCTGTAAAATCTGTGACATTGAACATAATAATAGTTCTTTCGTTACGGATTTCACGCATTTCCACATTACGGACCATACCAGAGATAATAACATCTCCGATTGCTGTATCTATCTGTTCAATCGGTGTTACATCACCGTCAAAATCTCTTCCATATAAAACATCCGGATTTGATGGCTTCTTTTTGTAATACTCGTTCTGGCTTCCCTTTTGTCCAAACTGGGTTCTGTTTTTGTCTCCAAACGATGATTGACGTGAATTCTCCTGTACTGCACCATCATTTGACTTTGTACCTGATGATGCAGCATTTTCCGATTTTGAGCTTGTTGACGTTCCCTTTGAAAATGCTGTTTTTGAAGAATCCTCGTTCACTCCGTCGCCCGCTGCCTGTGCCGCCCTCATATTCTTTTCAATCTGTGCGACACGCAGATTCAGCTTATGCTCATTTTCAAGCTCGTAGTGACTTCCCTCTTTTTTTGCATATTTATATATAACATCAATTTCAAACCCAAAACGGTTCAAAAATATTTTTTTGAAATAATCCGCAAGCGTATCGGCATATGTCCTTGACAAAAATCCGTCCTCAAGAGTAAGCACAAGACAGTGTTCCCCATCAAATTCCCATTGTGAATTTTTCAACAGATTATATTCGAGAGTCCAATATTTCTCAAGTTCAAACAAGATGCTGTCATAATATATTTCCATAATTTTGACAGGTGTGTACTGTTTTGAAAGTCTGTATCTGTCAATTATACGCACATCCATATTTTTCATGCGGAATATCTGCTTTTTCAAAGCGTCCTCCGCCTTGTATATTACCTGCTTGCTTATAAGCCGTTCACTGCTTAAATAGACACGTGCCAGAGAATTGGTAGATGTCTTTGATACACGGGTAACTTCCGTATCAGTAAGATAAACTCCTATTTCCTCCGGCACTTTAAGTGTACTAAACACTTCAAAAAATTTATTCAACTAAATAACACTCCTCTAAAGCATTTACATTAAAACATTCATATTTCTTTTAGTCATTCCAATGGTCAAGCTCATACTTTAATGTGTCAAGCAGCTCATTTTCAGCTACTTTACGCACAACTTCACCATGTTTAATAAGAACGCCACAGCCGTCTCCGCCTGCAATTCCAAGATCTGCTTCTTTAGCCTCTCCCGGACCGTTTACAACACATCCCATAACAGCAAGTTTTAAATCAAGGTCATATCCTGCTGCCAGCTTTTCAACTCTTCCGGCAAGGTCGATAAGATTAATCTTTGTTCGCCCGCATGTAGGGCATGAAACAACTTCAATTCCGCCTTTTCTCAACCCAAGTGTTCTTAATATAAGCTTTGCAGCTTCAATCTCTTTTACCGGGTCGTCTGTTAATGACACTCTTATTGTATCACCAATACCCTGATTAAGAATAAGTCCTAATCCTATCGCTGATTTAATACTTCCGGAAAATACTGTGCCTGACTCTGTTATTCCAACATGAAGCGGGTGATTTGTCTTATCTGCAATAAGCTCATGTGCTTTTACGCACATCAAAACATCCGATGATTTGATACTTATAACAAGATTATCATATCCCAAATCTTCAATTATCTTAACTTTATCAAGTGCACTCTCAACGAGACCTTCGGCTGTAACACCATTATATTTTTCAATAAGGTCTTTTTCAAGAGAGCCGCTGTTTACACCGACACGAATAGGAATGTTTCTTTCTTTTGCAGCATCTACGACCGCCTTGATTCTGTCTGTACTTCCTATATTTCCGGGATTGATTCTGATTTTATCGGCACCGTTTTCAATCGCCGCGATTGCCATTCTGTAATCAAAATGAATATCGGCAACAAGCGGAATATGGATATATCTTTTTATCTCGCGTATCGCATCTGCCGCCTCCTGCGTCGGAACCGTGCATCTTACTATGTCACAGCCTGCCTCTTCAAGAGCAAGAATCTGCTTTACCGTCTCTTTTACATTTTCAGTTCTTGTATTTGTCATGGACTGGATTGCAATTTTATTTCCGCCTCCGATTACACAGTTACCGATTTTTACCGTTTTCGTATTATCTCTGTACATAAAAACTCCGTTTCCGGACAGTTATGATACCTTTGTGACAAACATACTGCCCTGTCAATACATTCTAAAACAAATATTTTAAAACAAATTAACTATATCTTTAAACATTATATAGACCATAAGAAGCATAAGAAGAACCATTCCGACAAAATGAACCATTCCCTCACGCTCTTTCTTTACAGGTTTTCCTCTAACCACTTCAATAAACATAAAAAGAAGTCTTCCGCCGTCAAGTGCCGGTAAAGGAAGGAGATTCATAACTCCGAGGTTAGCACTTAACATTACAATATACTGGAATATGTTAAGACACACATACCATGCCCCATCCGGCTTACTCTGTTCAACAACAGTATTAACTGAATCCACAACGCCCACCGGTCCTGATAAATCATTAATTCCAAGTTTACCTGTAAACATCATTCCGACACTTTTTACAACTGTTTCTATCCAGTATCCTACTTCTTTAAACGAGCAGAGTATTGTCTGTGCAGGGCTGACTTTTACACGATATCCATAGCTGTCAAAACCTGTATAGTATTCTTCGCTTTCAACGAGTGTTGGCGTAACTTTTAATGTAACATCCTGACCGTCGCGTTTTACTACCATCTCAATCTCTTTTCCGCCTGAATTATTAATTATCTGCGGAATTTTATTGTCATCCGTAGGCTTTACTCCATCAACTGAAACTATCACATCGCCTTTTTCAATTCCGGCTTTTGAAGCTGCCGAATTATCACTTACTGAGGCAACAAGTGTGTTGTCGCTAATAGTAATACCAAGTCTGTATACACTCAGTTTTCTGTACTCGGGTGTAACTGTTGTCGTATATTTCTGACCATCACGCTTATATGTTATATTCATTGTATCAGATGCATGATATGCCTGATAAAATGCATATTCCTTTGAAAATGCAATGCCGTTATTGTTAATTTTTGTTATCTCATCACCAACTTGAAGTCCCGCAGCTGCCGCCGGTGAACTATCCTCTACAACATCAACAGTACATGGATCTGTACCGACACTTCCAATTATAATAACAGCGAACACAAATGCAAGAAGAAAGTTAAATACAGGTCCGGCAGCTATTATTGCAATTCTTGACCACACTGTTTTAGCTGCAAATGCTTTGTCTGCATCATAATTTTTTAAAAGTTCTTCTCTTCTTTCTTTTGCAGGCAAATCATCTGAATCTTCATCTTCTCCATTTTCATCTTCACTGCCATCATCAGACTGTGTAAGCATATCGTCTCCAAGCATTATACATGCACCACCAAATGGTATAAGCTTCAGACAGTATTCAGTATCTCCCTTTTTTATTCCGAAAAGCTTAGGTCCGAAGCCTATTGAAAACTCAACTACAGCGACTCCATTAGCCTTTGCGACTATAAAATGTCCAAATTCATGAATAAGGACAATAAGTCCAATCATGATAATTGCTATGATTATATTTAAAATCAAATCACCACCTGCTTTCAATCATTTCATATACAGTCTTTTCAGTCTCAAGAATCTGTTCAACTGTAGGATTGTCGATATACTTAATATTTTCCATGGCATACTCTATTATGTCATATATATCAAGATATTTTATCTTTTCGTCCAGAAATCTGCTTACTGCAAGCTCGTTGGCTGCATTCATTGCTGTAGGAATATTGCCGCCTCTTTCTGCTGCATTATATGCAAATTTAAGTCCCTTAAATGTTTCCATATCAGGTTTTTCAAATGTAATCTGTGCAAGTTCATAAAAATCAAGTCTTTTAGTATCGAGTATTCGTCTCTCAGGGTAATATAATGCATATTGAATAGGAAGACGCATATCAGGACTTCCAAGCTGGGCCATTACACCACCGTCAACAAACTGCACCATAGAATGAATTATGCTCTGTGGCTGGACTATAACCTGTACTTTATCAACAGGAACACCAAAAAGCCACTGTGCCTCTATAACTTCAAGTCCTTTGTTTACCATTGTAGATGAATCTATTGTGATTTTTCTTCCCATAGCCCAGTTTGGGTGTTTTAATGCATCGGCAAGTGTAACATTTTCAAGTTCTTTTCTTGTCTTTCCCCTGAAAGGACCGCCTGATGCAGTAAGAAGAATTTTATCAATCTGTCCCCTGTTTTCACCGTTAAGGCACTGGAATATTGCTGAATGTTCGCTATCTACAGGATAAATTGATACATTTTTTTCTTTTGCAAGATTAATGATGATATGACCGGCTGTAACAAGTGTCTCCTTATTTGCCAGTGCAATATCTTTATGTGCATTAATTGCCGCAATTGTAGGTTCTATTCCCATCATGCCCACAACCGCAGTCACTACAATGTCAGCTTCATCTATTGTAGCTGCCTCAATAAGTCCTTCCATGCCATATACAATCTTAACATCCATATCGGAAAGGAGAACTTTCAGCTCTTTTGCCTTTTCCTGTGTTTTGACGCTTACAAGCTGCGGCTTAAATTCTCTGGCCTGCTCAGCTAATTCTTTTACTCTTGTGCCTGCAGCGAGAGCCACAACTTTTATATCATTATTTTTTCTTATAACATCTAATGTCTGTGTTCCTATTGAACCTGTTGAACCTAATAAAGATACACTTTTCATAATTATTCAAGCCTTTCTTACATTATGTGACTGATAAGGTAAACAGCCCAATATACAGCCGGCCGTGAATATCACACTGTCAAACCTGTCCATGATTCCGCCGTGTCCCGGAATAAGTTTTCCATAATCTTTTATATCATAATTTCTCTTGATTGCAGATGCAGCCAGATCTCCGATTATAGATAACAACGCTCCTATAAAACTTGCTATTGCAAATGTCCATACAGGATGCACAAATATGCCGGACATTCTTGTGCTTATTATAAATCCATAGATTATGCCCAGTAAAGTTGCACCTGTCACACCGCCAACTGCTCCTTCAACTGATTTTTTCGGAGAAAGCTTAGGTGCCATCTTATGTTTACCAAAAAGAACACCTGTAAAATATGCAAATGTGTCATTGCCCCATGATGATACAAATACAAGCCATACTATATATTTGCCGTCTCCTGCAACTCTAACTTTATATATATATGAAAGCATTACTGCAACGTAAAATATTCCTGTAAAGACAAGCATTGCATCCTGCGATTTATATTTTGGAAATGTTATGACATATATTGTCATGATTGCCATAAGTCCAAATACAAAAACAAGCGTTTCAAGCTGCCATTTTCCAAGCCATACGCACACATAATATGCCACAGCTACAACATAGCCACAGATTCCAAGCAGCTTTTCATGTATACCGGCTGCCCTGTATAATTCATACATTCCGACAAGCGATATAAATGCACATAAAAGAAACAGATACCAGCTTCCTACATAAAGCGATGAAGCTGCAATTATTGCAAGAAATATTCCGCTTATAATTCTAGTTTTCACTTAGCATCCTCCTTAACGCCGCCAAAACGTCGTTCTCTTTTATTATATTTCTCAAATGCCTTTATAAGCTCTTCTTTGCTAAAATCAGGCCAGTATGTATCAGTAAAATAAAACTCCGTATATGCCAGCTGCCACGGAAGATAATTGGATAATCTCTGCTCACCGCTTGTTCTTATAAGAAGATCCGGGTCCGGAAGCTCCCGTGTATCAAGATTATCTGTAATAGTCTGTTCAGTAATATCATCCGGATTGATTTTTCCGGCCTTTACATCAGCTGCTATCTTTTTGACAGCTCTTGTAATCTCATCTCTTCCGCCATAATTAATAGCTATTGTAAAATTAAGTCCTGTATTATTCTTTGTCTTTTCTTCAAGATTTTCAATACTCTGTACTATATCAGGACTGAGTTCTTCTTTTCTTCCTATAACACGGCATCTTACATTATTCTTCATTGACTTTTTAACACAGTCTTTAAGATACCATCTCAAAATTCCCATGAGAGTTGAAACTTCTTCTTGTGAACGTTTCCAGTTTTCTGTTGAAAATGCATATACTGTTATGTATTTTAGTCCAATTTTGTTCGCATATCTTACTATGTTTTCAAGTGTTTTGGCTCCCGCTTTATGCCCAAAACTTGCAGGCTTTCCTTGCGTTCTTGCCCATCTTCTATTTCCATCCATGATTATTGCTATATGTTTTGGCATGTTTTCTTCATTAAATTTCATTATTTTCTCCTTGCTATACACTCATAATTTCAGTTTCTTTATCTGTTAATATTTTGTCTATTTCT
>ERZ827156.4828-NODE-4828-length-10619-cov-20.043639_pt1 | contig 10619 bp, 11 predicted proteins | sample MGYA00519919_ERZ827156 | MGnify/ENA primary metagenome ERZ827156 (study PRJEB31778, sample SAMEA3449269) | human gut metagenome | biome: human gut; feature: human-associated habitat; material: faeces | place: United Kingdom | collected 2010/2012 ... | reverse complement strand
AGAACCGCATGACCTTCTTGGCGCCCACCAGCTTGAACAGCAGGGCCAGCACCAGGTACAGCAGTCCGGCCACCACCACGCCGCCCAGGGCGTAGGGCAGCTTCTCCTCGCCGGTCATGGCGGCGAACTTACCGGCGTTCAGCTGAGCTACCGCCTCGAAGCCGCCCAGGAAGGCGAAGGAGGAGCCCAGGAAGGCGGGCACCTTGAACTTGGTGCACACATGGAAGAGCAGCGTGCCGATACCGGCAAACAGCAGGGTGGTCTGGATGGACAGGGGCAGGCCGTAGCCGCTGACCAGGATGGGCACCAGCACCGTGGCGCCGAACATGGCGAACAGGTGCTGCAAGCCCAGCAGCAGCATCCGGGGGATGCCCAGCTCCCGAGCGTCGTAGATGGCGTCTTGTCCTAATTTCTTGTTCATGTGACATGTCCTCTCTTTCTCGTTCGTTCTTGCTTCATTCTCATTCGTTCTATTGCTTTCCACGTTGCTGTCCGCACCGTTTTTGCCTAAAAAAAGGACCGGTGAAAAACACCGGTCAAATAAAAACAATATCAGAAACAAAAACAGAGGGAGCGTCCTTCCGCTTTCTTACAACAGTCTTGCAGGTCATGGCGCGTCCCTCCTTTCATTTTCTTGCCTATTATACGGGCCGTTTCCGCAAAATGCAATGCATTTCTGCTCCAATATCGCACCAAATATCAGCGCGCTTCTTTGGCTGTATTGCACAACTTCATTCGCCCTGCTTATGGCTGCCATTCGCCAGGTGCAGCCGCTTCCGCAGCACCGGGCACACGCCCGCCGCCACAATGATCTTCACCGCGTCCCCCGGCAGATACGGCAGCATCCCCGCCCACAAAAGGGCTGTAAAGGTCATTCCCTTCCCCATGTAGGCGTTCAGGATCACCGCCATATAGGGCATTCCCACCGCGTACAGCACCGCCAGGCCCGCCAGCGCCGCCAGCGCCATCCGCTTGGGGTCGAGACTCTCCCCCGCCACCGCGCCGATGACCCACGCCGCCGGGATCAGCCCCAGCAAAAAGCCGAATGTCGGCTGGAAAATATAGCCGAAGCCGCCGCCCATGGTAAAGATCGGCAGACCCATGATCCCCAGGAAAACGTACACAAATTGGCTCAAAGCGCCCCATTTTTTGCCCAAAAGCAGCCCCGCCATGGCGGTAAACAGATATTGCAGCGTCACGGAGCTGTACCCCATGGGGATACGCAGAAACGCGCCTACCGCCGTCAGCGCGGCGAACAGCGCGGTAAACACCAGCATTCGGGTATTGCGCACAAAAAGCACCTCCAGCTCTCAGGATCCCCCTGATGATACTAAAATTCTTAACGGCTGTCAACTATTTACAAACACTGCCTGCGGTGGTACAATGTGTGTTCAAATGAAAGGAGGCGATGGCCGTGCCCTGGACCGTGCTCCGGTATCACGAGGTCGATTCCACCAACAACGTGTGCAAGGCCCTGGCCTCCCAGGGAGCGGACGACACCGCGGTCATCGCCGCCGTCCAGACCGCCGGCAAGGGCCGGCTGGGCCGCTCCTTTCAGTCCCCTGCGGGCGGGCTGTATCTCTCCGCCCTGTGGCGGGAATGCCCTTCGCAGCAGCTTCTCACCGTGACGCCCCTGGCGGCGGTGGCGGTGTGCCGTGCCGTGGAGAGCCTGTGCCCCGCCCGCTGCGGCATCAAATGGTGCAACGACGTGGTGCTCTGCGGCAAAAAGCTCTGCGGCATCCTCACCGAGTCCTCCCTCCTGCCCGACGGCAGCGCCGACTGGCTGGTGGTGGGCATCGGCGTCAACGTGGGACAGGCCGCCTTTCCGCCGGACATCGCCGATATGGCCACATCCCTTGCGCTGCAGGGGTTCCGCGTGTCCCCCGACGCACTGGGGGACGCCATCCTGTGCCAGCTGACCGCCCTGCGGCAGGTGCTGCCCGACCCGGCGGCGTGGCTGGCGGAGTACCGCCGGCGATGCGTCAATCTGGGAAGGCCCGTGCGGGTGCTGCGGGGCGACATCGCCCGTCCGGCCACGGCGCTGGACGTGGACGCACAGTTCGGCCTGACGGTGCGCTACGAGGACGGGACCACAGAGGCAGTGCGCAGCGGAGAGGTCTCCGTCCGCGGGCTGTACGGATATATTGAATGAGGTGATATCATGAACATAAAACTTCTGGGTCAGCTGTTCCTCACCTTTGCCAAGGTGGGCGTCATGACCTTCGGCGGCGGCATGGCCATGCTGCCCATCCTCCAGCGCGAGGTGGTGGAGGACAAGCACTGGGCCACGGACGAGGAGCTGGTGGACTACTTCGCCATCGGCCAGTGCACCCCCGGCATCATCGCCGTCAACACCGCCACCTTCGTGGGCCAGAAGCAGGCCGGCATCCTCGGCGGCATCGTGGCCACGCTGGGCATCGTATTCCCGTCGCTGGTGATCATCACGGCGCTGGCCGGCGTCATCAACAGCTTCTCCCACCTGGCCTGGGTACAGCACGCCTTCGCGGGCATCCGCGTGTGCGTCTGCGTGCTGATCTTCAACGCCGTGGTCAAGCTGTTCAAAGGCTCTGTGAAGGACTGGGCTGCCGGGCTGATCTTCCTTGCCGTGCTGGCGGCATCGCTGCTCACTGACCTATCCCCCGTCATCTTCGTGGCGGCGGCCGCGGCACTGGGCATCGTCATTCAGAACGTGATAAGGAGGGCGAAATAATGCTGTACCTCCAACTGTTCTGGGAATTCTTCAAAACCGGTCTGTTCGCCGTGGGCGGCGGACTGGCCACCCTGCCCTTCCTGCAGGATATGGCCGACCGCACCGGCTGGTTCACCTCCGCACAGCTGGCGGATATGCTGGCGGTGTCCGAGTCCACCCCCGGCCCCATCGGCGTGAACATGGCCACCTATGTGGGCTTCACCACCGGCGGCGTCGGCGGCGCGCTGATGGCCACCATCGGCCTGGTGACCCCCTCCATCATCGTCATCCTCATCGTGGCGGCCTTCCTGAAGGCCTTCCGCGACAGCAAGTGGGTCAACGCCGCCTTCTACGGCCTGCGCCCCGCCTCCACGGCGCTGGTGGCCGCGGCGGGCCTGTCCGTGGTGCCCATCGCCCTGCTCCACAGCGGCATGACCGGCCTCTCCGCCCTGAACTGGCCCGCCATCGCCCTGGCGGCGGTGCTGCTGGTGTGCACCAACTGGGTGCCCGTGGTGAAGAAATGGCACCCCATCGTGTTCATCGGCATCTCCGCCGTGGTTGGCGTGCTGCTGAAGTTCTGACGAAAACGCTGGACAGCGCCCGGCCCCTACCAAAATATTGCAAAGACCTCCCCCGACGCTCAGTCGGGGGAGGTCCTTTTTCTCTCTGTCAGGCCAGCGCCTCGGCCAAGCCCACCATCACCGGCATCGTGACGGCCGAAATGGCCGTCTGCACGGAGACCAGGGACGAGGTCAGCGCCGTGTCGCGGCCAAACCGGGCGGCGAACATGCTCAGCAGCGCCGCCGGGGGCGCGCTGGTGGCGATCAGCAGCACCAGCGTCAGGTCGTGGGACACATTCAGCGCCAGGCAGATCCCCAGGGACACCAGCGGCAGCACCACCAGACGCAGCGCCAGCGTCACCCAGGAGCTGGCGCCCCGCAGGGCGGCGCGGAAGTCCGCATGGCTCAGCTGATACCCCACCACCAGCATGGGCAGCGGCGTATTCAGGTCCGCCAGATAATCTATAGGCACCAGCAGGGTCTCCGGCAGCGCTATCTGCGCCAGGTACAGCACCATGGCCACCGCCACGCTGATCACGCCGGGATTCAGCAGCAGGGGCTTCAGCCGCAGCTGCCGGTGGTCGCCGGTCAGGGCGTACACGCCCCAGGTCCAGCTGATCACCGTGAACACGATCACATACGCGGAGCCGTAGAACACCCCGACGCTGCCCAGCAGCGCCGCCATCAGCGGATAGCCCATAAAGCCGCAGTTGGAAAGCACCGCCGCGAACCGCAGGCACCCCTGGCGGTCGCGATCCTTGTCCCGGATCAGCAGCAGCGCCACGGCGATGAACACCGCGTGCAGCAGCGCCGACACGCCGGTCACCACGCCGAAATTGTGCAGCGTGGTCTGCTCCAGCGGCCGCTGGAAGGCCACCACCATCATGCAGGGGGACACCACATACATCACCAGATTGCTCATGGCCGTGGCGGCGTGGTCGTCCAGCAGCCTGACCTTACCCAGTACGAAGCCCACCAGCAGCAGCAGGTACAGCGTAACGATCTGCTGGCCCACGGTGAGAAATGATTGCAGCATGCGGATCCCTCCTAAACAGAAACTGAACACCGCCCCAGTCTATCACAAAAAGCCGCACTGTCAAGCCATGTTTTCGACAAAAAACAGGAGGCCGCGCCTCCTGTTTTGTCCCTATATGTCGCTCTTTTCCCGGCCCACGGACTTTTCCGTGGAAAAGCCGTCCGGGTAGCGGCGCTCCAGCTTTTCCAGGTTGGCGCGCAGGATGTCCTCCAGCGGCAGGCCCAGCGCCGTGGCGGCCTCCGCCAGATACCAGGCCACGTCGCCCAGCTCGCTGGCCAGATGCTCCCGGTCCAGGGGGTGGCCCTGGGCCAGCCACTTCTTCACGATGTCGATGGCCTCGCCGGACTCGCCGCACAGCCCCATGACGCTGTTGATCAGTACATCCTTCTCCGACAGGCCGGGATTCAGCGTGGCCATGGCCCGCTGCTGGTACTCGTTGACCGTCATAGCGCGCCCTCCAGCAGGGCCGGGATCTGCTGCAGGTCGGTGACCTGCCAGGTCACGTCCGCGCCCTCCGGCGCGCCGGGGCGGCGATAGTAGCAGGTCCTGATGCCGTACTGCCGGCCGCCGGCCATGTCGGAGGTCAGCGAGTCGCCGATGATGGCGCAGTCCTCCGGCCGGACAGGCTCCGACCGCCCGGCATTCAGCTGGGCGAAGGCCCCGTCGAAAAAGGCCGGGTCCGGCTTGGAGGCCCCCAGCCGCTCGGAGATGAAAAACCAGTCGAAATACGCCCTCATCCCGGCGATATCCAGCCGGTGCAGCTGCTGTTCGTAGGGGCCGTTGCTGGCCGCCGCCAGGGTATATCTGCCGTGGAGCGCGCGCAGCAGCTCCATACTGCCCTCCACGGGGATGGCGCTGTCGTACAGGGCGGCGCGGAAGTATTTTTCAAATACCTGGCCGTCAAAATCCATATCCAGTGCCCGGAACACGTTGTTCCAGCGAATCTTTTCCAGCTGGGCAAAGGTCAGCGTCCCCTGCTCGATCTGCCGCCAGAGCTTGCCGTTCTCCCGGTGGAAAACGGCCTCCATATAAGGCTCGTAGGGCTTCAGGCCGAAGTGGGCGAAGCCCTGCCGCATGGTCTGCCGGATGTAGGCGTCAAAGTCCAGCAGCGTGTTGTCGATGTCGATGAAAACCACTTGCATGGCGCACCTCTCAGAGGAAGAATTTGCGGTGCAGGCTGCGCCGCAGGGGCTTGCATACCGCGATGACCAGCAGCATGGCGCCCAGCACCACGCCCGCGGCCAGGGGATAGAAGGACCACATAAAGGTGTCGTGCAGGCCGAAGGTCAGGTTCAACAGGAATTCCACCAGCACCGCCAGACCGCCGGAGAGGATCAGCGCGCCGCCGCAGATATACAGCGCCGCGCCGGGCAGATACCGCAGCAGCGTCACCATGGCGCACACCAGCAGCCCCGCCGCGCCGGTGACCGGCAGCGCGAAGGACAGGAACCAGTGGCCGCCGGTGGCGAAATTGACGTACAGCAGAAACACGCCGATGGCCGCAAAGTCGATGGGCACGAAGATCACCGGGTTGGGCCGCCGGAACCACAGGGGCAGCACCGCCAGGATATACAGCAGCGCCAGTCCGCCCACGGCGAAGCCGGACCAGACGATGGCGCCGTTGATGCGCCAGTCGCACAGCACGGTGATCACCGCCGGCAGCAGCATGCACACGGAGATCACGAACAGCACGCCCACCCGGCTGACCTCCTCGTGGCGGGGATGGTCATCCGGCGGATAGGGCGGCTCGCCCTGCCCGCAGGGCAGATCGGGGTGAAAAACACGGGTGCCGCACAGGGGACAGACGCGCTCGCTGTCCGCCAGCTCCACACCACACTTGATACAATACATGAAAACGCTCCTTTCCCGCGCGTCAGCGCTGGTTGCTCTCCACCTTCACCGGCAGGCCCAGCCGGTGCAGCACGCGGTAGAAATGGTATTCCAGCTCCGGCTCGCGGATGCTGCGGATGCAGTTGATATAGGCCGTGTCGCCCCAGGTGACCACGCCGCAGTTGTGGGGGGCCTTGGCCTGCACGCCGATGATGAAGTCCATCCGGGCGATGTAGGGCACCATCACCTCCGGCAGCTCCACCCGGCCCAGATTGGACAGGCACAGGCAGGACTTGCACTCGCCCACCGTGTCGAACACGGCCTTCATGGCGATATTCTTGATGAACAGCGGCATCACCCGCAGGATGGGTGAGCGCTCGCTGGCCACGTTGGCGGCGAACTTGGCCCGCATGGTCCAGCGGTTGTTCTCCAGCCCCATCTTGTGGTGCACCAGACCGCACAGCTCGGAGAAGCTGCACTCTCCCAGCCGGGGATCGATCTCCGGAGTGATATAGGAGGCGAAGTTGCGCATGGTACGGCTGGGGAACAGATTCCGCAGGTTCACCGGCAGCAGCACCTTCACCGGCCGGCGGTGGCGCACATTGGGCACCTTCTCCGCCTGCAGCTCCAGAATGGCCTGCATCATGGCCGCGCACAGCAGCTCCGTCACGGACACGCCGTACCCCTTGGCGCACGCGCGCAGCTTATCCGCCGGCACCATCATGGTCACCAGGTCCTTATAGCCGTCCGCCTCCGGCGTGCCGGTCAGGTGATAGGCCGTGGCCTCGGCGCGGCTGGCGGTGACCTCCCCGGCGTAGCGGGCGAAGCTGTCCTCCAGCTCCTCCGGCGACGGCTCCTCCAGCCGCCCCAGCACGCCCTTCTCCGCCGGGACGGAGATGCCGTACTTCTCGCTGAGATATTCCGCCAGCAGAGACTTGACGAACACCAGCGCGCCGGTGCCGTCGGTCAGCGCGTGGAAAAACTCCACCGCCACGCGCTCCTTGTACACCAGCACCCGGAAGGCGCACTGCCGCACCTGACGGAACGGCGCGTGGGCCAGCGGGCAGCTTTTCTCATCCTGTATGGGCGGCGTGTGGGGGATCTCCTCCAGATAGTACCAGAACACGCCCCGGCGCAGCCGCACGGCAATGGACGGAAAGCGCCGCACCGTCACGTCCAGCGCCCGCTCCAGCACCGCCCGGTCCACCGGCTCCGTCAGCGTGGCGGAGATGCGGAAGAAGTTGTTCCAGTTGCGCCGCTTGGCGGCGGGATATATCTTGGCGGCGTTGTCCAGCCGCATCCACCGCAGGCTCCGTGCCGGGGACAGGTTCTGGGTCAGGAAGCGGTTGATCTCGCTGAAGTCCTGCTCCATGTTCTCCTGCAGGCAATAGAGCACATAGGCGTGCCAGCGCTCCGGGGCGATGACAAGTTTGCTGCGGCACCCGGCCTTTTTCAGCCGGTCGTGCAGCCCCCGGGCGTCGTCCAGCAGTATCTCGTCCCCGCCGGCAAAGAGCAGCGACGGCGGAAAGCCCGTCAGGTCGCCCAGCAGCGGCGAGCACAGCGGGTCGGCGGGGTCCTGGGTGTAGCACTTGGCGTAGAATTCCAGCAGCTCCTGCGTCAGGGACGGGTCGTTGTCCCGGTTGGTCTCGTAGCTGGGCCCGGAGCCGGTGAGATCCGCCCAGGGCGATATGGCGATCAGCCCGCAGGGCAACTCCCGGCCCAGCTGCTTCAGCTTCAGGCACAGGGCGCAGATCAGCCCGCCGCCGGCGCTCTCGCCGCACAGCAGGATCTGCTTGGGCGCGTAGCCCTTCTTGAGCAGATAGTCAAAGGCGGTCAGGGCGTCCTCCAGCGCGGCGGGATAGGGGCTCTCCGGCGCCAGACGATAGGCCGCGCAGAACACCCGCACGCCGCACTCGCTGGCCAACGTGGCCGCAAAGCCCTTGGCATAGTCCAGACTGCCGCAGGTATAGCCGCCGCCGTGGAGGTACAGGACCACGCCGCTGCGGCGCTCATCCTTGGGCATGACCCACGCGCCGGTGAAGCGCTCAAACTCGTGGTCGCGGAACATCACCTCGCGCTTGTGCAGGGCGCTCATCAGCTCGCCCAGCTTGTCCTGCCCCTTGCGGGTGGTTTCCAGCGAGCAGCCCGCCACAAAGGGCTTGAAAAAATTCAATTGTGAACGCACCAGCTTTGCCGATAGCTCCATAGCGGTCGTTCCTTTCTGTTAAAATACCATTTTTAGTGTTCTATTGTACCACATTTTTCACCCCTTGTAAACATAGGGAAAGCGGCCCGCCGGGCCGCTTTCCTCGTATTCATTTACAGGTCCAGCTTCAGGTCGCCGTCCTTGATCCACCCGCACCTTCGCAGCGGAATGGCGATCAGCCACGTCAGCACCGCCGGCAGGACGAAGGAGATAAGGACAAGTCCCAGCCAGTCCATGCCGGTGATGGCGGCCTTGGTGCCGGCGGCCACGTCGTTGACCCAGCCGGTGTACACGCCGATCTGCCCCACCAGGCCACAGGTGCCCATGCCGGAGGACACCGGCGCGCCGTTCATCTCCAGGCGGAACAGGCAGGTGGCCAGCGGGCCGGTGATGGCCGACGCCACCGTGGGCGGTATCCACACCCTCGGGTTCCGGACGATGTTGCCCATCTGCAGCATGCTGGTGCCCAGTCCCTGGGCCGCCAGACCGCCCCAGCGGTTCTCCGGGAAGCTCATGACGGCGAAGCCGATCATCTGGGCGCAGCAGCCCGCCACCGCAGCGCCCCCGGCCAACCCGGTAAGCCCCAGCGCCGCGCATATCGCGGCGGAGGAGATGGGCAGCGTCAGTGCCACGCCGATGACCACCGAGACGATGATGCCCATGAAGAAGGGCTGCAGCTCCGTGGCCCACATGATGGCCTGTCCCACGGCGGAGGCCGCCCGGCCCACCGGCGCGGCGATCAGGGATGCAAAGCCCACGCCCACCAGCACGGTAACGATGGGCGTCACCAGAATGTCGATCTTCGTCTCCTTGCTGACGGCCTTACCGATCTCCGCAGCCACGATGGCCACGAAAAGCACCGCCAGAGGGCCGCCGGCCCCGCCCATGTAGTTGGTGGCAAAGCCCACGGGGATCAGGGAGAACAGCACCAGCGGCGGCGCGTTCAGCGCCCGGGCAATGGCCACGGCCATGCCGGGACCCACCATGGCCGAGCACAGACCGCCGATGGTGTAGTGCACCGCGCCGTCGCCCGTGCCGATGGTGACGACGATGGCGTTCAGGAATCCGATATGGAACTGCTGGCCTATGGTGTTCAGGATGGTGCCCACCAGCAGCGTGCAGAACAGTCCCTGCGCCATGGCGCCCATGGCGTCGATGAAATAGCGCTTAGCGGAGAAAACGATGTCCTTCCTTTTCAGGAAGGCGCGGAATTTTTCCATTGCGGTATACCTCGCTTATCGATTTTCCCCATTATAGACGCACTGTGCTGCGCTTGTCAACCACTGTCCGGTTATTCCAGCTGCCGCTGCAGCCACCAGAATATCGCCGCCCCGTCGGCGGCGTCCGGCCGGCGCAGGGCAAAGCCCTGGCGCTCTGGGTGCCACTGGACGCCCAGCACCGGCAGCTCACCGTGGCACACGCCCTCGATCACGCCGTCCGCTGCCCACTGGCGCACGCCCAGTCCCCGACCCAGGCGGCATATCGCCTGGTGGTGGCTGCTGTTGACCACCGGCGCCGTCCCCACCAACTCCGCCAACTCGCCCACGGCGCGGGTGGTGTGGAGCACGTCCCGGCCTGGCGCCTGGTGCCCCGGTATGCGCCGGTACAGCGTACCGCCGAAGAACACGTTCAGCGCCTGCATCCCCCGGCAAATGCCCAGGACCGGCTTTTCAGCCTCCGTGAACGCCCGGATGGCCCGCACCTCGTCCTCCGGCAGCCGGTCGTCCAGAATATCCCCACCGCCGGGCAGCAGCAGCGCCGCGCAGGGCGCGGCGGCCTCCCGCCCCACCACCGGCGTCAATCCCACCGCCAGAAGCGCCTGTGTGTAGTTCTCATACCGCAGCCCATCGTCCCAGAGCAGCACCCGCCGGTCCATCATCGCTCCGCCCCCTCTCCTCTTAGCTAATGCGGCGGCGAGCGAAAATATGCCGGAAATGCGCTGGCGGGGCACGCCGCGAAAAAGCAGTTGCACCCCCGCCGAAAATGTGATATGATACCATCCGTCGATACGCAGCGGTATCGAAGTGGTCATAACGGGGCTGACTCGAAATTTCGGCGGAATCTGTGAATTTCGTCCCCCTGAAAGCCCTTGCTAATTCTGGGTTTCCAAAAATTCAAATCGAATATTTTTTAGCTTTCTCTCCTGCTTTTCTCTCCAAAGGATTTTTGAGTGCTTTGGAAACGACGAGAATAGCGGGCGGAAATAGACACGGAGCGATATCGAAGTGGTCATAACGGGACTGACTCGAAATCAGTTGTACCTCACGGTACCGTGGGTTCGAATCCCACTCGCTCCGC
>ERZ827156.4821-NODE-4821-length-10631-cov-3.563824_pt1 | contig 10631 bp, 11 predicted proteins | sample MGYA00519919_ERZ827156 | MGnify/ENA primary metagenome ERZ827156 (study PRJEB31778, sample SAMEA3449269) | human gut metagenome | biome: human gut; feature: human-associated habitat; material: faeces | place: United Kingdom | collected 2010/2012 ... | reverse complement strand
CCTGACCGCCAACTACAACGGCGACCCCGCGGCCTCGAGCCGGCAGGAGATCATTCTGTCCTACCCCGGGATGTTTGCCATCTTCATCTATCGCATCGCGCACGAGCTGTATCTTGAGAAAGTGCCGATGATCCCGCGCATCATGACGGAGTATGCCCACTCTCAGACGGGCATCGACATCAACCCCGGCGCGACCATCGGCGAGTATTTCTCCATCGACCACGGTACCGGTGTGGTCGTCGGCGAGACGACCGTCATCGGCGACCGCGTGCAGCTCTATCAGGGCGTGACGCTCGGCGCCATGTCGCCCGCAGGGATGCACCACAGCGCGGAGACTCCCGCCCGCCGTCACCCGAAGGTCGGCAGCGACGTGACCATCTATGCCGGCGCGACGCTGCTCGGCGGCGCGACGGAGGTCGGCGACAACGTGGTCATCGGCGGCAACGCCTTCCTGACCGAGTCGGTCGAGAGCGACACCAAGGTGAGCATCAAAAAGCCGGAGATGACCTTCCGCGTGAAGGGCGGCCGGTTCTGAAAACAGAAATGGAAAAGCCCGCATCGAAGGATGCGGGCTTTTCTAATGGGCAAAACAGAGGCAAATTCAGAAGCCTAGAGGTATTGGCGCACACATGCGAACGGGCCGGCTATTCCCCCTCAATCGGCAGAGCGACCTGCGTGACGAACCTCGCGGGGTCCTTGTGCTGCGGCGGGCCCTCGAGATAAATGCGGCGGAGCTTCCCCGTGGGCGTGAGCCCATGCCGCCGCGCATAGGCGCGGAGCTTCTTCTCCGCGGCGGGCAGGTCCTCATAGGCCCCGTGGTGGTAGAGACTGAGCGCCGGCGTCGCGGGCAACGTCTCGACATACTCACCCGTGCTCCCCGGCGGGACGGTCGCGCAGAACGCGACCTCCTGAGGGTGTGCAATGGCAGACTCCACAAGGTACATCCGCTGTGTGATGTCCGTGCCGTAGAGCCGCATCGCCTCCAGCGCGGTGGCGTGGAGCAGCGCCGTGCGCTCCGCCAGCGTGGACGCCGGATACACGCGGCGGTAGACCGTCTGCTGCGGCAGAAGAACGCGCCTGACCTGCGGCGGCGCTGCTGCTGGCAATGCCGCTGCTGCGAGTGATGGCGGGCAGCCGGTCGTTCGGCGCGCTGCTGGCGGCAGATGCTCACCTACTGCGTGCCGCTGATCCCCACGGCTGTCTTCTGGTGGATCATGGGCGTGTCGGACCGTTATCTGGTGAAATGGTTCGTGGAGAGCGATGCCAACGGCATCTACGCCGTTGCCTACAAGATACCGACCATCCTGACCATCCTCGCCACGGTTTTTATGGACGCCTGGCAGCTCTCCGCCATCGCCGAGTCGGGCGACCGCCGGGCGCAGGCGCGCTTTTACGCGCGCGTGTGGGACGCGTTCTTCTCCGCGGTCTGCCTCTGCGCGGGCGGCATCATCGCGTTTTCGCCGCTGCTCATCCGGCTGCTCGCGGCGGAGAGCTACTATGACGCCTGGCGCTATATCCCGATCCTCACGCTCTCGATGATCGCGGCGGCGTTTTCCAATTTCATGGGCAGCGTCTACGTCGTGACAAAGAAGAGCACGGCATCGCTCTGGATCTCACTCGCCGGCGCGGCGGCAAACATCGCACTCGATCTGTTCCTCATTCCGCGCATCGGCGTGCAGGGCGCGGCGGCTGCCACATTCCTCGGCTGCCTGCTCGTATTCCTGATGCGCACGGCCAGCGCGAGAAGGCTGCTGCCGTTCCGCCTTGCGGGCGGGAAGCTCGCGCTTGGTGCGCTCGTGCCGCTCGTCCAGACGGCAGCGATGCTGCTCCGCCCGCGCGGCTGGCTCGCCGCGCGGGGCGTGAGCCGGAACGTTCTCTTTATCCTTGCGCTGCGCCCGATGCTCGCCGCCGCGCAGACGGTGTTTCAAAGAAAGTAGGTAGTTTCCATGATCTTAACGGCATTCCACGGCTTCTGCATGGCGCTGGCGGACAGCGTCCCCGGCGTCTCCGGCGGGACGATCGCCTTTATCCCGTTCATCGCCGCGGCGGAGCGCACGGCGCTGAAAAGGCTCCGCGGCGCGCTGTTCGCCCTGCTCGACATGGCGGTGGTCGTGCTCACGCTGCTGCGCGGCTCGTCCGCGCTGGGAAGCGTCAGCTTCGCGTCGCTCTCGCTACTTTATATCTTCCTCTCCAGCGCGGTCGCCATCACGGCGATGGTGCTGCCGGGCATCTCGGGCTCGTCCATTCTGCTCATCGCGGGCGTGTATCTGCCCGCCATTCAGGCTGTCCGCAGCTTCCTGCACATGGAGCCTTCCGTGCTGCCGGGGCTCTTCGCGCTGGGCTTCTTCTGCTCGGCGGTCTGGCGGTCGGCGTGCTGGTGGGCAACGTATGCCTGAAGAACCCCATCGCCCGCCCGTGCCCCTGCTGGCTGGACAGCAGCGTGCGGCTGCTCATCGCTGACCCCACAGACTATTCGTTCCCATCGGGTCATACCCTGTCCTCGGTCATCGGCGCGACGATTTTGACGAAAACGGACCGCCGCTTCGGCTATGCGGCCATCCCGCTCGCGGCGCTCATCGCCTTTTCGCGGCTGTATCTCTATGTCCATTTTCCCAGCGATGTGCTTGCCGCGGCGGTGCTGGGTGTTATGATCGGCGAGCTGGCCTTTTATGCTGACCGAAGGTGGACGGAGCGCAGAGGGACATAAGGCGTTTCCTGCCATCTCATTCTTTGAAATAAATCCTCAAAAAGACACACAAGCCGGAGGCTCCCATAACGAGGGAGCTTCCGGCTTGCGCGTTCAATTCAGATGCTCCAGCGCCGCCGCGACGGATACTTGCAGACTTGCTTCGATCTCCAGCATCGAAACGGGCTGCTCCAAAAGCTCTGCCGTGGAAACGGGAAAGCGGCCGCCTTCACGGCTGCGCAGCAGATAGATCAGCCCAAGGGTCATCGCGCTGCGCTTCGCCTCGATGATCGCGGCCTCCTCCTCATAGCCGCCCGTTTCGCGCAGGGCGCGCACCAGTCCGCGGCGCATCTCAGCGAGATAGGTGGGTTGATAAAAGCCGCCGAACACCGTGAAGTCGCGGAGGAAATGCGCCTCCAGAAAGCAGAGGAACAGGCCCGGCAGCAGCGACCCGTCCCGCAGCCCTTCCGTCAGCGCCTGCGGCGTGAGGGGGACGGTCACAGCCTCGCCCAGCGAGTTTTGACCCGTCAGCGCCGCCGCGCCCGCGCTCTCGCGCAGCCGCAGAGGAAACAACGCCGCGCGGCGGTCGAGTCCCCAGAAAAAGTGCGTGCCGCTGGTGTTTCCCGTCCAGCAGCCGGAAACGCCGTCCAGAGCCCGCAGCAGCGCCGCGCCGTATCTCCTGCCGCAGGCGGTCCAGCGCATTGTCTACCATGTCCGGAGAGATGCCCTCCACGGCGGCCACGCAGGCGTGGCGCAGCTTGAACGGATAAAACGGCAGCCGCAGGCAGCCTTCCGGCGCGGTGCAGTCGTAGACCAGCATACCCCTCGGGTAGACGTTATTGTCCAGCCTCGGGTTGGCACAGGACAGAAACGGAACGACCGCCCCGGTCTCGCCCTGCGTCCGCAACCACCGGTCGCAGAGGATCGTGTCCTGCACGGTCATGTACTCGAACGCGGGATGATGGTGGTTGGCGGTGGACAGGCAGCGGCGGCGCCGGAGAACGTCCGCGCATTCCCCGGCGGTCTCCGCGCCGAAAAAGGGCGTGAAGTAGTCCCGTACCTCATCCAGCAGCTCCTCTGAGGGAAGAATGTCCGGCAGAGACCGGTGACGGAGCTGCCCGAGATAGGTAAGCAGCGTTTCGCCGCCATGCCGCCGCAGCAGCTCCGCGGCTGCCGGATAATTTTCAGCAAGTGCCGTCATTTGCTCCGTCATTCTCTGCCGCCTCCAGTCGGATCGAAAGCACCGTGTTGTTCATGTTCATGATGCGCGTATAGGTCTTCTGATCGGTGAGCCGCTCGAGCAGACGGATGTTGTTCATTTGAAGGATATCCTCATCGTCCACGAACGCCAGCGGGTCGAAGGGCGCGCCGTCGTCGCGGATACGGACAATCAGGCTGCCCTCCTCCAAAAGAAGGCAAATGTCGATCATGCTCACATGCTCGTTATGGTTGATGATGTTGAGGGCGGCCTCCTCGAAAGCGATGGCCAGCAGGACGCCCTTGTTGCGGGGGATGCCGTTCTGTTGGCAGAACAAGTCAATCTCCCGGTGGATGTCCGCGACGTTTTCCGCCTTTCCTGTGATGGAAAAGGAGTGGCAGCTCCGGTCGGCCTGATCATCCAGCCCGAGGAGGGCGACGTTCCCACAGGTTCGCTTTTCCCGGAGCAGCGTGACCGCGGGGGACAGCAGCTCCACCAGCAGGCACCAGACGGCCACGGCGGGGACGCTGCGCCAATGGAGCCGCGAAATGGCCGCCACGCAGAGCAGCAGAAGCAGTATTTTGAGCACCACGTTCTGCAGCGTCAGCAAAAGCACGGACAGGCGCTGCCGCTGAACGCTGGGATAGAGCCTGGCGAGCAGGTCGTTGAGCCAAAGGAAAGGCAGACTGAGCAGCATGATGCGGAGCGAGAGCACGGTGTCCGGCTCTGCGGCGATGCCGTAGGAGTTGAGAAACGGCGCGGAGAAGCAGAACAGTCCCGCCATGAGCGCCGCGACGAGCGCATAGGTGTACTTGGACAAAAGGGAGAGCATCTTCCGCAGCCCGTAAAAGTCGCGTTCGCCGTAGAGCATACTGCCCAGCGTGGAGATCGTCTGCAGCGCGCCGCCCGCCAGAATACGCAGGATGAAGCGAAGCTGGCTGTACACCGCGTAGAGCGCCACGCCGATGTTGCCCACGAAGTACATCAGAAGCAGGTTCACCGTCAGGCCGGAGAAGATGCGTGAGGCCTTGTCTGTGGCAAAGGAGGAGCAGGACGAGGCCAGCTCCCGCCCGGTCTCGCGCAGGTCGTCGGCGCGCAGGACAAAGCGGAAGGTGCGCTTTTTGGACAGCAGGTAGGGAAGCACCACCAAAATACCCGCCGCGTTGCCGAGCAGGGAAGCCGCGGCCGCGCCGGCGACGCCCATGCGCAGATACTTCATAAAGACAACGTCCAGCACGATGTTCACTCCGTTGGCGGCAACGACCGAGCCCATGGCCAGCTTGGAGCGATCGTCCAGAATGGCGAAGCTGGAGAGAACGAGATTGACGCCGACAAAGGGCGACGAGAGCAGGGTGAAGAAGGCGTAGCGCGCCACATCGTTCGCGATCGCGCCGTTGTTGGACAGGACGCCGCTGAAAAAGCCGCAGAACGGCAGCAGGCACCAGCAGAGAAGCCCGCCCGCGAGCGTCAGAAGAAGGGACAGGGTGAAGACCCCGTTGGCCTGACGGAGCCTTCGCTTGCCCAGCAGGATGCCCGCGGCGACCGGGCCGCCGGAGGAGAGGACGAAGCCGAATAGCTCCGCTACATCCACAAAGCTGTCGCAAAGGCCCGCGGCAGCGACGGCATCGGCGCCCAAAAGGGCGCCGATGAGCATAAAGTCCACAACGGAGACCAGATAGGCGGAGGCCGTCACCACCGTGCCGACGCCGAAAAACTCCCGCGTCTTGCTGCGTATGATGGACTCGTTCCGCAAGTATTCATATCCCATTTTGCTTTCCGCCTTTCGCGCTTCGGGACGGCCGCGCACCGGTGCGCGGACCTATCCCGGATCTCTGAGACATTTGGTATCCAGCATTCCCAGCTGGCCGGCGACGGTCGTGACCTCGACCTGCAGGCAGGTCAGGTTGGATGCCGTCGCGATAAAGTCGATCATGGAATTGATCGCGACAGCCAGAGCGAGGGCCTCGCCGGGGATGCCGAGCTGGGTGAACATGACCGTGTAGCAGGTCAGCGCGCCGCCGGGGATGGGCGGCATCGCCAGCGACAAAAGCCCGGTCACAACGATCATTGTAAGGAGCCACGCGGGCGTGATGGCCGTGCCGAAATTTTCCGCCATGCACAGGCAGGTCGCCACAAAAGCGACCGCAACGCTGGGCATATAGAGGACCTGTTCCAGGGGTACGGCGAAATGCGCGAGCATCGGCGGGATACCCAGCTTCTTCTCGCAGGTCTCTAAATTGGTGGCGAACGCCGCGGAGGACGACGCCGTGGTGAGACCGATGAGGAAGGTCGGCAGCAGCTTTTGCACAAGCAGCCGGAAACTCACCCGGCGCCGCGCGGCAAGGATGCCGATGAATACGAGACACATCAGCGGGCAAAGTGCATAGGTGATGACGATGGCCTTGAGGATGCCCGAGAGCTCGGAGCCGAAGTCGGAGCCCAGCAGAGCGAACAGACTGAAAAATACGAAAAGCGGGATCAGGTCGCCGATGGCCTCCATGAGGAACTGAACCACCTCGTTCGTCTGCTCAATGAACGTGCGGACGGCGGCGGCACGGTCGCCCAGGATCAGCAGGGCGATGCCGACGGCGGCGCCCAAAAAGATGATCTGCAGCGTGTTACCGTTCAGGAACGGAGAGATGATATCCGAGGGAACGATATCCAGAATGATCTGATAGATGGTCGAGAATCCGCTCAGCGCCGCGCCGCCCGAGGACAGCTCCAGCGGGAAAAGCCATAAAAGGCAGACGGTCGCTCCCGCGCTGACGAGGAAGCTCAGCGCCGCAATGCGGCCGATCACTTTCTTCCCGATCCTCCCCATCATAGTCATATCGCCGATGTTGAAAATGCCCCAGCAGATCGCCAGAAAGATCATCGGTGAGGAGATGGTGCGCAGCAGGTTTAGGATCAGCGTAAAGAGCGGGTCGGTCACGGCCCGGACGCCCGCCTGCGCACCCGCGGGGAGCAGGCGCTGCAGCAGCCCGAGGACGACCGCCGACACGATGGCGAGCAGGAGCTTCTGCATCTGCCCCAGCTTCCGCTTTCTGGGCGGCTCGACGGTCAGACAGTTTTCACCGTTTTGATAGCTCTGCGTCAGCGTAAGGCCCGCCTGCGCCAGCAGGCGGCTGGAGAGCAAGCAGTTTTTCAGCACGTCGTCGGCCCGGAGCTCCCTGCCCTCGACACGGATTTCGACCCGCTGCCTGCCCAGACGCTTTTTCGCGCAGAAGGTGACCGGCGCGCCGGGGAGCGCGGAGGACCAGCCCTCCAGGATCTCCTCCAGCGAGAGGCGAAGCCGCAGGATATCCTTTCGGTCCGCCTCCGCCTCCGTCAGAGAATCCGCGAACTCCTGCGAAAGAAGATCCACGGTCTCCGGCGACAGCCGATAGCCTTTCTTTTTCGATGTCAGCATACTCATTTCCTCCCGCTCATCCGTTCTTTTTCCGCTGCGCTCCCGAACGAACGCTCATTCGATGCGAAGGATATCGGAAAAGCCCGTGACCTCAAAAACCTCCATCACGGCCTCGTTCACGTTCCGGAGCAGCATCGCGCCCTGTCGGTTCATGAGCTTCTGCATCGCAAGCAGCACGCGAAGGCCCGCGGAGGAGATATATTCCAGCTTCGCCAGATCAAACACAAGACGCGAGACGCCATCGACGCTGCCGCGGAGCTCCTCCTCCAGCTTCGGCGCAGTCGTTGTGTCCAACCTTCCCTCCAGAGCGACCGTCAGAGCCGCTCCGCTTAATGTCTTTTGAATGTTCATCGTGTCCCTCCGCATAAAGATCTTCCGTTGCCGCCGACCGCGGCAGACCGGGCCGGCCGGAGACTATGGCTTGTCCTCCTGCCGCTCCGCCTTCCGCTCGAGCAGCATTTGATCCGTTTTCTGCCGCAGAAGCAGCAGCATATCCAGCTGCTCGGCGTTGAGGTCCAGCCCCCGCTCCCGGAACAGCGACAGGAGCTTTTCACGGTACTCGCTCTCCCGCAGCGTCGGATACTGCTTTGCCAGCTCGTTGAGCTTTCGCCGCAGCTCCTCGTTGGTGTCCGCTTCCCAGTTGAATTTGGCGGTCTCCGCAAAGGAGAGCTTTTTCTTCTTCCAAGGCCAGTTCATAGAAATTGTCCTTTCCGCGTCCCTGCGCTGTCGCCGGCGGACGGCATTCTTCCTTTTCCGGAGACAGCATAGCACAGCCGCACCCCGACGGAGCAAAAATGCCGGAATTGGTCGTTCTGCCTCCCGAATTGGTCACGGGCAAAAAAGAAAACCGCCCTCGGGCGGTTTTCCGGATTCCGTATCTATGGATTGAGAATGACGCAGGCGGTGCAGACGCCGGCTTCAACTTTGTAGTGTACCTCACCCTGATAGCGCTCGGCGGCGGAAACGATGCTGTCGATCCCGACGCTCCGCTCTGCGGGCAGGCCGTTTTCCAGCTTCAAGTTGACGCAGGGGTTGCTCACCGCGAGGACCGTCTTTTTCCCGACGTTTCGGATGTGGACGCGGATGGGGCCGGCGCTGTGCGCCGCGGTGCAGGCGTTGAGGGCGTTTTCCAGAAGGTTCGCGAGGATGGCGACAAAGTCCACGTCGGCCACGTCGGACTGCGCGGGCGTATCCGCCTGCGCGGTGAACGCCACGCCCGCCGCCTTCGCCTTTTCGGCGTAGGAGCGCAGCAGCTCGTTGACCATGGGGTGCGGGCACCATGCGGGAAAGCTCTCGACGGCCTCCTGCTCCTGCTCAAGATAGCGCAGGATGCCGTCGGTGTCGCCCGCGCGCGCCATGGCGGCGATGCAGGCGTCGTGATGCCGCTTGTCGTGGCGGATGCGGCGGCTCTCCCGCTCTGCCCGGCTGACAGTCTCCATGTAGCTCGCCAGGTACTCCAGCTTCTGCTTGACGAGCGCTTCTCTGGCGTCTCTGCGCATATAAAAAATGTTGCCGATGCTCAAAACGCTGACCGCCGCGTAGGTGCATACCGCAGCGCAGAAAGCGAACAGGGTATCCGGCTCCACTCCGTCGTCCAACCGTATCCTTGACATGAGGGCTATGAACAGAAAAAAATAGATCGCGGAAACGGCGCTCAGGAGTTTCCAGCTCTGCTTCCGAAAGCCGCTGACCTCGCGGAGCAGAGGCCTGCCGTATCTCCGATAGGCCAGCAGGATCGGCAGCGCCGTGACAATATGGAGCGCGGTGCGCACAAGGTATTTGACCGCCATCGGGCGGTCGGGCAAAAGAAAATAGCACAGGTAAAGGCCGCCGGACCAGGAGATGCAGCACACGCAGAAAAACGTGATGAGCAGATAGACCTTTTTCCAGAAGCCGTCCGCGGACACCGCAATGAAAACGGCGGAATAGCTGAGAAAACCGACCGTCAGCGACACCGGCAGCCGCAGCGGCGCCGGCAGCAGGCCGAAGCACAGATAGAGATCCAGCAGCAGGATAAGTCCCTCCGCGCCCCATAGCAGCGCTGTCCTTTGCACGGACCAGCGTCGCTCCTGCATCAGCAGCCCGGCCGCCAGCAGCGCCGCGAAGATCGCCAGTCCCACATAGAGGATCGTTCCGATGTAGCGGGGGTCTGTCATCCGTTTCTGACCTCCTCTAAGTAGAAATCAAAGTATGCCTGCTTAATTTGGGCGCGCAGCCGCCGCGGAACAGGAATGCGCTCGCCGCCGTCCATGACAAGGTCCGTGCCGGAAAAGCAGCGGACGTGTGCAAGGTTCACAACGTAGGAGGCTCCGCACGGGATCATGCCGCGCCGTCCCGCCAGACAGTCCTGCAGCTGGGCGGCGGTCAGCCGCGCCGTCAGCTTCCGGCCGGAGGCCAGAGAGAAGATGGCAAACGCATCCTGTATGGCAGGAATGGCATTTGCAAACGCATTTCTTGGACTGTCTGCATTTTTCCCGGTAAATCAGAAAGATTATTAATTAATACAGCATGCTTGTCTTTTATAAATATTGCCTTTGAAGCAATACATTCCACATCTGAAACTATGTGTGTCGCTAATATAACTATTTTGGAACTACCAATCTGTGATATTATATTTCTGAATCTTATTCTTTCATTAGGGTCAAGTCCTGCGGTCGGCTCATCCAATATAAGAATATGTGGGTCATTAAGCAATGCCTGTGCTATACCAAGTCTCTGCCTCATGCCTCCTGAAAATGCCCCAATCTTTTTATTTCTTTCATCTCTAAGATTTACAAGTATAAGCAACTCATTGATTTTATTTTTCAGTTCTTTTTTTTCAATTCCTTTTAAAGTTCCCATATATTCAAGAAACTGAGCCGCAGTAAAATTTTTATAAAATTGTGGCATCTGCGGTAAATAACCTATATAGTCATAATATGATTCTTTTAATTTTCTAACATTATGATTATCATATATAACCTCTCCTCTATCAGGTTTATATAATGCCATTATTATATTAATAAGTGTTGTTTTTCCTGCTCCGTTGGGACCTAATAAAGCGGTCACACCTTTCTCAAGTACGATATTTATATCCTGTAAAACCTTATTTTTTCCATATGAAAAATCCACATTTTTTAAAATTAATTCTGCCAATCCCATTCCCTCTTTTAAAATTTATAAAAATATGCTTTTCTGATTCCTTCTTCAAAATATGAATATATAAAGCCATTATATTTTTCTGATATATTTATATTCTGTATTACAGCATTTTTATGTTTTTGTATATCTTTTTTGTATATACACTTATTTTCCTTTATATCATAAATAATAAATGTTGTTGTATCTTTGTCTTTAAT
>ERZ827156.4811-NODE-4811-length-10648-cov-5.330784_pt1 | contig 10648 bp, 18 predicted proteins | sample MGYA00519919_ERZ827156 | MGnify/ENA primary metagenome ERZ827156 (study PRJEB31778, sample SAMEA3449269) | human gut metagenome | biome: human gut; feature: human-associated habitat; material: faeces | place: United Kingdom | collected 2010/2012 ... | reverse complement strand
TCGCTACTACAAGCGCACGGAGCAGCTTCCTCCCACCTGGAAGTAGTAGGTGTCGCGTGAATATGTGTGAGGACTAGCAACTCGGCCACGGCTTCCGCTCTGGTGGCGTAAGCGTCAATGGGTGAAACAAGAGGTGATTCTGTTTGTTGCACATGTGTTGAAGAAGGAGCACAACCGCTAAAGTCACTACGCATCGGAAAGACGCTCGGTCAGGCACTTCACCGCGTCCTTGCTCAGAATCAAGTACTCCCTCTTCAGAATATCGTACACGTTGGCGCCCTATGCCTCACAGTGTTCTACGAAACGCACCAGCTGCGGGTGGTAGAGCACGCGCTTCATGTTCCGCGTGGACAAATCGAAGTTGGTGTTCTTCTCCTGCCCGTCGATGATCATCGCCAGGTTGTCGCCGATCATCTTCGTCAGCGCGGCGTTCACCGGAGCCGTCTTCGCACTCTGTTCGTCACTCCCTCCCGCCAGTCACACCTCCACGCTGCACGAGTCCACGATCAGCAGGTGCTCCTCCTGCCACTTCAGCGACAGTGCCGTGCGCAGACCCAGCGCGCGAACTACACTCAACAGGAAAGCAGACGCCTACCCTTGAAGGGGAGCGTGTAGTCGTAGTCGCGAGGACGCGGACCCATGGGCTTGTAGCCGCCTCGCATCTGCGGCGCTCTAGCGAATCAGCCAGCATCGTGGCACCTACCGCTTCTGACCCTGACGGGCGCGACCCGTGCCCTTCTGCGCGAAGGGTTTGCGGTTCGACGAGCTAGAATGAAACACGGCAAGCACCCCTACCTAATCTCGGAGAGCGTCTTCACGCAGTGCGTTCCCTGGCGGCGCTTCGCCAGCTGCCACACCACCACGCGGTGGAGGATGTCCTCGCGGAGAGGCATGCCGAACACGCGGTTGTCCAGCGTGATCCTCTCGTCCGTCTTCTCTCCCGTCGCGATGTTGTACACTGGAAGCTCCTTCACCGGGAACGCGAACGGATCCAGCAGCGGCTTCTCTACTCCTCACGCCCACACTCCGTCGCCACCCTCCTTCGGCGCGAGCAGCGAGAAATCCTCCATCGTCAGATTGGTGGGGATTTGCAGATTCTTCAACAGCGGATTCTCCTCGTATTCCTTGTCTGTGTTGATATAGCTAATTCGTGAGCGAAATCATGGAAGCAGCGTACAACGATCGTTTCTGCACAGCCGGGGACAGCAGCGGAACAACCCGCGGTGTTTTCTACAGTATCAGCGCAGGGCCGCTCGCCGTACGATCCAGCTGCACGCTACTGTCTTGCACGCTCCGAAACAGAGACTCAGCATTCCAGTGGTTCTGCCTGCACAGAAATCTGAGAAGGGCGGAAAACGGGCACTTTTCGATGGTGCCGGGAAAAGGCCCCATTTTCTCGTCGTGTTGAAAACGGTATTCTGCACGATCTAGGAGCCTTCTTGCGCCACAATGAATTCGGAAGAAGTAAAGACCATTAGTAGTGTGAGCAGAGACAGTAGGGGCGTTCGAAATCCTGTCAGCCGCAGTAATCCTCAAACAAGTCATCAGTCTCCCCGAGGGCGAGAATTTCATCCTGATTTTGGATGACGTGACGATGGCGCTCGTGAACTCGGTTTGCGGCCAGTTCGCTCTGTTTGATCGGGGCTGTATCCGTTGCTTCTTCACGCCGTCGTGTGAGTCCTAGTGATGGAGCACATCCGGTCGAAGCGCGACTGCGTATCGAACGTGACTGCCATCTACTTCGTGGAGCCGACCGAGCTGAACATTGGAATGATATTGGAAGTATTCACACTCTCTATGATGCGTAAGGAGTAGGATTTCAAGGAAATCAAGTCGTTTATCGATGCGGAGAGTTGCATTGACCGGTATCATCGCCTCTCCTCTCTCATCGCGTAGAATTATTTACTGCGGAATGGACGATCAAAGCGGAGAGAGCTGTCTCTACGACCGCGTGGCCTTGCGCTTCAAGGGAGGTGGAGGCGAGTTGATGCATTTCCCGTAGACCTGGCGGACGACCTGGCGAAGCGCATCCTGGCGAACAAGGTGCTGAACAATCGGCTGCTGGTGGGAATCGCGCCGTCGCTTCACCCTAGGACACGCGTCTGATTCACATGGACTACCACGTGGAGGAGCCCAACCTGGCGGTGACGGGCATTCCCACGGCGCTGGAGAAGATCTGGGGCAGGAACCGCAACCACGGCGTGCTGGAGCGCATCGCGCACAGCGTAGCGACGCGCGGGCGGAGTGACGTGCAGATGGTGGACATCTGCGTGAACCTGGGCATCAAGCCGCGCGTGCACTACCAGAGCGAGTACCCCTGCGACGCGATCGCGGACCTGTTCGAGGACTACGTGGGCATGCTCGCGCGGCGTGAGGCGTAGATGCTGCAGTACATCGCCAACTACCAGCCGGTGCTGCGCGAGGTGGTGGTGCACGGGCGGCGTGAGGACTAGAAGGGGCAGCTGCTGCTGGTGGCGCGCACGTTCGACCCGCTGGTGCCGCTGCTGCACCCCATCAACTACCAGGTGAGTGCGTGAGGCGCCGCTGACGCACAGCCCATGGCGATGGACCTGCTGGCCATCGGCGAGGGTGGTGAAGTAAGAAAAAGGTGCGGGCGTGAGGCGTAGTTCGAGTACCGGTCGGAGGGCGCGTCGGAGCCGCGCAAAGTGTTGCTGAACGACCACGACACGATCTGGGCGAACTACAAGTACGAGCACATTCTGAACACGCGCTGTGGGCGACGAGCTATGGAATAAAGCGTAGCGCTGCTCAGCGCGGCGGCAAAGCGGTTCCTGGAGTCCACGCAGGAGAGCAAGGTGACTGCGGGCGCGGCGCGTGAGGCGTAGTCGACGATCCAGGACATCAGCAACCTGATCAAGACGCTGCCGGAGAACAAGCGGCGTAAGGACCTGTTCGCGCTGCACCTGGCCGTGTCGGGCATGTGCGTGGAGCAGTTCAAGAACCGCGCGCTGAACAAGTGCATCCCGCTGGTGGGAGTGGGAGTGTGGGGTAAGGCGTAGGAGCAAGTGGTGGTGACGGGCTTCGACGAGGCGGCGAGCAGTCCGAGCCAGTGCGTGTGCGGAGGGTGCGTGAGGCGTAGGGAGAAGATCGTGAAGGAGCTGGAGGAGTTGCTGCGGCAGGATCTGAGGTGAGTGTGGTGGTGATGTGTGAGGCGTAGTCAGCAAGACAAGGTGGGCGCGGGCGTGGCGCCTGAGGGCTAGATCCGTCTGGTGCTGATCTACGCGATCGCGCAGGAGCTGTCGGCGACGACGCGGCAGACGCTGCTAGCGGCGAGCCAGCTGGGCGCGGAGTACGTGTCGATCCTCGACAACCTGAGCATGCTGGGCGTGCGCGTGGAGAGCGTCGCGGCAGGGGACGGGCGTGAGGCGTAGAAGATGGAGCAGCGCATGGACCGCAGCGACTACCAGAAGGCGGTGAGCGAGGCGGTGGGGCGTGAGGCGCAGGCAAAGCAGCTGAAGGACTCGCTGATGACGAATCGGTACACGAGCCAGTTGCGGTTCGCGCTGAACGACCTGTTCACCAACGCGCTGTCGCCGGCGCGCTTCCAGGTGTACGACAGCGGCACGAACGCCTTCCAGGGCGTGATCGGCGTGGACGTGAGTCGGAGCGTGCGCGGCAACATGCGGAGTGCGCGCGCGCTGAAGTGGCGGCGGCGGTGGCGAGTGAGGCATAGGAAGTCGAAGGCGGCGGACGCGGAGAGCGCGGCAGTGGAGTGGTACGGGAAGCCGGCGAAGAAGCCGGTGGTGATCACGGGCGAGCCGGTGATTTGCTACGTGGTGGGCGGCACGTGCTTCGCGGAGATCGAGAGTCTGAACGAGCTGGCGGAGGTGTGTGGACGAAACCTGACGATCGGTGGGATGAAGGAGCGGGCGTGAGGTGTAGCCACGACGAACATTTTCAAGCAGACGGAGTACGTGGACAGTCTGCGCGATCTGGACTTGTCTGTGATGTTGTTGTGTGTTTGTTTGGAGATATGTGTGTGATGGAAACAGAAGAGGAAGAACAAAGAAGCGACTGTCCGACCCACTGCAACTGGGTGGTGTGGGTGGCTTCGCCAACGCTCTTCACATCACTCATGGTGGGGAGAACGCAGAGCGACAACACACGCAGACTCGGCTCGCGCAAGGCCTCCTCCTGCGCGAACTGGACCAACAGCTCCTGCTCGGAGGAGGAGGTGATATAGTAGGTGTTCTCCAGGAGGGAGGAGACGCACTGCAGGAAGGCGGCAGTGTTCTTCTTGCTCTTGTGCATGCGCTTGAAGAGGATTTGGATGAGCTGGATGCGCTGGAAGTGGGAGGAATGGCGGGCAATGGCAATCAGCAGGTCCACGATGGAATCAACCACCAGACTGTCGTCCGTATTGAGCAGTCCACTTTCAACACTCAGGTACTCCTCCAGCAGCACATCCACGGGAAGATGACAGAGACTGTGGATGATCGAGGCGCTTGAGGACGGAGAAGAGTTCTGGATGACGGAGAGCACTGCAGAGGGGGGAAGGTAGCTGATGAGCAGTCGGAGGAGGAGTTCACGTTCCTTGGGAAGTAGAACAGGGGATTGCAGAATGGACACTTCGTCCTTCATAAAGGACTCAATGACATCTGGATAGGCTTCCTTCAATTTGATTAGGATCAGCAGCATGGTCGTCCTACAGACTATCGAGCCGTATTTCATTGCCTGATGATAATAGAACTACGAGTAAAAGGAAAGGAAGACGGGAGCCTGTAATAGCGGAATGCAGTGTGGATTGTTTGCATTTCTAGCAACAATGGATAGCAAGTGATTGCCGAACAGTATGCGCTGCTCTTCGGAGAAGGATGCGAAATCGAAGACACAGCACATTAGAAGACTGATGAGACGATCGTATATCTCTAATTGGAATGAGGGAAGGAGAGAGACAGACCATCGGAGGAAATGGCGCAATCACACTGCAGAAAGAGCTGCAACTCTTCATCTGCGTTTCCCATGATGAGAACAGTGCGCTGAATGAGTATGTCGAAACAGCAGAATGAATGATGAGTGTCCTTATGTGATGGTTTTGTGTGTGAAACAAACAAGATACAACTCTACGATAGTAAATGTCATAGCAAACGTACCATAATAACTGCCTCCCAACACCATGCACTGAAGCGAGTCTGCTGTCTTTTTAGCCGCTTCATTATCGTATGATGCTAAGAGCATCACACCACTATTCTCTCCCAGAGAACGACACAACTCAATTGCATCTTCTGCTGTTTTGAACTTGTATCTACGCATGTCACTCTCCCTTCTTCCCTACACTGGCACAAGAGGACCTATGATCTCCTCTGAGTACACTCGCATGGACGGATTCACATCCGCCAGAACGGTGGGCTCCACGAAGGTTCCACCGAGAGCGTGCCGCTTTCCTCCGCAGACGATCTTGGCTCCCTTGCTCACCGCATCTTCTACAAGGGAGAGGAAGTTGCTCACCACTTCCGAATTGTACAAGCAACCAATCCGATTGTTCTCATCCATCGGGTCGCCCACTCCATATTTCTTCAAGTCTTTGGCAAGGTGGCTTACGAATCTGTAATAGATACCTTCCTGTACGAGTACGTGACCCATCCTGTTGCAGAATTGCCCAGAAAAAACATAATGCCTCGGCAATAGCTCAGTGCTTCGTCTATGTCTACATCCTTGAAAAGAACAGGAGGAATGCCTGGAGTGTAACGCAATTCCCTATCATTGCGACACATCTCTTTGCAAAAGGAAGCACTATCACAGTAGGCGAAGGAGCACATGCCCTCGGTGTGATACATCACTTCCTTCACTGATGCTTCGTTTTCTCCAGTGGATGTGATCACGTTGAAAACGCCCTTGGGTAAGTAGGGGTCCACCAGCTTTGCGATACTCAGATAGGTGAGCGGTGTTTCGCTGGGAGCCTTCAACACGACTGGATAGCCAGCAAAGAGTGTTTCTGCGATTCGTTGCAACACGATTTCATGAGGGAAAGTCCACGAAGGGAGAAATCCAGCTATCCTGCCATGCCTGGGTGCGATTTCAGTCTGTATACCACTTGGAGGAAGTGAATAGAACTCTGAATCCACAGAGAGCTTCTTTCTAACTCTATCTACTGCATCAAGGGCGCTGCGTATTGTCATTCCGCTTTCTCGTGTCAGTAGCTCGGCTAGTTTTGTTTTGTTATCACTGGTTACTTGATAGAAACGCGACAAATAGGCAAGTCGCTCCTAGTCATCATCATGGATGTGAAGAGCAACACTCTCCTCCATCTGGGACCACGCCGGTTGAGCGGCTTTTGCGGCATCAATCGCAGCCAGTGCATCATCTCGGGTGCAATTCAGCGCCTTTCCCACAATCGCTCCGTTGAATGGGTCTATACTGTGAATAACCACGATATCGAGTACTCTTTACCAGAATCGCATGATCGCCATGAAGCCAAGATCCATTGATGTAGGCCATTTGATGATTAGCCAGCTACATAATGAAAAAGAATCAGAGCAATGACGATGGAAAAGGGTCTTGCAAAAGACATGAGCGGCCTCTTGATTAGCTATTGACTAGTAACGAGCAATAAGAAGTACATTCATTGCAGCACGAATTTAAGAAAGAATGCATAACTGATTGAGGAGAAAACGGGACATTTTATAGAATTCGGTCCGGCATGAATTGAAAAACGGGGGATCCCACATGGAGACAGCAACACACGAAAAGCCGATAGTCCATGAGGGGCACTTATGAACTGAGACTGAGGGTCGTGCTGGAGCTGTTGTTCGTTCTGTTTGCTGTGGGATTGATTGTACTGGTGTCGCTTTTCTATCACTGTGCAGAATGTGCTTCTACATCGCATCGAGAAGGAGGTGGAGTGGAGGGTTCTTCGGAACGACTTCTTCCCCGAACAGATCGTTGTAATCGATAAGGAAGCCTTCGAAGCAACTGGCGCTGCTGCAACGCCTCGATTGCAGTGTATTCCCAGAGAGAAGTCTGCGTCTCCAGCGATAATTGCCATTCAAGCGTCTTCAAACCTTCCTTCTGTGTCAAGAGAAGAAGAGTTGATACCATCCACGCTACCGCCTTCATTGAAAGGGGACGAAGCGACATCTCCCGTTCCTTCAGAGAAGTTCGACTTGGTGTTCTTTACGACTGTTGAAATGTTCGGGAAGACAGTGAATGAAACTGGATGTCATAACGACTAGAAGCTTCCGCAGCGCATAACGAACACATTGAATATGCTCGATTTGTTCCAGCGAAGCTACTCCTTCCGCGCAATCATCTATACGAATGACCCTGTGATTGTGTCCGTGTGCAACGCCCTCCATATCATGACGGATGGAAACTACGAGTGGCATCGTCGTTGTGGAGTGAGACATAGAGTGAATGTTCACAACATGCCCATCATGCGCTACATGTTCGTGAGGAGTCAGCAGCTGCTGCAGAGCCACTACTACGGTTATATCAACAGTGACATCGTTGTGGCGCCCAATCTATTCGATGTGCTGAAGTCGTGCAAGAAGCTGGTGGAGCAGAAGAAGATCAAGCCGAGAGTCAAACAAACGGGATGCGGTTATGTGTAGCATGAAATTGCTTCGATTGTGTGGGACGTGTTTCGGTTGGGCATCATCAACACGACGTCGATCACTTCATACGAGAACTACCTCCTCAACCACATGCAGTACCTGAAGCAGCAGCGCGACTACCGCAGCGCCGATTACTTCATTTTCTCCGAGAATGTGGATTACTCCAAGATGGAGTCGGCAGTGGTGGGGAGAATGCGCATCGACAATTACATGATGAGCTACATCTTTCAGCAGAACGGCAGCCTCGTGGACGTCACTTGGCGGGTGATCGGCATTCACCAGGGCTTGGAGGGGTACAAGCAGCACACGCGCAGCGGAAAGAGGAAGTCGGACCTCGAATGGAACTATCAGTGGTTGGCGGACATCCAGAAGGCGAAGGGCAGTCTTCAGTTCGCGGACTATCGGTTCGGTGGATGATGCTGCGCTGCGTGATCTGTAGCCGGAGACGAGTACACCCGCTTCATTACGAAGCGCTTTTCGGAGAGACGCAACGTGGTGAAGCTGCACAAGATGTCGCGGAAGGAGAAGGAGCGGCTGAAGATCGTGACGGACTTGAATTGTGGTGTTTGATTCAAAAGAATCCAAATGTAAAAAGATTGGCACAACTTGGAGTCGCACACCACCGCCGCATACCGGAATTAACATCACATTTCACAAAACACGTACGTTATTTTACGAAGCGCGAACTGGAGCTATGATACGGCCCACTTAAGGCAATATGACACTCCACCTATGAACTATCAGAATAAACTCCGAAGAGATCCCATACTCAATGATAGAGCGGAGAATCACAATTAGATACACGGCAGCACTCGTCCCCCACAACCCCCCTAGTTAAGCCCCAGAGTCTCTGCCCGTCCTTCCATTATGGGTTTCCCCCTTGCTCCATTCTCACTCATTCCGCAATCGACATGCCACCGTTTGCTCCCGATCGGTTGGAAAAGAGACGAAAGGACGAAAGCAGCGGTATTCCGTCCAATGTGCGCCTGTCATCCTGGGTTTCACAGCTAGCCGTCGCTCCCCTACCCGTGCAGCAAGCTGAGCGAGGTGAATCAAGTGCTGAAAGACAAACCGTCCGAAACACTGGTCGTGGGGATGCGGGAAGGAGAGTACTGCTGCTTGAGTGGTTCGTATCTGTTCCAGGTGCTGAAGGGTTCTGTGGATGCGCTAGGTTGTTGCGCTTCGATTCCCCTAAATCGTAGAGTACAAGGCGACTGCGGGAGAGAATATCTACTTTGTGGAGAGCCCTGCCGTGGATAACGGAATTTGCATCCGGGCAATCCCCTCAAAGAGCGATACAGTTGTGAACGGTTTTCTCCTCAGCGACGATTCAAGGAGTGAGTTTCAGCGTATGATGGAAGGGTACGAGGGTAGAGGCGTGAGTTCGGTGTGTTGGCGTAGTGGTGGTTGCTTTCTTTTCCAGCGACAAGAGAACGCTTTCGGCGGGCTTCCAGAACGCGGCTCGCAAGCAGGGCAGTACCGATTCAGTGACCGACGCGACCTTCACCATTCCCACCGCAACACTGCTGACTCCGTTCTATATACTCCCTCTAAAGCACGCTTCCAAAACCGCCTTTTCCAGCCTCGTCCATTTCGACGAATCCTGGACGAAAGTAGCTTCTACGGGAGTGTTGCGACAGTAGACCCTCAGCACAATCGCGTCCTGCGAGCGGAGCGTGACGCTCGTGATGGGCGCGAAGAACGTCGGCAAGAGCATGTTCTGCCGTGGCCTGCTCAACGCGCTGCTGAACCGCAACCGCAAGGTGGCGCTGCTGGACCTGGACGTGGGCCAGGGCGAGTTCACCATCGAGGGCATGTTCTCGCTCACGCAGGTGACGGAGCCGCAGCTGCGTACCTCCTCCGTGCCGCACTTGGAGGCTTCCGCGCAGCAGTGAGAGCGGTCCGCGCGGGTTACGACTAGACGCGTGTTCTTCGGCGACCGGTCGCCCGAGCGCAACCCGCTGCGGTACCTGGAGGCGATCCACTTCTTGCTGCAGCAGTACTTCACGACCTGCTCGGGTAGGCCTGTCTCCCCGCGGTGACGCGCAGATCTCCCGTTGGTGATCAACACATGTGGCTGGATCAAGGGTATCGGCGCCAGCATGCTCAACGAGGTGTACCGCGGCATCAGCTGCACGCACGTCGTATTCGTCGTGGCGCGCGCCTTCTCTGAGGCATAGCTGCAGACTCCCGAGACGGACGAAACCTGCCCGATTTTGGACATCGACGAGAAGAAGCTGTTCACGCTGCCAGCGCAGAAGGCCGAGGGGAAGAAGGCGAGTCCGGGAATGATCCGAGAGAAGCGGCTGGTCCACTATCTCGTCGGGGAGTACGAGACGAAGCTGGGCGATCGGCTGCTTGCCCTGCCTCGGTATACTTTGCCGCTCGCGCGCTTCCAGTACTTCATTGGTCCTGTGCGTCCCTCACTGTACTACGTGTCACTGGCGGGAAGCGTGGTTGGATTGTCGGCCGATCCGTCCTTCGTGGCGAGGGAAGAGAATCTGACTGCGGCGAGGGAAGAGAATCTGACTGCGGCGAGGGAAGAGAATATGACTGCGGTGAGGGAAGAGAAGATGGCCGCAGTTGCAATAGACACATCAACGCCGTTCCCTGATGCCCCGTGCATTCCTCCCCTTATGAACAAACTCCCCATTTGCCTGAATGTGGGGGTGGGCGTCGTGTACTCCATCGATCTGAAGAGGAGTCTCGTGACGCTCATCACGCCGCTCGGCAAGGAGGAAATGGAGAGCGTGAACACGATCATCATTGGCAAGCAGGCGTTGCCGCTGACGATGGAGATTCTCACCGATCTTGTCGGCCGCAGCTGGAGCCGTGCAGGTGACATCGACAACGCGATCGAGGATTTCGCTGTGGATGCCATGATGTATCAGGCCGACGATGAGAAGAAGACACTCAAGGTCTCCGTCCAGCTGGCGCAGCTGCAGTCCGCACTGCTCAACCTGCCGGTCGTCCGCTCGGATCTGTCCGACAGCCAAGGGCCCCTGAACGTCCGCTACGAACTGCTGCATGCACTCATCGATGGTGCGGATTTCGACCGCATCACCGTGCGTCTC
>ERZ827156.4808-NODE-4808-length-10654-cov-13.180677_pt1 | contig 10654 bp, 9 predicted proteins | sample MGYA00519919_ERZ827156 | MGnify/ENA primary metagenome ERZ827156 (study PRJEB31778, sample SAMEA3449269) | human gut metagenome | biome: human gut; feature: human-associated habitat; material: faeces | place: United Kingdom | collected 2010/2012 ... | reverse complement strand
CTTGGCTGGAGACGGCCCGGGAAGATAGGTAGCGCCAACACAAAGAACCACGACATCCGTCGTGGTTCTTTGCTTTTTGTTGACAAATTTCTGCTGCACTGGTAATCTATTAAAAACGAGAGCTTACGGCCTGATTTTGTCATTGCACCGATCGCTCATGGCTGAAGGAGAGACTGTATGTGGAATGAAATTGTATGCAAAAAAGATTTAGATAGCTTTATGAATATTATGTGTGGGTTTCACGACAGTTGTGTGAAAGAGATCAAGTACATTAGCGGTGCGTATGTGAATGAAAAATTAAGTATGTCGCCGGTTAATAGCCAAAGAATATTGAGCGTGATCATTCAACGGCAGTTTGAAGATCCATCTGCTATTGAAATGCAATTTGCGGGGCTAAAGTATTTAAAATTATTCCCCAATGACGAAAACTACACCTGTGAGATACTTGATGCATCTATGATCATAAAAGAAGATTGCATATATTGGTGTGATTGCGGAGGGCTATCAGAAAAGGATATAGAAAGCTACACAGGAACTACAATATGTGCATCAAAGGTTCGGTGGAGAGCAGCGGATGAATATATTGGGGAGCAGGAAGTCTATGTATCAATTTAGTGAGTAAAGCATTGGCCTTAAATTAGATGCGAAAATGCGTCAATATGTGCAATGAAAAATAGAACAGGACGGCACCCTCCCGGTGCCGTCCTGTTCTTTACTCTCTCCAGTGCCACAGCTTCGGCAGCATCTCCGGCATAGCGGGGAAGAGAAAATCGGCAAGCAATCGTTTGTTGCTCCCTCCAAATACAGTTGTTATCAACGACTGTAAAACATATACGCATTACAGAAGTGCTTTATTTCACGAAAGCGGAAAACGGCGTCACCGTGGCAGGGGCAGCGTCGTTTGACAGCCGTTTCTCCATCCAGACCACGTCATACCAGCGGTCGAACTTATAGCCGCAGCGATGGAATGCGCCCACCGTGGCATAGCCCCGCCGCGCGTGAAAGTCGATGCTGGCCCGCGTCAGGTGCGGGTCGCTGTCGTCCGCCGGCGCAGCGATGCAGGCGTACAGCACCTGCACATTCTGCCGGCGTGAAGCCTCCTCCAGCGCCTCGTACAGCCGCGTGCCCATGCCGCCGCGGCGGCAGTCCTGCCGCAGATAGATGCTGGTCTCCGCCGCCCAGGCGTAGGCCGCACGGCTGCCCAACTGCCCGGTGTACGCATACCCGACGATCTCGTCGTTCTGCTCCATCACCAGATATGGGTGCGTGCGCAGCGTGTGCGCTATCCGACGGCGAAATTCCTCCACCGACGGGACCTCGTATTCGAATGTAATAGCTGTCTCCCGGACATAGGGCGCGTAGATGGACAGCAGCGCCGGTGCGTCGTCGGGAACAGCCGCGCGGATACGCTCCATAAATTCGTTACCTGCCTTTGTTTTCGTTGATTATACAGCGTTTTTTTCACTGGAGCAACTGTAGAAAGTGACAGAATACTGCCTGTTTCCCCCGTTTTGTCTGCCGGTGCAAAATTTGCCTATTTCTGTAAAAAATTACTTTTCAAAGTCATGGACTTGTGGTATACTGTTCACAGTTTAGTTTAAATTTCCATGGCAGCCCGCGGGCTGCCGGCGCTTTCCGCCCGGAAAGCGAGGGACACTGGAAAACCACAAGCGAACGAAGGGAAGTGAGGGCACTTGAGCGAGCTGCTGCGTATGGAGCACATCAGCAAGCGCTTCGGCAGTTTTTACGCCAACAAGGACATCAGCCTGACCGTCAATCGGGGCGAAGTGCTGACCCTGCTGGGCGAGAACGGCGCCGGAAAGTCCACGCTGATGAACATTCTCATCGGCCTGTACCAGCCCACGGAGGGCAAAATTTTCTTGGAAGGGAAGGAAGTCCGCATCGAATCCCCCAGCCAGGCGGTGAAGCTGGGCATCGGCATGGTGCATCAGCACTTCATGCTGGTGGAGGCCATGACGGTCTTTGACAACATCATCCTGGGCGACAAGCACGCCAAGGGCCTGTTTATCGACCGCGCCGCCCGCCGCAAGGAGATCGAGGAGCTGTCCGCCAAATACGGCCTGGACGTCCAGCTGGACAAGCTGATCACCGAGATCTCCGTGGGTGAGCAGCAGCGCACCGAGATCCTCAAGGCGCTGTACCACGGCGCCGAGCTGCTGATCCTGGACGAGCCGTCCGCCGCGCTGACCGACATCGAGGTGGAAGGCCTGTTCGCCATCATGCACAAGCTCATCAGCGAGGGCAAGAGCATCATCTTCATCAGCCACAAGATGCGCGAGGTACTGCACATCTCCGACCGCATCACTGTCCTTCGTCTGGGCCAGGTCATCGGCACCGTGGACCGCGCCGACACCGACGGCCAGAAGCTGGCCAACATGATGATCGGCAAGGAGCTGTCCGACTCCCGCTACGATAAGGTGGACGCCTCTCAGAACGAGGTGGTGGCCGAGCTGGACCATGTGGACTATAACAAGGAGCACAAGCACAGCGGCGTCAACGACATGTCGCTGCAGATACATAGCGGCGAGATCGTGGGCATTGCCGGCGTGGACGGCAACGGCCAGACGCAGCTGGCCCAGCTGATCACCGGCGTCATCGCCCCCCAGAGCGGCAGCATCCACCTGAAGGACAAGGGCGTGGCCGTGTTCGATCCCCACGCCTTCATCACCGACGGTGTCTCCCATGTGCCCGAGGACCGCAACGCCCAGGGCCTGGTGGGCGATATGAGCATCGCCGAGAACCTGGTCCTGAAGGAGACCGACTCCCCCAAGTTCAGCAAGGGCAAGGGCCTGCTGCTGAACAAGCGCGCCATTCAACAGTACGCCGAGGACATGGTCGAGAAGTACGACGTCCGCTGCACCTCCGTGGCGCAGACCGTCCGCAGCCTCTCCGGCGGCAACCAGCAGAAGGTCATCCTGGCCCGCGAGCTGGAGTCCTCTCCGTCCCTGCTGGTGGCGGCGCATCCCACCCGCGGCCTGGACATCGGCGCCACCAGCTTCGTCCACGAGCAGATGATCGCCGCCCGCGAGCGCGGCGTGGGCATCCTGCTGATCAGCGCCGACTTCGACGAGATCCTGGAGATGTCCGATCGCATCCTGGTCTGCTTCGAGGGACAGATCATGGGCGAGTTCTCCGGCAAAAATCCGCCCATCGAAGAGATCAGCCTGGCCATGACGGGCAAGTAGGAGGGAGGGAGCTGCAATATGGATAAATTGAAACGTTCACTGGGCGGCTTCGTGGTCCCGCTGCTGTCCATCATTCTGGCCTTCATCATCGGCGGCATCATCATGGCGGCCCTGGGGGCCGACCCCTTCGCCGCGGTGAAGTACCTGTTCCAGGGCGCCTTCGGCTCCAAGGCTAACATCGGAACCACCCTGACCAAGGCCACGCCCCTGATGTTCACCTCCCTGTGCGCCTGCTTCGCCTACAAGTGCGGCGTGTTCAACCTGGGCGGCGAGGGTCAGTTCCTCATGGGCTCCGTCGCCGCCTTCCTGACGGCGTATTTCTCCGGCATCACCGGCTTTTTCGGCGTGGTGCTGGCGCTGCTGGCCGGCACCCTGGCCGGCGGCATCTGGGGCATGATCCCCGGACTGCTGAAGATCGGCCGCGGCCAGAACGAGATGATCATCTCCATCATGCTCAACTATGTGGCCACGCTGTTCATGGGCGTGCTGTACACCAGCTGGGTCCGCGATGCCAGCGTGCCGCAGACCCCGGCGGTGGACGATCTGGTCAAGCTGCCCCGCGTCATCAGCGGCATGCGCTTTACCTGGGGCTTCATCATCGCCGTGGTGGTGGGCCTGCTGCTGTACTATGTGCTGTTCTGGACCAGCAGCGGCTTCAAGCTGCGGGCCGTGGGCTATAACATGACCGCCAGCCGCTTCAACGGCATCCACGTCAAGCGCTTCATGCTGACCAGCTTCATCATCTCCGGCGCCATCGCCGGTCTGGGCGGCGGCGCTGAGCTGCTGGGCACCCAGTTCCGCCTGATCAACGGCTTCGGCGCGGGCTACGGCTTCGACGGTGTGGCCATGGCCCTGATCGGCCAGCTGCACCCCATCGCCACCATGTTCGTGGCGCTGTTCTTCGCCGTGCTGCGGGTGGGCTCCACCACCATGCAGGCGGCCACCGGCGTCCCCACCAGCGTTTCCGACATCATCCAGGCGCTGGTCATCGTGTTCTCCGTGGCCGGCATGGCCATGACCAAGCTGCCTGAATTCCAGGCGTGGAAGGATCGTGTGTTCTCCAAGAGAAAGGCGGGTGACAAGTAATGGATTGGATCTCCAGCTTGCTTCTGGCGACGGTTCGTCTCGCCATCCCTCTGCTGCTCATCTCTCTGGCGGAGCTGTACGGCCAGCGGGCCGGCATGGTGAATATCGGTCTGGAGGGCCTGGCCGCCATCGGCGCCCTGGTGGGCTTCCTGACCTGCTACATCACCGGCTCCAACTGGATCGGCCTGCTGTGCGGCGCCCTGGCGGGCATCGCGGTGAATATGATCTACGCCTTCTCCACCGTCACCCTCTGCGCCGACCACACGGTCTACGGCATGGCCATCAACATATTCGCCCCGGCGCTGGCGTCGTTTATCTACCGCATCTACTTCGGCACCGGCTCCGACCTGAAGCAGATCACCACCATGTCCAGCATCGCCATCCCCGGCCTGAAGGACATCCCGGTCATCGGCCCGCTGCTGTTTGACCAGAGCCCCATGGTCTATCTGACCATGCTGCTGGTGGTGTTCACCTCCATTTTCTTCAACCGTACCCGCGCGGGCCTCAGCTACAAGTCCGTGGGCGAGCATCCCCAGGCGGCGGCCACGCTGGGCATCAACGTGGTGGGCGTCAAGTACCTGGCCTGCGTTATCTGCGGCGCCCTGGCCGGTATGGGCGGCGCGTATCTGACCACCTGCTATTCCAGCACCTACACCGACGGCATCGTGGCCGGCCGCGGCTTCATCGCCCTGGCCGCCGTGATCTTCGGCCGCTGGAGCGCCGGCGGCATCCTGCTGGCCTGCCTGTTCTTCGGCTTCTGCGACGCACTGCAGATCCGTCTCCAGGTGTCCGGCATTGCCATCCCGTACCAGTTCTTCCAGATGATCCCCTATGTGGCCACCGTGGTGGTCCTGTCCGTCATCGGCACCAAGCAGGCCGGCCCCAAGGCCAACGGACAGCCCTATCGCCGCGAGCAGCGGTGACCTGACGGTAATAGCGCCCTGCCGGGCGTTGTTATAGAACAAAGAGCAAGACACAAAATTTAAGGAGGAAAACCATGAAGAAGTTTCTTGCACTGCTGCTGGCGTTCGCTATGACGCTGGCCCTCGTCGCCTGCGGCGAGAAGAAGGACGACACCAAGACCGACGATGCTGCCGGTGACGGCACCAAGACCTACAAGGTCGCCATGATCTGCGACTCCAGCATCAACGACGGCGGTTGGGGCGCTGCCTGCTACAACGCCATGGTCGCTGCCTGCGACAAGCAGGGCTGGCAGTACGAGGTCACCGACTCTATTTCTCAGGACCAGTACTACGATTCCATCACCGCCTACTGCGCTCTGGGCTATGACATGATTTACGCTCCCGGCAACCAGTACACCGATGCAGTGCTGCAGGCTGCTGAGGAGTATCCTGACATCGCCTTCGCCCTGCTGAACGGCGCGGAGAAGACCCCCGGCGAGGCTGTCAACGGCAACGTCAGTTCCCTGCTGCCCAACGCCCAGCAGATCGGCTGGATCGCCGGTGCGCTGGCCGGTCTGATGACCGAGAGCGGCAAGCTGGGCTTCATCGGCGGTATGGAGCTGGATACCACCAAGGGCAAGATCGCCGGCTTTGAGGAGGCCGCCAAGTACGTGGCCGAGCAGGAGGGCAAGACGGTCGAGCTGCTGAACGTCCCCTATGCCAACTCCTTCTCCGATGCCCCCAAGGGTAAGGAATTTGCCACCGAGCTGATCAGCCAGGGGGCTGACGTGTTCTTCGGCGACGCCTCCGCCGTTGACTCCGGCGCCCGCGAGGCCATCGATGCCGCCAACGCCGCTGCCGGTTCCGTGAAGATCTACGACATCGGCCAGCCCGCCGACATCCTGGGCCAGAATGAGTGCATCATCTGCTCCCAGGTCACCGATAACTCCGCCATGATCGTCGCCTCCATGCAGGCTGTCGAGGCTGGTACCTTCGGCGGCAACACCGTCTACGGTACACTGGAGAACGGCACCCTGTCCGCCGGTAAGATCAGCGATCTGGTTCCCGCCGATGTGCAGGAGAAGTACAACGCCTACCTGCAGCAGATGGTGGACGGAACCTTCATGAAGTGATCGAGCCATCCGCAGCATAAAAATACCCCCGCGCACACCGGTGCGCGGGGGTATTTTGTTTGTTGCGCGGGAACCCTTACTCCGGCTGCTTCCAGCCGTCCAACAGCGCCTGGGCCATCCGGCAGCCGCGGGTCACCGGATCGAAGCTCTGCTCGTCGATACGCCACTCAAACAGCATGCCGCGGTGCATCACCACCAGGTCGGCCACCAGCTCGCTGGGGTCGTGGTGAGGGGCGATGCTGCCCTCCTGCTGGCAGGCGGCGATCAGCTCCCGCAGCACGCGGAAGTAGACACGGCTCTCATTATCCTGAAGGATGGCCTGCTCCGGATATTTCAGGCCGTGGATGAAGCTGCGGTACAGGGCGGGGTCTTTGGAGCTGATGTCCAGCGATTTGCCCACAAAGTCCAGCAGCTTGCTGCGGGCGGAGGAGGCGTTGTCGGCCAGGTACGACTGCTCCAGCAGCTGGTACTGGGCGTCCACGTTGCTGGTGACCTGGATGATAAGCTCATCCTTGCTCTTGAAGTAGTGATAGATATTGCCCACGGAGCAGCCGGCGGCCTGCGCGATCTGCTCCACGGCCACATTTTCAAAGCCGTCCCTGTCAAACAGGTCCAGCGCCACGTTCTGGATGCGGGAGCGCATCTCCAGTGCCTGCCGTTTGCGGGCGGTCAGCGGTTTTTCCATACGTTCTCCTTTGGCAATTTTTTGTTATCATACCAGCTTTTTTATCTCAGGTCAAGGCGGCAGGAGGGGACAGATGTCGACAAAGATCGTTAAAGAAAAGATTTTCAAAAAAACGAAAAAGAGGGGTTGACATTTGGAGGGGACATGACTATAATAACACTTGTTCGTGACGCGCGAGTGGTGGAATTGGCAGACTCGCTAGATTCAGGTTCTAGTGTGCATTACGCACGTGCGGGTTCAAGTCCCGCCTCGCGCACCAACAGGAAAACCCTTGAAGCCGCAAGGCTTCGAGGGTTTTTTCTTTTCCTCGAAGCAGTTTTGGCCTTATTGGTCAACCGGCGGAAACCGTGCGCCGCAGACGCCAGATAGACGCCTGTCACGTCGGGTCCCTTGTGTCCCGGCAGGCGGGACACGGTGAAATGGGCGCCCCGAGTCCTTTCCTCCGTGCTGTCATAGCGCCATGATTTCACTAACCACACTTTTCTTTTCCATGAAGGAAACCTCGAAAAACGGCCCCAACTGCGGCAGGGAGAGCGCAGTTGGAGCCGTTTTTTATGCATTCAGCTTTTCTTCCTCGTCGTGGACGAACATAATGAGAAAACTGACGGTCAGCAGGCCGCAGGACAGCCAGATCGTCCCCGCGCCCCAATGGAGCGTGGCGGTGCTGCCGACGCCCGCGCCCAGCGCGAACAGCAGCACCACGCCGAAATACGTCAGCGCCTTGTGGAGTATTTCCTTATCCCTCGTATGGAAGTAGGCGCACAGCGCCTCCGTTCCGCTGCGCATATTGCCGATGCACATGGTGCTGGCGTAGGCGTGGCCCCGCACCTTGCGGAAGGTCTGCACCTGCATGGCGCACACGAAGGACACCACGGCGTTGGCGGTGGTGTTCAGCGTCTCCGGCAGGAAGCCCACCACCGCCAGCAGCACGATCTCCGCCAGAATGATGAGCTGCCGCCAGTGTACCTTCTCTATCCGCTTGAAGTGCCGGTGGACGCACTCCGCGATGTAGATACCCAGCAGGAACGCCAGCACGGGGACTAAGTAGCGCAGCGCCTGTCCCCAGTCTCCCTCGAATAGATGCGTACTCAGCAGCACGATGTTGCCGGTCTGGGCGTTGGCGAACACCTTGCCCCGGCAGCAATAGGTATAGGCGTCCTGCAGGCCGCCGGATAGGATGATGAAAAAGGCTGTCAGCATGGAATCGGACATCTGCCCGTGATGCTTTTGCAGGAAAGTCATGTGCGATGCCGCCTCACTTTGCCACAGGCGCGTCCAGCCAGTAGATGACGTAGCACTCCTGCATCTCGCCCATATAGAAGAAGATGTTTTCGCCCATCTCGATGTGCTCGCCGAAGGTCAGATCGGGCACGAACAGCCGTCCGCTGGTGCGCTTGGGGCCCTTGATGGTAAAGCCCTCCGCTGTGGGGTGCTGCCGCAGCTCATTGGCGGCTTCCTCCAGACCGGGGAAGTGCAGCGTCCGCTCCAGCTCCGCCAGCTGCGTCGCGCCGTTGATATAGACCAGGTGATTTTCGTCCTTGAACCAGTTGATACGCATGATACGTCCTCCTTGGTGGTGATGTGGGTAGTATAGCACAGTGTGCAGGGTTTGTCACCCCTTGTATGCCTGCTGCCGGTCGCGGCCCGTTCCCCGTGCCGGACGCTATCATGCACACACTGCATGATACGCGTCTGCGGCGCCGGGGGTATCCGTACAGAGAAAAAACGTAAATTGTGCAGATTTATGTGCCGCCGCACTTGCCAAGCTCTCGCAAAAAGACTACAATAACAAAATGAAAGAGATTCAACCCGTGTTGAATCTTGCACAATAATGTATCGAAAAAAAACGCGCCGCACTGTCAAAGTAACCACCGTCACGAGGGATACAGCACGACAGAATGGTAAGAAAGGAGGATGCTTGTGATAGACATCAGTTATCGTATTTTTGATTTGGTGGCCAGCACCAACAGCCTGACAAAAACGGCGGAGATCGTACACCTGACACCATCTGCGGTGAGCCATTCTCTGCGAAAGCTGGAGGAACGGCTGGGAATGCAGTTGGTGGTCCGCAACCGCGATGGCCTGCGGCTGACCCAATACGGTCAGGAGCTGATCCCCCATGTCCGCTATGCGCTGAAGGCAGAGGAGCGGCTGCAGCAGGAGATCGTGCGGATCTGTGATATACGTACCGGTATCCTGAATGTGGGCGTATTCAGCAGCGTGGGCTGCAATTGGATGCCTGACATTATGCTGCGGATGCAGAAGGAGTATCCCCAGATCAAGATGTATATTCACCAGGGCAGCTATACCAGACTGGAGGCGGCTGTGGCAAATGGGGAGCTGGACGCGGCATTTGTATCGGTGCCTATCACTGGCAGCATTCCGGCGTACCCGCTGCTGCATGACAGACTGATGTGCATTACGCCGAAGTCCTTTGAAGCGGAAAACGGAGATTATATTACGCTGGAGGATCTGCGGAAGAACACGCTGATCCTGCCGCACGCGGAATCCGACTTTGACGCGCGGGCCTTCCTGTCCGCCAACAATATCGAGATGGAAAATCCGCACCAGCTGGCAGATGACGCGCTGATTATCGCCATGGTGGAAAGCGGACAGGGCATCAGCATTATGCCGGAGCTGGTGCTGGACTATCTGGGCGGAAATATCCGCGTGTTTCCTATCGAGGGCGCGCCGTTTCGCACCATCGGTATCGCAACACAGCGCAGCGAGTACGTGACCCCCGTGACGAAGATCTTCGTGCGGACGGTGCAGGATTATGTGGCGCAGCGATATCCCGATGAGCTGCCCTACTTCCGTTGAGTGCAGCAGAAAACTGAAGAATCATAGAAAAAAGCGGACGCTGCTGAACAGCGTCCGCTTTTTTCGCGCCGGGAAAATGCAGAGAAAAAAGGGGGATGAGGCGGAAAAATCACAGGGAGATAATACCGATAGAGCTGAGCACCACGATGAGCGTGATGATGGGGCAGATGTAGCGGATGAGGAAGGTGAAGATGCCCTTCCAGGTGAACTTGAACTTGCCGCCCTTTTCTACCTCCTCGATAACGGCAGCGGGCTTCCAGATCCAGCCAACGAAGATGCACAGAGCCAGGGCTGCCACAGTGGCGAAGCAGTTCTCGCACAGGTAGTCGATGGAGTCCAGAATGTCGGTATCCTTGCCCATCCAGCTCAGCAGGCGCACGCCGCTGAGGGAGCTGTAACCCAGAGAAACGGGGATGGCGATGATCAGGTTGGAGGCCAGCGCCAGCAGGGTGCCCTTCTTGTTGCTCCAGCCCCAGTGCTCGCAGGGGATGGCGGCGTTGGCAGCGGTCATACCGATCACGGAGCTGATAGCGGCAAAGAACACGGCAACGAAGAACAGGAAGCCGAAAATGGCGCCGCCGGGCATGCTCTCAAAGACGGCTTTCATGGTGATGAACAGCATACCTGCGCCGGCAGAGGGGGAATAGCCAAATGCGAAAGCGGCGGGAATGGTGGCCAGAGCGGCCAGCAGAGCGACGACCATGTCACCAAGAGGAACCAGCAGGGCACTCTTGGCCAGGTCGCTGTCGTCAGGGGCATAGGAGCCATACATCAGGTTGGTACCGAAGCCGATGTTCAGGGAGAAGAACATCTGGGCCAGGG
>ERZ827156.4807-NODE-4807-length-10655-cov-3.842547_pt1 | contig 10655 bp, 8 predicted proteins | sample MGYA00519919_ERZ827156 | MGnify/ENA primary metagenome ERZ827156 (study PRJEB31778, sample SAMEA3449269) | human gut metagenome | biome: human gut; feature: human-associated habitat; material: faeces | place: United Kingdom | collected 2010/2012 ... | reverse complement strand
TGGAGGCCAGCCGAAAAGAGGCGACAGCTTATCACCTAAGCGGGACACCGGAACCGGATGGCTACCTGGACCTGACCACGCTGATGGTGCCAGCCGCCGAGCTGAAAGCAAAGGCCAAGGAATACGGTGTGACGGTAACGGAGCTGCTGTGCGCCGCCATGATGAAGGCGATTCTGAACCTGCAGGCTAAAAAAGTACCAAGCCGCCGGCGCCGTCGTCCGGTAAAGGTGCTGGTGCCGGTAAACCTGCGCGGGCTATTCCCCAGCCAGTCGCTGCGGAATTTTGCCCAGTATGTTACACCGGAGGCGGATTCCCGCCTGGGGGATTACACCCTGGAGGAGCTGTGCCGCATTGTACATCATCGCATGGGGCTGGAGGTCACCCGTAAGAATATGAGTGCCCGCATTGCCACCAATGTAAACAGTGAGCGCATTCCCATCCTCAAGGTGATGCCCCTGTTTATCAAAAATTTTGCGATGAAGATGGTATTTGATACCGTAGGCGAGTGCAAGAGCTGCCTGTGCATGTCCAATCTGGGTGTGGTACAGGTGCCGGATGCCATGCGGCCGTATATCCGCCGGATGGATTTTATCATTGGTGTGCAGGCCAAGGCACCGCACAACTGTGGGATCATTACCTGGGGCGATACAGTTTATATCAATATGATCCGCAATATCCGGGAGCCGGAGCTGGAGCGGCATTTCTATGAGGTGCTGCACTGGATGGGCCTGCCGGTAAAGGCGGAAAGCAACGGGCGCTGAAGGCGCCAAGGGGGGAACAGCTATGTATTGTGTTAAATGCGGTGTGGAGCTAGGCGACAGTGAGAAAAAATGCCCGCTGTGCGGCACCACGGTCTTTCACCCGGAGATGGAGCCGCCCAAAGGGGACGGGCCTTACCCGCCGGAGGAACACATCCACAAGGAAGTGAGCCGCAGCGGTGCGCTCTTTGTAGTGACGGTGCTGACGGTACTGCCTATTGTTATCTGCCTGCTGTGCGATTGGCGTATCAATGGCGGAATCGTATGGTCGGGCTATGTGACGGGTGCGCTGCTGATGTGCTACATCGTTATCGTGCTGCCGCTGTGGTTCCGCCGGGGGAACCCCGTCATCTTTGTCCCGGTCGATTTTGTGGCGCTGGGGGTTTACCTGCTGTATATCGATCTGGCTACCGGTGGGCGTTGGTTCCTTTCCTTTGCTTTTCCGGTGGTGGGGGCGGCAGGTATTATTGTCACGGCAATGGTCATCCTGCTGCGCTACCTGCACGGTGGACACCTGTTTGTATTCGGTGGGGCGTTTATTCTTTCCGGCGGGCTGATGGTGCTGGTGGAATTTCTTATCAACCTGACCTTTAAGCTCCATGACGCTCTGCTGTGGTCCATTTACCCGCTGGCGGCCGGCATCATTTTAGGGCTGACGCTCATCATTATCGGCTGCTGCCGCCCGCTGCGGGAATCGCTGCAGAAAAAGTTTTTCCTGTAAGCCATAAAGCAGCACAGTGCCTGAAAAGGGCAGGAGGGATCCTATGAATCTTCAGCACATGAAATATGCCGTGGCTGTGGCGGAGACCGGCTCCATCAATAAAGCGGCGGACCGCTTGTTTGTGGGCCAGTCCAATCTCAGCCGGGCCATCAAGGAGCTGGAAAACAGCCTGGGTGTTGCTATCTTTGAGCGCAGCGCCCACGGGATGGAGCTGACCCCGGAGGGCGGGGTGTTCCTGCGGTATGCCAAGGCGATCCTGCAGCAGGTGGATGAGGTGGAGCATATGTTTACCGAAGGCTCCGCCAAGAAAAAGCACTTTTCCATCTCGGTGCCGCGCTCCAGCTATATCTCGGAGGCCTTTGCCCGTTTTTCCTGCGAGCTTTCCGCCGATGAGGAGTTTGAAGTCTTCTACAAGGAAACCAACGCTATGCGTACCCTGAAGAATGTTCTTCAGGACGACTATAAGCTGGGCATCCTGCGGTATGCCGAAAACTACGACCGCTACTATAAGGAATTGGTGGAAGAAAAGGGTCTGCGGTGTGAGCTGGTGGCGGAATTCCGCTATGCCCTGCTGATGAGCAAGGACTGCCCGCTGGCGCAGCAGGAGAGCATCACCTATGAGGACTTGAAAAACTATATCCGCGTGGCCTATGCCGATCCGTATGTCCCCTCGCTGCCGGCTTCCGAAGTGCGGCGGGAAGAGCTGCCGGATGATATCAACCGGCGCATCTATGTCTTTGAGCGGGCCAGCCGCTTTGAACTGCTTTCCCGCAACCCGCAAGCTTTTATGTGGGTTTCACCGGTTTCGCAGGAACTGCTGGAGAGGTATTCGCTGGTACACCGCCCCTGTGTGGATAGCCGCCGCCGGTATAAGGATGTGCTCATCTACCGGCAGGACTACACACTATCTCCATTGGATAAGCAGTTCATCGCGCAGCTTATTGCTACCAAGCGGGAGCTGCCGGATAATTGGGATCAGTAAGGGCACCCCTGCCCTTATTGCCGGAAGGTATTTGATGTATAAAGTGATTGAACGGAAGGCGTCTGCTGTGACAGGCGCTTTTTGTATACAATTTTCGCCTGCGGTATATCGATAAAAGCAATACCGATATTACAGAAAAGCAATTCCCATGGCGAATGGGATGTGATAGAATAGCCTTGGAAAGGTACCGCTTATTATCGATATCACATCAACGGATTGACAAGAAGGGGAAGAATACTATGAATACCAAAGAGATCAAAAGAGCCACGATAGGTCGCCTGCCGCAATATCTGCGGTATATCAGCTCCCTGCCGCAGGAGATTACGACCGTTTCCGCTACCGGCATTGCCAAGGCGCTGGACCTGGGCGAGGTGCAGGTGCGAAAGGACCTGGGCGCTGTATGCGGCGCGGGGCGCCCCCGTGTGGGTTATGACCGTGCTGAGCTGACCACCTGCCTGGAGGACTGCCTGGGCGGCCGCCCGGTGGCAGCGGTAATAGTGGGTGCAGGCAAGCTGGGCCGCGCACTGCTGGATTACGCCGGTTTTTCGGAATATGGTACCAACATCCTGGCGGCATTTGATTTGAATGTCCCGGCAGAGGGCGACCGCAGTGAGCTGAAGCCGGTGCTGCCCATGTCGGCGCTGGCGGATTTCTGCGCCGCGAATAATGTCAGCATCGGCATTGTTACGGTGCCTAAGGAAGCCGCGCAGGCGGTGACTGATGTGCTGTACCGCAGCGGTGTGCGGGCATTCTGGTGCTTTGCACCCTGCCGGCTGCAGCTCCCGCCCGATGCTGTCATCCAGTACGAGAATCTGGCGCTTTCTTTGGCGCACCTGAAGGCACGCCTGTAACCGGAAGGAGGTCGAGCGATGAATCTGGATCGTATCATTTCGGTGCAGAACAGCATCACCGTTTTTCGGGATGGCGACCGCTGCCTAAAGGTTTTTAATGAGGACTGCGCCAAGGCGGATGTCATCAATGAGGCGCTGAACCAGGCCCGAATGGAGGAAACGACCGTCACTGTCCCCAAAATTCTGGAGGTGACCGAGGTAAATGGCAAGTGGGCCATTGTTTCGGAGTATATCAAGGGCGAAAATCTGGAACAGTTGATGGAGCGCTATCCCGAAAAGGCGGGGGAGTATATGGAACTTTTCGCCTCTCTGCACTGCCACATCCACCAGCAGTCCTGCCCCATGTTCAAAAAGCTCAAGGATGAGCTTCAGCGCAATATCAACAGCTCGGAGCTCTCCGCCACCGACCGGTATGATCTTTATTCCCGGCTGGAGCGGATCCCAAAATATAGCGAGGTCTGCCACGGCAACTTTGTGCCGTCCAAGGTCATCATCAGCGCCGCGACAGGAGAACCATATATCATCGATTGGTTCCATGCCACGCAGGGCAATGCCGCCGCAGATGCCGCGTTGACCTATTTGCTGCTGCGGATGCGCGGCCGCAGGGAGGAAGCCGAGCAGTACCTTGCCTTGTTCTGTGAAAAAAGCGGAATCGAACCGCATTATATCCGCCGCTGGATGCCGCTGGTGGCGGCTTCCCAAACGGTAGTAGCCAATGCCCGCAGCCGTGCCGTGCTGCAGCGGTGGATCGATGACCCCGCAGGGGCGCAAGAGATGGAAACAGAGGTGAATGAAGCATGAAAGTTACAGTTTGTATCGGGTCTTCCTGTCATGTGCGCGGCTCCCGCCAGGTGGTGGAGCAGCTGCAGGATCTCATCCGGGATCATAACCTCAGCGATGAGGTGGAGCTGTGCGGGTCCTTTTGCATGGGCCAGTGCCAGCTGGGTGTCTGCGTAAAGGTGGATGATGAGTTCTGCTCCGTCACGCCGGAGGGCACCCGCGCGTTCTTTGAGGAAAAGGTGCTGAAGCCCCTGAATAAGCAATAAACCGCCGCGGCGGGGAGGAAGCTTCTATGGAATGTCTGACCCTGAAAAAAGCCAATTGCAAAAACTGCTATAAATGCATCCGCCACTGCCCGGTCAAGGCTATTCGCTTTTCCGGCAACCAGGCGTATATTATCCAGGATGAATGCATCATGTGCGGTCAGTGCTTTGTGGTCTGTCCGCAGGATGCCAAGCAGATCGTCAGCGAGGTAGGCAAGGTGCGGGTAATGCTGCAAAGCGGCGCGCCGGTGGTAGCCAGCCTGGCCCCCTCCTTCATTGCCAATTACGCCGGCAGCGGCATAGAGGAGATGCGGGAGGCCTTGAAAAAGCTGGGCTTCTATGATGCAGAGGAAACGGCCCTGGGCGCTACTATGGTCAAGCGGGAATACGACCGTATGGTGGCAGAGGAAAACCGGGATATTATCATTTCCTCCTGCTGCCCATCAGTCAATTTGCTTATCCGCCGGTATTACCCGGCGCTGCTGGGATATTTGGCACCAGTTATGTCCCCTATGCAGGCCCACTGTGCCGATATCAAACGCCGCATTCCCGGCGCTAAAACCGTATTCATTGGACCTTGTGTGGCCAAAAAAGAAGAAGCCCAGGAATGCGGCGAAGTGGATGCCGTACTGACCTTTGATGAGCTGGCCGAATGGCTAAACCAGGAGAATATCACTGTGCAGCCGGCCCGCGAACTGAAAAAGGGCGGCCGGGCGAGGCTGTTCCCCACGGCAGGGGGCATTCTGCGCTGCATGGAAAAGCCCAACGCAGGCTATACCTACATGGCGGTGGATGGTGCCCAAAACTGTCTGGAGGTGCTGGAGGATCTGCTGCATGGCGGGCTGCACCACTGCTTTATTGAAATGTCGGTGTGTACCGGCAGCTGTGTGGGCGGGCCGGTCATGGAAAAATTCCATCGTTCCCCGGTGCGGGATTACCAGGCGGTGGACCGTGTGACCGGGCAGCAGGACTTTGACCTGCCCCAGCCTTCCTCAGCCCAATTGAGCCAGAAACGCCTGCCGCTCATCAAGGAGCGCCATCTGCCATCAGAGCGGGAGCATGCCGATATCCTGCGTCAGATGGGCAAAAAGAAGCCGGAGGATGAGCTGAACTGTGGCTCCTGCGGCTACAATACCTGCCGGGAAAAGGCCATTGCCGTTTATCAGGGCAAGGCGGAAATCTCCATGTGCCTGCCGTATCTGAAAGAGCGGGCCGAGAGCTTTACCGGAAATATCGTCAATAATTCACCGAACGGCTTTATCCTGCTCAATGAAAAGCTGGAAATCCAGCAGATCAACCGGGCGGCGTTGCAGATGATGAACCTGCCCTCTCCCTCCGATGTGACGGGAGAACCGGTCGTCCGTGTGCTGGATCCGGGGGATTTCTTCACCGTATTGGAAAGTGGGCAGAGCATCGAGAAAAAGCGCATTTATCTTTCGGAATACGACCGCTATGCTGAGGAGACCATCATCCCTGATCACGAGTTCCATCAGATCATTTGTATCCTGCGGGATGTGACCGAGGAGGAACGGGTTCGCCGGCAAAAGGAAGAGCTCAGCCGGCAGACTGCCGAGATTGCGGATGGTGTGGTGGCCAAGCAGATGCGCATTGTGCAGGAAATAGCTTCCCTGCTGGGCGAAACGGCCGCTGAGACCAAAATTGCCCTGTATAAATTGAAAGGTTCGGTATCCGATGAATGACCTGTGTGTAGAGATTGGCTACAATAGCATCAACCATGTGGGTGAAGAGCTGTGCGGCGACCATGTGGAAGCGGTAGGACAGGGGGAGGATTCCTCGGTGCTGGTGCTGGCCGATGGTCTGGGCAGCGGGGTAAAAGCCAATATTCTCTCCATCCTTACTTCCCGCATCATTTCTACCATGATCGCCGAGGGCCTGCCGTTGGAAGAGTGCGTCAAGGCCATTGCGGCCACGCTTCCCATCTGCTCAGTGCGCAAGGTGGCCTATTCCACCTTTACCATCATTCGCCTTATCAATAATGAGGTAGCGGAGATTATCTGTTACGATAATCCCCCGGTCATTCTTATCCGGAACGGTGTACCCACCGATCTGCCCGGCCGGGATATGATCGTGGGGGAAGATAAAAAAGTGCATAAATCCGAGCTGCACCTGCAGGAAGGAGATATCCTGGTGGCGGTGAGCGATGGCTGCCCCCACGCCGGTATTGGGGTGGCATATAACTTTGGCTGGCAGCTAAAGGACATTGCTGACTTTATAGCGACCGCTTCGGTGGCCGGTTACAATGCCAAGACGCTTTCCACCATGCTGGTGGAGGAGTGTGACCGCTTGTATGGCGGCAAACCCGGCGATGATGCCACCGCCTGCGTGGTGCGGGTGCGCCGCCGCGCACCGGTCAATATTCTGTTTGGTCCGCCCCGCAACCGGGATGACGACGCCCGCATGATGACGCTGTTCTTTTCCAAGGGCGGCAAGCGCATTATCTGTGGCGGCACCACGGCATCCATTGCTTCGCAGTATCTGGGGTCGCCCATCACCACCGAACTGCACTACCAAAGCAGCGGCCTGCCGCCCATTGCCCACATGGAGGGTGTGGACCTGGTGACAGAGGGCATTATCACCATCAGCCGGGTCATTGAGTACGCCAAGGATGTGCTGGATCAGAACGAACGCCATGAGGAATGGGGCTATGGTCACGATGGTGCCTGTCTTATCAGCCGGATGCTGTTTGAGGAAGCGACGGATGTCAATTTCTTCGTTGGCCGGGCGGTAAACCCCGCCCATCAGGATCCCAACCTGCCCATCAGCTTCAATATCAAAATGAAGCTGGTGGAGGAGCTCTCCGAGCTGCTGCATAAAATGGGCAAGAGGGTCAAGGTCATGTATTTCTAAAAAATAAGGGGGAACCCATGAGAAAGTTTGATACCAAGGTGCAATACCTGAAATACAAGGTGCTGCGGGAGGTGGCCCGGCAGGCCTGGAATGATACCCTGCTGGATAATGTCATGTCCATTCCGCGGGAGCTGGCGCCCCGCAATGCCGAGACCATCTACTGCTGTGTCTACAAGGAGCGTGCCATCCTGAGCGAACGGGTACGCATGGCCATGGGCGGCAATAAGCAGAACCCCAATGTCATCGAGGTCATTGATATCGCCTGCGATGAGTGTCCCATGGGTGGCTATGAGGTCACCAATTCCTGCCGCGGCTGCCTAGCCCGCCGGTGCGAGGATGCCTGCCCCAAGGGAGCCATCACCTTCCACAACCATGTGGCGCACATCGATAAGGCCAAGTGTGTGGACTGCGGTGCCTGTGCCCGGGTCTGCCCTTATTCTGCCATTGTAGACCGCAAGCGTCCCTGCGAGAACGCCTGCAAGATCAAGGCCATCACCATGAATGAGAATAAGGCCGCCGCTATTGATAACAATACCTGCATTTCCTGCGGTGCCTGCGTCTATCAGTGCCCCTTTGGCGCCATCACCGATAAATCCTATATCCTCAATGTCATTGATATGATAAAAAAGAGCGGGGACAATGAGAAATACCATGTCTATGCGGTCATTGCCCCCTCCATCTCCAGCCAATTCACCTACGCCAAGCTGGGGCAGGTTGTCACCGGGCTGCATCGGTTGGGGTTTTACTCGGTGGCGGAGGCCGCCCTGGGTGCCGATATGGTGGCCGATGCCGAAAGCCGCGAACTGGTGGAAAAGGGCTTTCTGACCAGCTCCTGCTGCCCCGGATTTGTCAGCTATATTGAAAAGGCCTTCCCGGAATTGAAACCTTATATCTCTCACAATCTCTCCCCCATGGCCACCATTGCCCGCTATCTGAAGGAGCATGATGCAACGGCCAAGGTTGTCTTTATCGGTCCCTGCACGGCCAAAAAGGGGGAGGCCGCCAAGCAGGAAGTCCGCCCCTATGTGGATGCCGCAATGACCTTTGAGGAGTTACAGGCGCTTTTTGACAGCCGGGAAATCGATATCACTGCGCTGGAGGAAGGAATGCTGGATGAGGCCTCCTACTTCGGACGCATTTTTGCCCGCTGCGGCGGTTTGGCGGAAGCGGTGGCCCAAGGGATCAAGGAGCATGGCCACACCGATTTTGAGCTGAAAGCAACCTCCTGTGACGGTATTGAACAGTGCCGCATTGCCCTGTTCAAGAAGAGCAAAAAGCTGCTGGATGCCAATTTCATTGAAGGAATGGCCTGCACCGGTGGGTGCATCGGTGGGGCAGGATGCCTGACCCACGGCCCCCGCAGCCGTGCCGAGGTAGATAAATACGGGATGGAAGCCAACGATAAAACCATTACCGAGGCGTTGGCAGCTCTGGAGCCTAAGCCCTAAACATAAAACTGAAACAGTGCGTACCGCAGGCTGGCAGTGCGCACTGTTTTAGGTTTGTACAGGGGGCAGGTTTGGGGCCCGCAGGGCCGCCCAAAGCCGCCTGCGGCGGCTTGCTCTGCAGGCCCCGCCCTTCGCACAAACTTTCCCTATGAAAAAGCCGCCCCTGTCGGGGCGGCTCTGTTTTTATGCAGCTAAGGCTGTCTTTGCAGCGATGCCGCAATGGCCCTGGCGGCTTCTACCGTCAGATGTGCGGCAGTTGAAAATTCCTCCGAATGGACCCGGCGGAACATGCCCACCACGCCAATGGTATACCGTACTCGCCCTTCAGCATCGGCTATAGGCGCTGCAATGGCGCGCAGGCCAATCCGGTGCTCGCCATCTTCAATGGCATAACCGCGTTCCCGCGTAGCAGCCACATCAGCCTGGATTTGCTCCGGGGTGGTGTGGGTATGGGGGGTGTAGGCGACCGGCTCGCCGCGGCACACCTGCCGCATAGCATTCTCATTCCACGCCAGGAACACCTTGCCCTGGGCGGTGCAATGCAGCGGCATACGGGTGCCGGGCGCTAATGCGACACGCAGCGGGTTGGGGGCTTCGGTGACCTCCAGCAGCAGGGCATCGGTGCCATCCAGTGCCGCCAAAAATGCGGTCTCGCCGGCCCGGTTGGCCAGGCTTTGCAGGAACGGCCGACTGATGGCGGTAATGTTCCGGCTGCCGCTGGCCGCACACCCCAGTTCAAACAGGTGTAGCCCCAGTCCGTAGCAGCCATCCTCAGCGGATTGTTCTACCAACCCGGTTTCCCGCAGGGTGGAGATAATGCCGTGCAGGGTGCTTTTGGGCAGCTCCGTGCGCCGCGCAATCTCCCGCAGCGGCATGGGCGTGCCAGCCTCCGCCAGGATCTCCAGGATTCTGACCGCTTTTTCAATTGATTGTACCCGTCCGCCTGCTTCCAGCATGTGTGTGTTCGCCCTCCGTTTATCTTATAAGAGAATAATGCTTAGCTTATATTATACTGCTTTTTCGCATAGGTTACAAGTCGGTTTGCACGGAAATGGGAAAAAATATTTGATAATGCAGCATCGAAGCATAGAAGCATCCGGCCATCGTAAAATGGCCGGATGCTTCTATCAAAGTTTTGTTTACGCGGCAGCCTTTACTTCTACGGTGCCAATGGAGTTGGCAACCAGAGCGTTATAGGCCTCATCGGTCAGGTCGGTGTGGTAGAACAGCCGGAAGTACTCCGCCACCTCGGTATACAGATCATAGTCGGCAGCATCCGGGTACAGCAGCTTGGCCATCCACATCATGCCCAGCATACGCTGAACAGAGGGAGGAAAGCCCATCCAGTTGTAGGGACCGATGGGCACTTCGTAGTAGGTGCCGTTCTTGATGGCGTTGACGCCCTGCCAGGCGGGATCCTCACCAACGGTAGCGTATACGCTGCCGGGGGCAAACAGGATCACATCAGGATTCCACTTCAGGATCTGCTCAATATCAACCTCGTTGCCGGTGCCCTTGGAGGAGGGGGATTCTACAACTGCCAGGTTGTTGGAAAGCAGGTCAATGATCTCGGCATGGTAGCTGCCCTTGGCGATGACATTTTCGCCCTTATCACCCAGGCAGTACAGCAGGTTTACCTTCTTTACGCTCGCGGCGATCTCATTGGTGCGGTTATAAATCTTGTCGCAGTACTCACCCAGGGTGTTGCCCTCGGTCTCCTTGCCCAGCAGGGTGCCCAGGGTGCGGTAGGTATCCCCCATGCTGCCGGTGTAGCAGTCAATGTGAACGAAAGGAATCCCGGTCTGCTCCTGCAGAGCGTTCAGGTCATCGGCCATGCCGTCCTTCTGCTCGCCTACATCAATAACCACCTCGGCACCGGATTGCAGCAGGGTTTCCAGGTTCAGCTCTCCCTTGCCGCCGTACAGCTGGCCCAGCAGGGGCAGGTCCAGATACTTCTGGTCAAAGTAATTCTCGGCGGTCTTGT
>ERZ827156.4805-NODE-4805-length-10658-cov-4.215882_pt1 | contig 10658 bp, 9 predicted proteins | sample MGYA00519919_ERZ827156 | MGnify/ENA primary metagenome ERZ827156 (study PRJEB31778, sample SAMEA3449269) | human gut metagenome | biome: human gut; feature: human-associated habitat; material: faeces | place: United Kingdom | collected 2010/2012 ... | reverse complement strand
GTCTTTGAATCATCCGTCTTCGGCAGCATCGTCTTTAATAAATTAAACACGCTCTAAAAAGAAAATACGTTAAATTTTGATGTTTTTGTCTTGAATTCAAGACTATCTTTTTCGATTCTGTAAGAATCTAAATAACAGTAGGTTTCTCCTGCTTTCGAAGCTGCGCTGTCATGGAAACGTACATCACTATCTACTTTAACTGTCATATTCCAGGATGGTTCTGTGATTCCTCTGCAGTTATAGAATACATCAAAGATTACAGTTCCGATGTCTTCTCTGATATCTTTGAAAGAGAATGATGGTTCTGCCATTCCTTCTAATCCGTTCATGCGGCACATTCCGATGAAGTTTAAAATGTTCTTTTTGTTCGCTTCTGTGATTGGAATATATGTTTTTCCCATTTTGCTTTTACTCCTGTCCTTCTATATTTTTGTTATATATCTGTTTATATTTTTTCACATTATTTTTGTTTTGTCTATATTAAATTTCAAGAATGCCCGGCATTCTTGCTGCGACCAACTCTGTATTTATTCAGAACTAATTCTATAGATATTTAAATTAATTCACAAGATACCCTTGTGATACTTACTTTATAATCCTCTTTTTTATCTTGCCTATATTAAAATTAGAACTTCTTTTTTCTTGGCACTACTTCCTTTTATAGCCGAAAAAGGCTGCCCGCCCACGGGAATCTTTCCCTCCTGGCCCTGTGTGGCTGAGGCGAAAGCCCGATTTATGCGGACAACCTTTCTTATATACTTAAGTTGATTATAACTACTATAATTAACTATCCATGATGTGAGGGCTTATTACTTCAATAAACTTTCAACAATCTGTGGATGTGGACGTGGAATAATTGAAGTAGATGTTACTTCTCCACTGATTCCTAATTTTGCAAGACATGCATTAACTGCTGATCTTACAGAGGATACTTCTCCTGTGATTACTAAGTATCCTTTACCGCCTAAACCTCTGGCAATTCTTAAGTCAACGATGCTGACTTTGGAAGCCTTTACTGCTGTATCGGCTGCAATAATTGCTGTTAAAGCGGAAATTGTCTCAATTGCGCCAACTGCCTGGATCTGCTGAGTTGGAGTTACTCCAGCAATGGCTGGGAGAACTTCTTCACGAATATTGTCAAGGATATGTGTGTCGATTAAGTAAATTCCGCTTACGAGTTCAGCTTTGCTCATAGCAGCTTTTACAGGACCTACATGTCCGCCAACAATAATTACATATTTACCAGGACAAATTGGTGTAGACAGTAATAATTCTACATTACCTGCTTTAACCATTTCATCTGCTGTCTGGATACCAACAGGAATGCTTTTAATTTCTACGAATCCAACTGCTTTTCTCACTGTGTAAACACCATCCTTTATTTTTCGATTGAGATACAACCGTCAGCGATTGCTTTGACTGTACCGCTGATACTAGCATGAATACAAGCACCTAATTTACCTTCTGCAGGCTGAGCGATCACATCGCCCTTTGCAACGGTATCACCAACACTTACACACGGAACTGCAGGTGCGCCGATGTGCTGTCCTACAGGAATAGATACGTGATCTATCTCTGTTGTTAATTCTGTCAGAGGAGCTGCAACGTTGTATTTTGTCAGTCCCAGACGAGCGATTAACTTCTTGATAGGGAATCGTTTGTACTCTCTCATTGGATGTACTGATTCTGGCTGGTTATGCAATGTACTCTTAATACCCTGTTTTGCCATGATACCTTTCAGTTCATGATTTACTTTCCAAGGCTGGAGGTTCATGATACATGCATACTGGCAAAGACGGCATTCTGAACATAAGAATGCGATCATTGGTGTATCAGAACCATCGCATAAGCTTCCGTAGCTTGCAAATCTGATAGTCTTGTTTGGTTCAATTCTATGTCCGATCAGATGACGAGGACATACTTCTGAACACATACTACAGTGACAACATGCAGCTTTTGCCATATGAAGCATCTTAGGTATTGGAAGTTTTACATCCTGAATCAATGGATGGTCTTCCGGTAACACGATTAAGCCTTTTGTTGTTTTTGTAATCTTAGAATCTAACGCAACATGTTTACCCATCATAGGACCGCCGTTAATTACGACATATGGTCCGTTTACGGTAACTCCTCCAGCGAGGTCTAATGCTTCTTTTACTGTCATACCAAGTGGTAATTTTAAAGTAATGTGGTTCTTTACTTCACCAGCAAATGTTACATAAGAATCTGTAACTGGTTTGTCTTCAAAGTAAGCATTGTAAATATTAAGCATAGTTTCTACATTTGATACTATAGCACCTACATTTAGAGGTATTCCTCCTTCTGGTACAATTCTTCCCGTAACTTCGTATACTGTAATCTGTTCATCACCAGCCGGATAGAAGTTTGGAAGGAGATGAAGGCTAATGCCTTCATACTCTCCCAAGAGCTGGTTAAAGCTGTTAATTGCTGCTTCATAGTGACCTTTTAAGGCAATTACACCCTTGTCTGCACCTACTGCTTCCATGCAGAGCTTTAATGCATCAAGAATTTTCTTTGTCTCAACGGCCATAAGCTGCTGATCGACTCTTAATAAAGGTTCGCACTCAGCACCATTAATGATGACATATTCAGCCTTAGCATTCATTTTTACATGAGTAGGAAAACCTGCACCACCGGCACCAACGATACCGGATTTTGCAATGATATCAATAAGGTTTTTTTCCATTTAACTCACCTCTTAATTATTTCATTCTGATATGGAGACCGTCCTGTAATACACATCTTCTCTTACGGCAGAATGATTTAGCAGATGTTAAACCTTCACCTGTAGGTCCGGCAATTGTGAATGTTGTATATCCCATTCCGCCAACACCGATACCTGCATAAGATGGGCCATTCTTTACGAAAATAGTTGTTTCGATTTCTTTTGCCATCTTTGTAAGTTTATCTACATTCTTAGAATGCATCATAGCTGTATGTCTGTTACCATGTTCTACTTCTACAGCGAAGTCGATAGCTTCGTCTACGTTAGGAACACGAACGATAGGAAGGATAGGCATCATTAACTCGATCTGTACGAATGGATGATCCTTAGGAGCTTCCATGATGATACATTTAACTTCTGGTCCAACCTTGATTCCAACTTTGTCAAGGATGTACTGTGCGCTCTTACCTACGAAGTTAACAGCTGGTTTCTTTCTGTCTTTTGTTACGAGATCAACCATCTTTTCGATGATTTCAGGATCTTTTACTTCGTATGCGCCATTGTTCTTCATGTTGAAGATTAAGTAGTCAGCGATCTGATCTACAGCGATAACTTCTTTCTCTGCGATACATGGAAGGTTGTTATCGAAAGTACATCCGTTTACGATGTCCTGTGCTGCCTTACGGATATCTGCTGTCTCATCAACAACTGCCGGTGGGTTACCTGCACCAGCTCCGATTCCTCTCTTACCGGAGGAAAGAACTGCTGTAACAACGCCAGGGCCGCCTGTTGCTGCGATCAGCGGGATATCTTTATGTTTCATCATGATATTACTTGTTTCAAGAGTAGGTTTCTCTACTGTTACTGCAATATTGTCCGGTCCGCCTGATTCAAGAGAAGCTTCGTTTACCAGATTGATTGCAAAAATAGAGGTCTTGATTGCTGCCGGATGCGGGTTGAATACTACTGTATTTCCACCTGCCAGCATACCAATTGTATTGCAGAGTACTGTTTCACTCGGGTTGGTACATGGTGTGATCGCACCGATTACACCGAATGGTCCCATTTCGATCAGTGTCAGTCCTCTGTCTCCTGACCATGCAGTTGTTGTGATGTCTTCTGTACCAGGTGTCTTGTCTGCTACCAGATGATGTTTGAGGATCTTGTCTCCTACATTACCCATTCCGGTCTCATCAACGCCCATACGAGCCAGAACTTCTGCATTTTCTTTGATTTTCTTACGGATGCAGGTGATGATTTTTTCTCTCTGATCCATGGACATTTTCTTTACGATCTGCTGTGATTTCTTTGCAGCTTCGATCGCATCGTTCATATCTTTGAAAACACCATGTTTTCCAGTCGGAGCATCTGCAATCTGCATTTTTGCCATTACTTCCTGTACAATATCCTGTACCATGCTCTCACTAATTGGCATGAGATTGTTCCTCCTTAATGTCTACCGTTTATATAGAATGGATTATTTCAGTCCGAGCTGAGCCATAACCTGTTTTGTGATGTTTGCAACCAGTTCTGCGTCTGCGTTAGCTGCCGGTGCTGCTGTAGTAGTTTCTGCTGCCGGTGCTGCTCCGCCTACGAAATCATACTGATATCCTGGGAACTGTTTGTATTCTTCGTTGTGGCATGCTCCACCGCAGTTGTGGCAGTTTACGCCGTCTTTGTTCTGGCAGAGGTTTGCAGGATGTTTGCCAGGCATACCGAATTTACGACGGATCTCATACAGTTTCTTGATGTTTTCTTTGTCGAATTCCTTCGGTCCGCCAAGGAGTTTGCTCTGATACAGAAGCTGTGCGTAGAATTCTACGGATTCCATCTTCATGTATGCAGCGTTCAGGTCTGTGCTCCATGTAAGAGCTCCGTGGTTCTCAAGAAGAACTGCGTCGAAGTATGGCAGATATTTCTCAAGGTTGTCCGGAATCTCCATTGTGGAAGGTGTACCGTACTCAGCGATCGGAACACATCCAAGAGCGATAACTGCCTCTGGCATGATCGGCTGTGTAAGCGGAATACCTGCGATTGCGAAAGATGTAGCATAGATCGGATGAGCATGTACAACAGATCCTACGTCCGGTCTCTTCTCATATACTCTCATATGCATCTTGATCTCAGATGATGGTTTGAATCCCGGGTTAGCCTGGATTACATTACCCTTGCCATCTACTTTACAGATGAACTCTGGTGTCATGAAACCTTTGGATACACCTGTTGGTGTGCAAAGATATTCATTCTCTGCTACTTTAACGGAGAAGTTTCCGTCGTTAGCTGCAACCATGTTACGGTTGTAGATTCTTTTACCGATGTCGCAAAGCTGTTTTTTGATTTCAAACTCGTTTACCATGCTTAATTTCCTCCTTGAGCATTGGATTGCACTATTTTGTTTCTGAAAATATTTTACTCCATACCACAAAATAAGTCAAGGACAATCCGTTGTTTTGTGTTGGTTTCTTGTTGCTTTTTATGTTGTTTTTATTGTTTTTTTATGTTGTCTGTTTGCAGAGGATCTTTTCTCTGTAATTCTTTTATTTCTCAGCCGCCGATCTGGCAGTCCAGGGCGCATACCGCGTGTACCGCATTCTTTAACATCTGCATATGTTCTGCTGTCGGTGGAAGAATTCCTTCCATTAAATAGGGGCGTCCAAGGCCATCATATTTATCCTGTCCCAATCTGTGGTACGGAAGAAGATGGATCTTGTTTACACCTGGAAGGGATGCCGCAAATCTGGAGATTGCTTGGATCTCTTCCACAGAATCATTGAAAGTCGGAATAACCGGAACGCGGATCACCAGTCTGGTCTTGCCATAGAGTGCAACCTTTCTTGCATTCTCCAGCATCAGTCCGTTGGCCCGTCCTGTGAATTCCTTATGTTTTTCCTGATTCATATGCTTGATATCCATCAGATACACATCCAGATAGGGAAGAACCTGTTCGATCTTTTCCCAGGGGGCACAGGCCATACTCTCCACGGCTGTGTTGATGCCGCGCTCTTTTGCCGCACGGAGAAGATCTCTGGAAAAATCTGCCTGGCACATGCATTCTCCGCCGGAGAGGGTGATTCCCCCTCCGGAGCGGTAATAATATGCACGGTCCTTCTCAACCTCTTCGATCATCTCACGGACAGTTACATCCCGGCCGATCACCTTGTCCTCGCCCAGAACTTTCATGTTCTGGATCCGGTACTCCTGTGATTCCGGGTTGCAGCACCAGCGGCAGCGGAGAACGCAGCCTTTCAGGAACACGATGGTACGGATGCCCGGACCATCATGTACTGAATATTTCTGAATATCAAAGATCCTGCCCTTTGTATCCAAATAGTCCATAAGTTACTCCTTTAGAAGCCCTGTTCTGTACGACGGATAATATCATCCTGCAGAGATCTGGAAAGCGTTGTGAACAGTGCACTGTATCCGGCAACACGTACAACCAGGTGTTTGTACTTCTCCGGATGTTTCTGTGCATCCAGAAGTGTCTCTCTGTCGACAACGTTGAACTGCATATGCATGCCCTTCTGATCAAAGTATCCACGAATCAGTGCCACAAACTTCTCCAGTCCTTCTCTTCCTGCAAGTGCAGACGGATGGAATTTCTGGTTAAACAGTGTTCCGTTGGATACAATGAAGTGATCCAGACGGGATACGGAAGTTGCTGCTGCTGTCGGGCCTTTCACATCCTTGCCTGCTGACGGAGAAACGCCATCTGCAACTGGTGTATGTGCATAACGGCCATCCGGTGTAGCACCAGTCTGTCCGCCAAGAGGAACGTTTGCAGATACCGGATAAAGTCCTGCCTGATAATGTCCGCCTCTCGGGTTCATATATTTCTGAAGTGGTCTGGTATAAGTATAAGCCACATCTCTTGCAAAGTAATCCACATCCGGGATGTCATTTCCGAACTTCGGAACTTCCTCGATCATCTTGTGGATTTCTTCGAATCTTGCTTTTTTCTCCGGGGATGGCTCTGTGCCAAGAGCGGCTGTCATAACAGCGGTAGCTGTCTGCTCATTTACGCTGATGCCATTCTCCTGAAGTTTCTGCATAACAATGGTAGTGATATCTGCCGCAGACTGTGCATCAATACCTTTGCCATAGTTCCATGCCAGAGCTTCTTTCATCTCTTCCATGGTAACTTTCTTTTCTTCATATACAAGCTTGCGGATTGCATACAGGGAATCTGCCATGTTGGCAATACCAAATCCCTGAGGACCTGTAAAGTTATAAACAGCTCCGCCTTCCTGAACGGATTTACCTCGTTTCAGGCAGTCATCCACCATACAGGAAAGGAATGGAAGCGGACATCTCTCAGCATGTGCAACATCAATGGCATTATCTGCATTTACAAGCAGGGAGATGAAATATTCCATCTGTTTCTTGTATGCGTCATAGAACTCGTCAAAGCTCTTCATCTCTGTGACATCGCCAGTCTGAACACCAACCTGCACACCTTTATCCATACCATTAGAGAAAACCATCTCCAGTGGACGGCACATGTTAAAGAATGCGGCATCATGCCAACCTTCTGTCTTACCTGCTTTCTGCGGTTCTACACAGCCGATGATGTTATACTCTCTGGCATCTGCAAGGGAAAGTCCCCGGTTCTGCAGTGCAGGGATGATAACTTCATCATTATAATAAGCCGGAAGTCCGATTCCTGTTCTTGTAAGCTCTGCAGCCTTGATCAGGAATTCATGGGGAGATCCGTTCCATACTCTTACAGAAAGAGACGGTGCCGGAAGATGTACATGCATGGACGCCTGGATACACATAAAGGAGAGATCATTGGTCACATCCTCGCCGTCTTTGTTCTGGCCACCTGCGATCAGGTTCTGGAAAAGGCTGTAGCCTGCAAAACCTTCTGCAGATGCGGCATCACGGCATTTATTCAGGTCGTTTAATTTTACCCAGATGCAGTCCATCAGTTCCTGAGCGAACTCTCTGGTCAGATTGCCTGCCTCCATATCACTCTTATAATATGGATACATATACTGATCAAAACGTCCCGGTGAAATGGAATGTCCGCTGCTCTCCATCTGAATCAGCTGCTGTACGAACCAGAAGGACTGGCAGGCTTCATAGAAGTTGCGTGCGCCTTTGGCCGGGACACGGCTGCAGTTGGATGCGATCTGAAGAAGTTCCTGTTTTCTGGTCGGGTCCTGACACTGATATGCCATCTGCTCAGCAAGCTCGGCATAACGATGTGCATAGTCGATAACAGCCTGGCAGCTTAAGATCACGGCTTCCAGGAAACGGGATTTCTTTGCGTAATCACCATCTCCCACATTGCACTCCTCAAGCTCTTTCTGTGCTTTGGCAATGATTCCTTCATAACCGATTGCCAGGACTTCTTCATATTTAACGGTTACATGTCCTACACCATTGTAAAAATAATTTCCCGGTGTAAAAATGTTGTGGTCAATGGCAAGAATTGCTTCCGGTGCCATGTAGGAAGTTGCAAGTTCACTGGTTGTCTTGCCTTTCCAGTATTTATGTACCTCACGGAGTTCCGCCTTGGTTTCCTCCGCAATATAAAATGGATCGGCTGTTCTGGTAGCCACTGTATCCAGCTCATCCTCCAGCCACTGGAAAGAATACTCCGGGAATGTCTGACATCCTCTCGGAGCCAGGGTGCTGCTTCCGACGATCAGCTCCTCATCACGAATAATGATGGGAATATTACGCAGGATGTGGGCAAATGCCTTGGCTCTGCGGGTGATGATCGGCTCGTCTTCGGTCTGCTTATAGGACTCTGTGACCAGCTTGGCTCTGGCAGATTCGATCACCGGCATCTTTGCATAAAGATTATCCACAAGATGGGTGATCCTGTCTGTTTTCGGGATATCTGCTATATGAAATTTCTCCATGATTCTCCTTTCTCATAACCGGTTGTTTCTGGTGATCTGTCCGCCTTCCCGCTTCCAGAACCGCTTCTTTCCGGCTATGTGCTCATGTAATTTTATTATACCTTACCCCCTCTTTGATGTCAACGAAATCCAACACGTGTTTCTTGCTGTTTTTGTGGTTTTTATAGGGCAGGACCCGTTGGTTTTATTTGTTTTTCGTGTTTTTATGTTTTTCTCTATTGACTTTGTTTTTCTGCTCTGCCATACTTGGATTTATATAGGAATTCCTTTGTTTTTCAGAAAAAATTTATACAAAGCGGACATTCGTATTCCGCTCTGTCACATGTTCTCAAACAGCAAAAGAGGTGTATTTTTATGTATCTTTCTGATATGCATACCCATTCCATCGCCAGCGGTCACGGCACGGAATGTACTATCACCAACATGGCCCGGGCGGCCGCAGGAAAAGGTCTCCGGCTTCTCGGGATCACTGATCACGGTCCCGGCACTCTGGCAGCCGGAACTTCCTCCTATTTCCGCAGCCTTACCTATTCTCCGAAAAAACATTTCGGCGTAGACCTGCTCTACGGGATTGAACTGAATATCCTGGATCGGAACGGAAGTATCGATCTGGATCAGGAATTATTATGTAAACTTGACTACGCCATTGCAAGCATGCATTCCTGGAATTACCGCCCCGGTACCAGGGACGAAAACACCGAAGCTTTTGTCAATGTTATGAAAAATCCCTGCGTCAAGATCCTCGGCCACAGCGATAACACACACTATCCGGTAAATTATGAAGTTCTTGCCCGAACTGCAAAAGAAACCGGAACCATCTTCGAGATCAACGAAGCTTCTCTTGCGCCTTATGGCTATCGTGGTGACACAAGAGAAAACTGTTTCGAGATCCTTCGTTGCTGTCGAAAATATGATCTGCCACTGCTTCTCTCCAGCGACAGTCACGGTCCGGAGCACATTGGCGATTTTACCTATGCCGCGGAGTTTGTTCACCAGGCCATGTTCCCGGAACAGCTGATCCTGAACAACCATCTTCCAAAATTAAAAGTGTTCCTGCAGACCAGATGACCTGATAAAGTAAAAAAGCCAGCTCACACATTTTTCTATGTGTCAGAGCTGGCTCATTATTTCGAACTATTATTTATAACTATATTATATATTCTCTATTATCTCTTCTCATCTGCCTGAGAATTTTCTCTCTGTTTTCTTATCATATCCGCAAGTTCCTGGTACTTCCCTGTGATATATCCGTAATTTTCTCTTCTGTGAGGAAGTTTACACGCCGTGCAGTCCTTGATCCCACTTTCTGTAAAGTGGAAATTACCGCCGCATTTATCTCCCAGTGCATACAACGGGCAATAACAGAACAGGCAGTTGAAATTCTCCGGATCTACTCCTTTATGGCATGGAAAATACTCGCATTTTTTGTGGCTGAAATAGGAATACTCTTTTCCTTCCCAATATGGTTTCTCCATGATTCTTATCTCCTCCCGGATCATATATCCTCTTAATTTTCCCATAAAAAAAGAGGTAGCGATGCCACCCCGGGGTAGAAATATAATCCGTTCATGAGTGCGCGGAGGGAACGAATGTATCCGGAGTAGTATCGCCTGCCATTTAATCATGTATAATTCATATGAACAGGCGTATTCCATAAAAAAATGCCTACTCTCGTAAAAAAGTAGACAACGTCCCAGGGGTGCGGAGTCCCTGAAATGGTTGTTACACTTTACACGGAAGTTTAACCTCGCCATAACAAGCAGGTTTCCTGGCTCCGGAATCATGGCTTGTCTCTCCTTCTCATACCTAAGTACAATGGACTGTGAGATTCGCTCCTCCGTTACAGTGACCGGATCGCTCAGGTTTCACACCTGATTCCCTTTTCTGCTGGCATCTGATAATCAATGACTGTCAGATCCCCTCAGCACTTGCTATGTTCAATATGGAATTATACTGACATTATAATAACACCCTGTTAATTATATGTCAATACTATTTCCATCATATTTACATATTTTTGATCATATTTTTCCGATACATTTGTAATCGAGTAGGAGGCGGTGACTAACCGCCGTCCTCTCACACCACCGTGCGTACCG
>ERZ827156.4803-NODE-4803-length-10659-cov-3.076763_pt1 | contig 10659 bp, 5 predicted proteins | sample MGYA00519919_ERZ827156 | MGnify/ENA primary metagenome ERZ827156 (study PRJEB31778, sample SAMEA3449269) | human gut metagenome | biome: human gut; feature: human-associated habitat; material: faeces | place: United Kingdom | collected 2010/2012 ... | reverse complement strand
CCGCCACTACCAGAAGCCCCTGAAGAATACTTGCAGACATGGCAGCCGTCGCGATCAGCAGCAGAATCCCGGCAACAGCAGCCGCGATCATACCCACTGCAAACTCATTTCTTTTCTTCCGCATTTCGGCAATTTTTTCATCGAGGATCACTGCTGCTGTCTCATCTCCGGGGCGCATATGGAGCGATTCCTCTTTCTCATCGATCTCATTCATCTTTTCTTTCAGAGTATCCATCTCACCCTGTATGTAATCGATGTTGGTAAGGAGTTTCTGCTGCTCTTTTTCGGTTTCCCGCTTCTTGCGGTCCTCCTGAACCTGGAATCCTTTTCTGGACATTTTCAGCATCTGCATGGCACGTCCCAGATCAATGGAACTGTCAGCCGTTCCCTGATAGCTTGCCATATAGTTCTGAACTTCCCTCACCAGATCCTGTCCTGTAACACTCTTTAACTGTGCAACAGAAACCGTATTGTCATAGACAGCTTCGCTGACATTTCCAAGAATCTCTGTAAGACTGCCATTGTCTGCATCCGTCAGTTCTTTACTGTCCTCATTAAACAGTTCATTCAATGGATGATCCTTCTGAAAATTTCTGGAAAGACGGTACTTGTGTCCTTTGCTCTCAAACCAGATCGTTCCGCCATATACTCCCGGATTTTCCCAGGGTTCATACGTACTGTAAACATCATTTCTGGCAGCTTTTCCCCGCATCCGCGTAAGTCCGAAAAACATACTCTTGATAAAGGTATGGATCGTTGTTTTGCCACTTTCGTTCTCACCGTAAAGGACATTGATCCCCGGCGAAAGCTCCAGTGTCCTGTCATGGATTTTTCCAAAATTTCTGATATTCAATCGTCTGATAATCATATTTTACCTGTCACCTGCTCGTCTCCAGCAAAGCCTGAAGTCCATAATATAATGCCTTTTCTTCCATTGCACTCCTGTCTTTTTCCAGAAAACAACTGATATAATCTCCGATCAGAGTCCCACTGTACTTCTTCTCCAGTTCCTCCAGATCATAGGCCGGTCTGGACTCGTCCAGCACCTCGGTCACATAGCCATAGGTTTTCAGTTTTTCCGGGAGAAGCATCAGTTCCGGAGCCCTGACTCCCTTGATGATGATCCGGTACATATTCATTCTGCCTCTGTTTGCCAGATCTGCTTTCAGCATATCCTCCAGAGATGCCTGCGTGGAATTCTCACGGAGCATCAGAATGATCTGCTCATAAGACCTGCTTGCAAAAGGAACAAAGTTTGTCCGGAGTCTTCCGTTTTCCAGATGACCCTCTATGTATCCGTGCTCGCCAAGATCATTTCTGTCGATTGGCTCCAGAGCTCCCGCATAAGCCGCTTTATCACGAAGCAGGATCTGCGGTTTGTGGATATGTCCCAGAGCCAGATAGTCAAAACCGGAAGCGGAAATCGTCTTAATGCTCATCGGGACATGCTTTGCATCTCCGCCATGTGCCAGAAGAATGTGCAGTCCGTCGCCTTCCTGTGGCTGCGCCCCGTCGTAAAGAGACGCTTCTATCTCCTGATGCTCATAACTTAATCCATATACATAAACATCCAGTTTCTCATCCTTCACACAGGTAAGCTGTTCGTTTTTAAAAAATGTCACGTTCTTTTCCCACTGAAAATCGCGGTAAAAAGAATCTGCCTTGATGTAATCGTGATTTCCTGCCATCAGATAGATCCGGGTTTCCGGAATGGTGGAAAACAGGTAATTCACTTCTTTTAGCTCACGCAAAAGAGGCTGACGGTGGAATAAATCTCCTGCTATAAATAACAAATCCACCGGATTCTCACGGATGCCCGCAATAACCCGGCGGAAAGTTTCCCAGATTTCTTCCTCCCGCCTGCTGCTCCATGGACAGCCCCTGTCCGGAACTGCCCCCAGATGTACATCTGCAAGATGAATAAATCTCATGCCAATCTCTCTTTCTGTTCCTGTCTATATGCTCTGACCAGCAAACATCTGATCCGCAAACAGGAAATACTGTCTACAATTTCTCAATTATAAGTCGCAGTTTTTAACTGTTCTCGGGAATGGAATGACGTCACGAATATTGCCCATGCCGGTAAGGTACATTACGCAGCGTTCAAATCCAAGTCCGAAACCTGCATGTCTTGTAGATCCATATTTTCTCAGATCCAGATAGAATCCGTAATCTTCTTCCTTCAGTCCCAGCTCATTCATGCGTGCGAGCAGTTTTTCGTACTCGTCCTCTCTCTGACTTCCGCCGATGATCTCACCGATACCAGGCACAAGACAGTCCATAGCAGCAACGGTTTTTCCATCTTCGTTCAGTTTCATGTAGAACGCTTTGATCTCCTTTGGATAATCTGTTACAAATACCGGACGTTTGAAGATTTTCTCAGTCAGGTAACGCTCATGCTCTGTCTGCAGATCACATCCCCAGGATACCTTATATTCAAATTTATCATTATTTTTCTCAAGCAATTCGATTGCTTCTGTATAAGTAACGTGTGCAAACTCGGATTCCACTACATGTTTCAGACGGTCAATCAGTCCTTTATCGACAAAATTGTTGAAGAACTGCATTTCTTCCGGTGCATTTTCCATGACATAGCGGATCACATATTTCAGCATGGACTCTGCAAGGATCATGTCATCTTTCAGATCAGAGAATGCGATCTCCGGCTCGATCATCCAGAATTCTGCTGCATGACGTGTTGTGTTGGAGTTCTCTGCACGGAAAGTCGGTCCGAATGTATAAATGTTGCGGAATGCCTGTGCAAAGGTTTCGCCATTGAGCTGTCCACTTACGGTCAGGTTGGTCTGTTTTCCGAAGAAATCCTGGCTGAAATCTACGCCGCCCTGCTCTGTTTTCGGGATGTTGTTCAGATCCATAGTTGTTACCTGAAACATTTCGCCCGCACCTTCGCAGTCACTTCCGGTGATCAGCGGAGTATGCACATAAACGAAATCTCTCTCCTGGAAGAATTTGTGGATCGCATAAGCGGTCAGGGAACGTACACGGAACACTGCCTGGAACGCATTGGTTCTCGGACGCAGATGTGAGATGGTACGCAGATATTCAAAGCTGTGACGTTTTTTCTGAAGTGGGTAATCCGGTGCGGAAGCTCCTTCTACCACAACTTCGTCTGCCTGGATCTCAAATGGCTGTTTTGCTTCCGGTGTCGGGATCAGCGTACCGGTAACGATAACGGCTGCTCCTACATTCAGTTTGGAAACCTGTGCAAAGTTTTCCATTTTATCGTGGTATACGATCTGCAGTGTCTCAAAGAAAGTACCGTCATGCAGCACTAAAAATCCAAATGTCTTGGAATCTCTGACGCTTCGAAGCCATCCTCCCACTGTAATCTTCTGATTTAAATATTTTTCCGTATCACGGTAAATTTCTCTTACTGTTACCAATTCCATTTTATAAACTCCTTTGTTTTCCATTTTTACAGCAGAATCTGGTTCTGCCGTTTTCTTACTGCTCTCAGTATATCCTAATCTTTCCGACGGTGCAAGCAGGATATGGAAAAGCTTGCGTACATTTCGCTTTGTTTTTGCCTCCAGACCATGAAAAATGTTCAGCATCTTCATCATTTTCTGTAAACGGTTCTGCGTAAAATCCATAACCGTGTCTGCCTGAGTCGCTTCAATGATCTCAAAAAGGGCATCCACGATCTCCTGCTGCTCCTCAGGAGAATACGATGCGATCCACTCATTGATCTGCTGATTTTTCTTTTCGGTCGCCGGGTTAATCTCTTCTTTGTATACAAAATCCCCTTCTTTTACTACCCAGGTGAACATATCATGCTGCAGCACACCTTTCCCGGAACTTTCCACAACCTGATAACTTCCCGCAGTATGCAGAAGCATGCCCACAAAGGAATCCTGCGGAACCATTTTGATGATCTTCTTTTCAATCCGAAGATAACCTTCTTTCCGGTAAATATCTTCCCGGAAACCCGGCCCGTCAAAACAGTATACAGCTCTGATCCGGTCCTGGATCTGCGGTTCTGTCTCCATCGCTGCAAAGACTGCCTCATTGCCGCCTTTGGAATGTCCGCCAATCATCAGCGGGGCATCGCCGGTGTATTCTGCAATGTGCCGCAGATAGAGCCTTGCCGCCGTCTGCGACGGAATCGGGCTTTTCAGTGCCATATCAAAATCTTCTCTCCAGCCGACGATCGTCTCATCTGTCCCGCGAAATGCCACATACACCGTTCCGTCTTCCAGCAGAAATGTAACTGCCGAGAACTGCATCTGCATTTCTTTGTCCGTGAGATTGGTGTAATAATTGAGCCGCATTTTTGCAAAACGCCTGCTTCTGGCAACCGCCGCATAGAGCCTGCGATTATCTTTTTCATACCAGTCTGACACATACAGACTGTCGTATTTCGGATGTTTGCGAAGAGAACGCATCGTCACTCCTCTGATGTCATTTCCATCCATTTTTTCGACAAGATCCGGCACCAGATCCTGAAATTTAAAATAAGACAGCTGACACAAGATCAGACTGTCTACGTGGGAAAAAGGTCTTTCCCCGAAAGAAAGACCTCCATATTCCTTTAAATATTTTAATGTATTATCCGTAAGTTTCATATTCTATCACCTGCAGATTTTAAAGATAAAAGCTTTCCGTTCACCGATTTCTGTGAACTGCCGCTGTCAAAGTTCCAGTCTTCCGACTTCTTTGTAATCGTTTGCCATGTCATAAATACGGATCTGTCCGCCGCCGACCAGATAAAAATTATCGCCGATAAAACAGCCCCGGACTTCCTGAAGTCCGTTGTAAGAGTAGCCATAGTAAGAATCTCCGAGATTTTCCGTGAAGACATTTTCAAATCCTTTTTCTTCATCATAGCAAAAGACCATATAGCTGGAATCACACATGAAGCCAAAAACATTTTTTTCCGTATCAATCATCGCCGCTTTGTAATTGTAGAACAGCGGGCAGTCGTAAGTGTCTTTGATCACAAACTTGTGCAGCTGTTTTACGTTGGACGGATCGGACACATCAAACATCGCAAGTTTGATACCTGTGTAAGCTCCTGTCTCCGGATCAACTTCGTTGCCCACGCCGAGCAGCTTGTTTTCTCCGTAAAAATGCAGATACGAAGAAAATCCTGTGATTTTCAGTTCTCCAAGTATTTTCGGATCAGACGGATCGCTTAAGTCAACCGAAAACAGCGGATCTGTATTGCGAAATGTCACAAAATATCCGATATCTCCGAGAAATCTTGCGGAACGGATGTCCTCACCTTCTGCCAGATCTCCAATATTTCCGCAGACCTGCATCGCATCATCCAGCACATAGAGTGCATTTTTCTGTGTCTCCCCGCTGCAGTCTGTCAGAACAACTCTGAGATAACTGTTGTACTCATTCATGGAAAAACTGTCGTTCAGAGAACCTTTTAAATCTGCCGTACCTTTTGCCTGGATCTTCCCTTTCTGGCAGGAGAATTTCAGAATCTGTGTCATCGTCACATCACTGCTCCAGTTTGTGTTGCTGATATAAATATTATTCTCACTTACATAAAAATTCTCCGCTGCAGATACAACTGCTTTCTGATCTATGATCGCATCCGGCTTTCCGGTGCTCACAGAAGAGATTACCAGGCAGGAAGTACTGTTCTGATACTCCGGAAGAAAAATATCCGAGGACTCCATTCTTGCACCATTGACTGCAGGAATGTACTCATCAATTTCCGATGCATCGCTGACCTGCGGATCAAACTGCGTAAACAGATAAACGATATCGCCGTTTTTTCTGGAGGTGCTGTAGTGTCCCTGCTGCTGAACCACACCGGTGAGCTGCGGCTGGGAACGATCGGAAATATCATAGGTGTAAAGTTTTGTATAATTTTCCGTATCCGCCGTGTAAGTATCTTCTTCAGCATCACTGTTCAGCGTAGTCTTGCTTCCGGTCACGATCAGGCTCAGCGTGTCGCCGTCCACGTACATTTCCTGCGGTGTCTCATTCAATGCATCCAGCATGATCGTTCCCTCTGTCTGCAAAGCCTTGTCTTCTGCACGGATCAGACGGACACTGCCGGTTGCTTTCATCACATACAGATATTTTCCGTCCGTCTTGACTACATCTGCTTCATCCACGCCTGCTTCCTGCAGATTTGTCTTTGAATAAGAAAGCCCTGCTCCCGCATTTGTCTCAGAGCTTCCCATATCCATGGCCGCCATCGCCGAATCTTCCACCATATAGTCGTTTGTCGTACCTCTTGCCAGCTCTGCTGTCTCATACCCGCCATATCCGCTTTCTGTTTTTTTCAGGGCATCAAAAATCTCCTGATAACTCTTTGCACCGGCAAAAACATAATTACCGGATTCAACATCCGCTGACGTCTGGGCCGTCGTTGTTTTTTCTGTTGTTGCTTCCGTTGTATTTTCTGTTGTAACTTCAAAAATTTCTGTCTCACCTGTCGCTTTTGTACTCTGCGATGCGTCTGCAAGCGACATCGTTCCGGCTTCATTCTGGCTGTTTTCGCCATTTGTGCCGGAAAGTCTGGTAAGACCCGTCACCCCTCCGATGATCACCAGTGCGAAGACTGCCGCAACTGCTCCCCACTGGGCATATCTTCGAAACCGGCTTTTTTTATCCACCGGCTGTTCTTCCAGCAGACGTCTGATCTGCTCTGGATGGATTTCTTCCGGTGCATCGACATTTTCACCGGATTTTTTTATCATATCCAAAATCTTTTTTTCATCCATACAATCCAACTCCTCTCACTCACTAAGCATCTGCTCCATTTTCTTAAGAGCACGGCTTTTCAGAGAACGCACGGTATTCTCATTCATTTCCAGCATGGAGGCAATCTCTTTTCCGGTATATCCGCCAAACAGACTGGAAGAAAGTATCAGACGTTCTTCGTCATTTAATTTATAAAATGCCGCCCGCACATCCATATCTTCGCTCGTGTCACGTTCCCGCCATGCCAGATCGGCCGGAAGCTCCACGGCACGGTTCAGATAGGATTTCAGCTTCTGTCTGCATTTGTTGGCAAGAATCCGGAAAATCCAGGCACGAAAAGCATTTTCGTCTTTTAACCCTTCAATCCCCTTCCAGGCATCCAGTACCGTCTCACTTACAACATCTTCTGCTTCATGCCTGTTTTTCAGGGTATATAATGCAAATCGAAACATATCCTGATATACTTTCTCGTATTTTGCAGCAAAATCTTCTGCATTTCGCTCCATATGATCACCCCATTCTTTTTATGCTCAGGAGGCGTTCCGTCTGCAGCCTTCCCGCCTCTCATCTATACAGTGTCATTTTTTTCGTGTTTTGTTGCATGGAAAATTTTTTTCTGTTTTTACTCCTCAAGCGGATCAAAATACGTTACAAACTGATTTCCGGCTGCTTCAAACATATCGGCACTTTCTTCAAGGCCGTAATAATAGGTCTCGGCTTCTCCCGGTTTTAACAGAATCGTATTGTACTGGTCATATCCGGCAATGATCACAACGCCGTCTGCTGTTTTTGCCAGAACCGGCGTGCCCTCGCTTACATAATACAGCACACTGTCGAGTGTACATCCGGTCAGGTCAAGTACCTGTTTGCCGAGATTTTTTGACAGTTTTTTGATGTTCATCTTACCGCTTAAAATCACATCCGGGAACGTACTGATATCCAGCTTGCAGGTGGTCTGTTTGTTGCCTCGCTCCCAGATCAGCTGCTGTTTGTTGTTTACCACAACGCCAAGCTGATCATCTGCTCTCTGTACCGCCTCACTGATCGTGGTGTACATGCTGTCGAGATGACCTTTCGCATAGACATAGTAAAGTTCTTCTGTCTGTTTTTGGGCCGGAATCGATACTTCTGCAGCCTCTTCGCCTTCTGCCTTGACCTGTTTTGCATAAAGGATCTGCGGTGTTGTACCTTCCTCGATCGTCTCACCCGTTTTCAGAATGGTTTCTGTCTGTTTTTTGTCGCTTTCTACATACGCAAATCCATAAGCCGCTTCATCGTCCGCACTGCTGTTTACGATGTGATCCTGGCTGGTCTCTGTATAGCCGCGTTTCGTTTTCTTGACACGGTCCAGCGTCAGCAGTTTGTCATTTACGCTTCCGCCGATCACGTAACAGCCGTCCGGCTCATAAGTCTTTAATATCTCTCCCGCAGAATTTACGATCAGTACTTTGTACATCGGGAATACTTCGCTTCCTTTGTCTTCTGTGTCAATATCCGAAACCTTCGCCACGCCGTACACCAGGTCAGAATCGATAAATCCGATTGGCTGCAGACGTTCATCACTGTCGCAGGTAAATGCAGTATCGTTTCCTGTTTCCAGATCACGCAGATTCAGCGTAGAAGAATCGTATTTTTCATTTTCCTGAAGCCATGCAAATTTTCCTCCGGTGGAAGAGCCGACATAACATCCGCTGCTTAAGTTGGAAAACTGTTCTGTCACTGAATTATCTGTGATATTGATATCGTAAAAGCTTCCTTCCAGTGTCAGATAAAAATGTGTCCGATCCGCTGACATATAACCCAGATTTTCGACATCTTTATCCAGCAGGGAAAATGCTTCCTGTGTTTCCACGTAAAGTCGCTCCGTGATGCTCGTTGTCGCTGCATCGTAAGTATAGACCGCAACGCCGCACTCTCCTTCATGTTTGCCACGGTTCATATAACCGCACAAAAGGAAGGTCATATTTCCGCTGGAATCTATATTTATGATGCGGATATTATTTTCATCATAAATATCTCTCGCATCCAGCTTTCCATTCTGAAGGAAACTGAACACCTGCGTCAGCTTTTTCGTCCCCGTTTCATAAAGCCACAGAGAACCCTGCTGTGCAAATGCAAAATATTTTTTGTCGGTATCACTTTTGTAGGTCAGATCCCGGCTGTTGATGCCAAGGCGGATACCATTTGTCACAAGAATCGAATTTTCCGGATCAAAAATCTCATTTGTATCACGCTCAAAATCAAGCAGCATGACCTGCGATTCTGCGTATCGCATACGGTAATATTCTGTCACATGATACATTTCCATCTCTTCGGTATCACCGGTCGCTGTGATCACATAATCCATTTCCAGTGTTGCCGTGTTTTCGTTTAATTCCTTGATGCTCGGGATCGGTTTTAAATATGCCTGCGGCGTGAGCTTTCCCCACATCAGCTGTGCACCGGAACTGTGGATGTCCATATGGGCAAGCGTTGTGTTATCGGCATCTTCATTTGGCTCGATCGTCTGTGAGATCATTCCGTCTTCATCATTCCCGTTTAAACATCTCTCATAAAATCCGGTTGCAAAATTCAGGTAGTTTTCTGTATTCAGGTTCGCCTGGTTGATAATGCGTGTGTAATAATAAATATCCCTGACACCGGCAGTCACTTTGATCTTCATGATATATTCTGTGTTGATCAGGATCTTATTATTAACTTTCAGTTCTGCTGTCACATAATCATCCTGGTTGCCAAGTGTCGTTACCAGCGTATTTTCCAGTGATTTGCTGCCATCCGCAGACAGTACTTCGTAGCTGACGCTGCTGATCTGGTTTTCAAACGTCTGGATCTGTATATTTACTGTTTTATCATTACTGAGCGGTGTCAGTGTATCCCGCATGGCAATGACATCCATTTCCTGTGCATAACCATGCATACAGTTGATCTGTTTTCCGTTCAGATCAACATAAACCAGCGGAAACGTAGCCTGTGCCATCACTTCAGAGGTATCTGCCATTTTTTTTCCGAGGATTTTGGATGTACCAAAGACAGCCGCCGCAAAAACAAGCACCAGAACTAAGATTCTTATCAATATTTTCTTCATTTACATTTCCCCTTTTTCTTTTCTCAAACGTCCAAGCAGCGGATCAACACCAAGAAATTTCTCACAGGCACCCAGTTCTTTGATCTCATGTGGTTTTCCGGTTTTTACTGCTCTTATAAGAATATTTTTCGGAGTATGCTCCATATCAATAAACCCCAGAATCTGCACCTGATATCCGGCAGCACCTTTAATCTTATTCCATGTTGTTCCGTAAGTGACACCATTTCCACCGGTTGCACTGAGGTTTTTCCAGAAACGGACACCTGACTGAACCGGAGTACCCAGTCCATTATTGGAGACTGCCTTTCTGACACCCTGAATTCGGTTGCTGGCATTACTGTAAACACGCTTTTTGCCATACTGGCGGAAGGCTCTTACAGAGTAGGTATACCTGCTACCTGTTTTGGCTTTTTTGTCCAGGTAGGCAAGGCTTCTGCTGCCCTTTACACCGCCGATACATTTGTTGTTTCGATAGATCACGTATCCGGAAGCATTCGAAATACGTGTCCAGTTAAGATACATACCACTGCTGGTACTTCTGGCAGTTTTTAATCGCGGGGCAGAAACCCTGACGGTGGCTTGTGAAGTAACCGGAACACAGAGAACCATCATACAGGCTGCGATAAGAACTGCGAATAACTTTCTGAAATTTTTCTTCTTCATAGTCATTCCTCCTTGATTTTGATAACTTCATTTTACCTTTTTTGATGTATTTCGACAATAACAAAATTTTTTGTAAAATCCCCTTGATATTCGTGGTCCCTTATGACCCGAGTTGTCCCTGACATAAAAAAAGTTCTACCCTGGTCAAAATTTCTCTTACAAGTGCTCTGGAACTAATTTTAGGCCGATGCTATCATATATATCAGGAAAACAAGAAAGGA
>ERZ827156.4799-NODE-4799-length-10669-cov-3.345487_pt1 | contig 10669 bp, 12 predicted proteins | sample MGYA00519919_ERZ827156 | MGnify/ENA primary metagenome ERZ827156 (study PRJEB31778, sample SAMEA3449269) | human gut metagenome | biome: human gut; feature: human-associated habitat; material: faeces | place: United Kingdom | collected 2010/2012 ... | reverse complement strand
GAGAATTGGGATCAGAAAATGCTGCTGCGTGGTCATTATGGTTCCATCCAAGAAAACTATTTGTAGCATTGAAAAATGGGGCATAACAGGCAAGACAGAAAAACAGTCCTGCCGGTGTTGTTTCTACTGTCCTGATTTTATTTTTAAAGATACTGAGTTCTGTAAAATAGCCAAATGTAAATATAGAAACATCTATTGTATATAAAATAATTATGCACTTTGAGTATATAAATTCTCTGTAATCAAGAATAAAAGTTTTATATTGTATAAAATCAGAAGGCAGTATTTGACTAAAACACGCTTTTATATCATTATAGACTGCTGTACTGGATATTATGCAGCTATGTATATTAGAATAAGCAATACTTAGCATCTGGGTTCCAAAAAATACTTTTATAAAAATTAAAATAAGTGATTGTTTTTCATAGTATTTAGGCAGATAAAAATCCAGTTCATTTTTAATTTCTTCTGCAGACATTGTTTTCAATTTCGGACGGTGGGTTAGTATACGATGAAAATATCTCATAATTTCTAAGTTATGTGAACGCCACAGGGATTTTGGACGAAAACAAATGTATATAATTGGTGCACCAAACATATAATACAAATAAAAATAATTAAATGTTACTTTTAACGGATATGCCAGCATTTTTGAAAAGAAAGGGTTAAACCAGATAAACAAAAGAACAATTCCATAAACAACCAGTGACGAAAAATAATGTTTCAATATTATAGCATTGTCAGCTTTGGGTAAATTCTCATCCACCCAGCTTATATTAAGCTCTCTGTTAAACTTCTGTCTTTCAATCTCTTCCATATTTGCCTCAATATACATTGCCTACTTAATGTATACTATCATAAAATAAATATTTTTGTCTTTCTATGCTATAATTAAAACAACAGATTTACAGAAGGAGAAAAATAATGTCATTACGAAACGAACGGGTAAGAAAAGAATTAATGCGTGACATTTCTGAAATTATCAGAAAAGAAATAAGAGGGATTGAAGGCGTCTTATCTATCGTTGATGTTGAAGTTTCTCATGATAATTCATATGCAAAAGTTTACTACAGTGTTTTAGGTTCAGAAGAACAAGTTGCAAAAGACAAAGAAATTATTGAAAAGAACACCGGTAAAGTGCGTTATGAAATAGGGAAAAGAATTAGACTCAGAGTTACGCCGGAAATCAAGTTTGTATACTCTGACGGACTTGAACAGGGCTCAAGAGTGCTTGATTTAATCAATAAAATCTCAAAGGGTGAGATAAAGTAAGATGTTTGGCTTTCTTAATGTATACAAACCCAAAGGCATAACCTCTCACGATGTTGTGTCTGCATTAAGGCGGATTACTAAAGTCAAACAAATTGGACACACAGGAACACTAGACCCGTTTGCAGAAGGAGTGCTTCCTATATGCATTGGTAAAGCTACCAGACTTATTGAATACCTTGATGATGACAAAGCATACACCGGCACTATACAGCTCGGAAGCTCTACAACTACTTATGACTTAGAAGGTGAAGAGGTAAATTTCTCTGATAAAAAAGTTACTTTTAATGAGATTGAGGCTGCATTAGATAAATTTCGCGGAGAAATTGAACAGCTTCCTCCCATTTATTCAGCGATAAAAGTCAACGGGAAAAAGCTTTATGAATACGCAAGAGAAGGCAAAGAAGTTAAAATTGAGCCAAGAGGGGTAAATATAAGCAATCTGCAAATACTCAATTTCTATCCGGAAACCAGACAGCTCGAACTCCATATAGAGTGTTCAAAGGGCACATATATTCGCTCCATTGCAAACGATTTAGGAGAAGAGCTAGGTACATATGGCCATCTGGTTAAACTTGTCAGAGTAAAAGCCGGAATGTTTGAGGTTAATAACGCCGTCAGCCTTGAACATATACAGACAAAAGAAGATGTAGAAAAACTTTTGATTGCGCCTCTTACAAAGCTGAATTATATGACATATGAATTAAACAAAAATGAGCTGGTAAAAGTTTCAAACGGAACTGCTATTATGCCATCCAAGGAATTGCCGGAAAATAGTCTTATACTCTTAACCTCACAGGAAAGGCTTATTGCGGCTGCCAAAATGACTAAAGGTCTGCTGAAATGCTTAAAAGTTCTGGGGTAAAGGCTTCTCTTAATTTTCTTTTTAGCTTTATACTTGTCGAAATCCGTTAAATATGCTATAATACTCGCGTGTTTATTAGGAAAGGGGTAATTCCGGTTACAAATCTGGTTACTCCATTGGTTAGAAAGGAGAATACGCATGGTGGAACAGTATTCAGATTGTGATTTCGAAACACTTCTTGCAAAATATGATTACAATTTTAAACGCGGGGATATCGTAAAAGGAATTGTTTGTGCTTATGAAGCTGACGGTGCAATAGTAGATATAGGCTCAAAAAGTACTGCGTTTGTACCGGCTTATGAAGTTTCTTCTGACAGAAAAGCAAAAGTTGAAGATGTATTAGAACTTAATACAGAATATGAATTTTTAATCACACAAGAATGTGATGAGAACGGCAAATTTACACTTTCATATAAAAAAGTTCATCTTGCTCATACTTGGGCTGAATTGGAAAAAGTTAAAGAAGCAGACGAAACAATTGCTGTTGTAGTTTCACAAATGGTAAAAGGCGGTGTTGTTGTTGATGTTTCAGGAGTGCAGGGCTTTATTCCCCAAGGGCAGCTCTGCGCTAGAGAAACTATCTGCAATCCGGGAGATAAAATTGAAGTTAAAATTTTATCACTTGACAAATCTCAAAACAACTTAATTCTTTCAAATAAAAAGGTCTTCGAAACTAATATGGCTGAAACTCGCAAAAATGTTTTTGCACAGGTTGAAGTAGGACAGGTTGTAAAGGGAGAAGTTGTTAGAATTACTGACTTTGGTGCTTTTGTTAACGTTGGCGGAGTGGACTGCCTGCTGCCTCTTTCTCAGATTTCTTGGAAGTGGGTTGAACATCCAACTGATTTATTAAAAGTTGGTCAGGAGATTAACGTTGAAATTATTGACATTGACCATACGAAACAAAGAATTAGTTTGAGCTTGAAAAATACCGAACCTGATCCGTGGCTTAAAGCAGAAGAAGAGTTAAAAGAAGGCGACATTAAAGAAGGGATTATTACAAGAATAAAACCTTTCGGAGCGTTTGTTGAAGTTCTGCCTGGAGTCGAAGCTCTATTACCGCAGACAGCTCTTGCAGAATATCAAAACAAAAACAACTGCATTTTGAATGCTGGAGATAAAATCAACACTCAAATTGTGAAGTTTAACCCGAAAGACAAAAGAATTTCACTAGGCCTGCCTAGTAATGAAGCTGCTGTAGAATAGCAGTTACGGCTTCCGGCGCTAAACCGACAATATTTTCAAAGCTTCCTTCAAACTTATCAATAAAGTTTGGAGGAAGTTCTTGTATGCCATAACTTCCTGCCTTGTCGAGAGGATTATATGTATCTACATAGTTATATATCATATCCTCTGTTAGTTTATTAAAGCGAACGTAGCTTGTTGTGGACAGAAGTGCTGCACGGTTTGTACGGGTATTTATACCGCAGGATGCAGTCACCACTGAATGAGTCTGACCTGATAAAGCTTCTAGCATTTTATAAGCTTCTTCTCTTGAGTGAGGCTTCCCTAAAATTTTATTATGCAGGACGACAACCGTATCTGCTGCTAATACTAAAGAATCCTTATCAACGCGGTTAACCACATCAAGACATTTCTTTGTTGCTAAATCTTCTATCTTTTCATATGAGAAGATATCGTCTTCCAGTTTCTCATCAAAATTAGACGGAATGACTTCAAAATCCAGTTTTAAATCAGTTAAGATTTGTTTTCTTCTTGGAGAATTCGATGCAAGTATGAGTTTCATTTTACCCCTTTTCTTACTTCATTCCACGCATTTTGTATAATTTCACTGCCTTTTTGTGTAAACCCTTTTACACCTAAGAACCTCTTTTCAACTACCTCGTTGTTATCAAAATTCTCAACCGCGGTTTTCAATATTTCCTCTGCGTTTTTCATTATGCCTGACCAGCGTTTGAAAAATGGTTTGTGTAGTGCTTTAACTGCTCCGGACATATTATCCAAAAGAAGTTCAGTCTTTCCAGTAACCAATTCTGAAAAACCTGTCAAATCCTTACTTGGAGCACAGAAAAATCTTCTGTCATAAAAAGCACTATCTTTATTAATTTTAATACCTGTCAGCATTTTTGATGAAAATGTTGTTTCTGTACAGTTCATAACTGTTTCGTTATTCATCTTGTGCAGAAGTGCCTGCATATTTTTCTTTGCTTCCAGACTTAGAAATCTTTGTTTTGCTTGAAAAGTCCTGTCCTGCACAGCTTGGATTTTCATTTTTTCTCCTTAATATCCGTTTTCTATAAACTCTCTATTTCTAAACTTCGCACCTAAACTACTTGCAATTTTTTCACATTCTTCAACATTTACATAATGAATTTTATCGAAGCCGGTAACAACTGACGCTGTAACTTCAATACCTGCATCCGAGCAAGCCTTGATAAACTTTTTTACTTCTTCGTACCCATTTTTAATTTTCGGCTTGCAGATTTCATCATAATCTTTTTCAGAAGACGCATTCAGACTCACTGAAACAAAATCAATAAGCCCTTTGAACTCCTCTGCAACATTTGTTTTGTAAATAGCATTAGCATGCCCGTTTGTATTTACTCTTATTTTAATTTGCGGATGATTCTTTCTTAAGTATTTGCAAAATTCTTTCATCATTTCGCGTCTTAAGAACGGCTCGCCATAACCGCAAAAAACTGTTGTCTTTACGTAAGGCAGGAATTTGTTAAATTGTTCTATAATATCCTCAAGCGTATAGTTATCATCATGCCACATTTCCGCGCCGCAAACATCATCTTTCTGGTTTCTCAGACAAAATATGCAGGAATTTGTGCATGAATTCGTTAAATTTACATAAACTGTTTCAGGATGTTCCTCATTATTTATAGAATATACAAGTGTATACATACAGGCATACCTCCTGAAAAAATTATAATACAAACATTACAAATCCTCTTTATGTTTTTTGTTTTTCTTTAAATGTTTAGGCATACTATCCTCATGTTCATCACATCCGAGAACTTCATTTAAGTGGTTAATAAGTTCCGCAGAATGGTAGCACATTGCATGTTCAGATTTATGATGAATATCAACAATATGATAATGCATGGCCATCTCAACCTGTATAAGCGCAATATTATAGTGATAAATCCTGTCAATATAGCCGTCTACAGCCATTATGTAATCTTTTCTGGCATCTTGAAGAGCAACATAATTCAACTCGCCGGCTCTATATTTTCCTTCGACAAGTTTAAGGTTTGCCAGCGCCTGTGCAGCTTCTAAGCGGGCTGTAGGAATTTGCCGCTCTGACCTGTCAAAATTATTAAACGCTCTTTTTACTTCGTAATACAAATCTTTTTTAAAAAGAGTTATTTCATTATCAGCAAGATTTACCTGAGCGTCCGCTCCTTTGATTGAATGCTTAAGTTCCATAAAATTCACATTAGAAGTCAGGTTAACTCCGACCTGCAAGCTGTTGTTTGACGCCTGATTTGAATTATTATAACCGTATCCCGCACTTGCTGAAAGAGCCGGAAGGTAAGTTTTTCTTATATACTTAAGCGACTGTTCCATAGCATTCTTTGTTGAAATCAAAACCATTAAATCAGGACTGTTATCATAAGCCAGCTGCACAGCGTTTTCTCTTGAGAACGGAAAAGTATATTTTTCATAAGGTTTAAGCTCTCTTACTGCTACAGAATAAGCGTAATCATTATCAAAATCAAACGTAGGAGTATTTTTGATTTTATAATCAGGCTGACTATCAAGATACATTGAATTGTTTAAATCAACACGTGCATTATAATAGTTATTCTCAGCTTCAAGAGCCATAACTTCTGCCTCGCTCAGATTGAGCTTTGCTGTCGTTAAATCCGGTGCAGACTTTGCGATTTTAACAAAATTTCTGTTAATCTCGACATTATTTTTTGCAACCTGCAATAAAGCCTTTGCTTTCAGCAGGTTGTAATACTTGACTTTTACGTCAAATAAGGTTGAACAGAGGCTGTCCATAAATTCATATTCCGCACCGAGTTTGTAAAACTCCTCCATCTTAATATAAGAAGTGGTTCTGCCAAAATCCCAGACCATTTTGTTTACAGAAACTCCAACATTCGGAAGCTCTCTGTAATGACGATTGTAATAAATATTGTCCGAATTATTTTCATTATAAAACCCGACACCTGCGTTTATCACAGGAAAGTATGCCGATCTTGCAACCCCGAGATTGCTTTTGGCAATATCGAGTTCATATTTCCTGCGTTTTATCTTCGGACTGTTTTTAAAAGCCGAAGCGACGCAATCAAGAATAGAAATACTGCTCCCATCCTTAATCTCTATTGGATGAAATAATTCATCATCTGCATGAGCAAATGAAATATTAAAATCTAAACCAAGAACTAACAATAATACCAAAAATCTCTTTTTCATATCTTTTATTATACCATGTTTGTCAAGCCTAACAATTATCATATAGAAGCTAAAAGCGGGAACTCTAAAGAGTTCCCGCCCTTTTCGTTTTATTTATAATAATTAATTAAGCAACTTCAATTGCGCATACAGGGCAAGCATTAGCAGCTTCTTTTACGCAATCTTCATTACCTGCAATACCGGCAGATTTTACTTCTGCTCTATCTTCTACATGAAATACAGCGTCACAGATTGATTCACAAGCGCCGCATCCGATACAAGAATCATTAATTGTTACGTTCATTATTTTTCTCCTTTTTTTATTTGTTGGATTTTATCCAACCGATATTTTTATTATACATGCTAAATATCAATTTTAAAATAACCAGTCAGATACCCTTTCTGAAATTGAGTCAAAACCAAGCGTCAGCCCCAAATCTTTTGGCTCAATATTTTTTGAATAATACAGAACCGGCACTTGCTCTCTTGTATGGTCAGTACCCGGAACTGTCGGATCACATCCGTGGTCCGCCGTAATTATAAGCAAATCATTTTCTCCAATCAAAGGCAGAATTTTTTCTAAATAATCATCAATTTCCTCGATTGCTTCGCCATAACCTTTAGCATTATTTCTATGCCCGAAAAGCATATCTGTATCAACAAGGTTAGTAAATATAATTTCTCTGTCGGCATCTGTAATATTTACGCCTTCGTATTTAATTTTTTCCAAATCAAGCGAGCCGTCAAGTGCTTTTATAGTAAGCTCAAGACCTTCTTTGTTAGAACCTGTATGAATTGCATGTGTAATTCCAGCCTTAGAAAAAATATCTTCAATTTTTCCGATACCGATAACTTTAGCCCCGGCTTTTTTAACTTTATCCAGAACAGTATCCTTCGGCGGCTCCATTGAATAATCTCTTCTGTCCTTAGAAATTCTGGTTGGCTTGCCGTCAATCACTTTGTAAGGACGTGCAATTACACGCGCTGTATTATAATTTCCTTCATCAAGAAGCCTTCTTGCTGTTTTGCACCATTCATAAAGCGTTTCAAGCGGAATCATATCTGTATCAACTGCTGTCTGGAAAACACTGTCAGCAGAAGTATAAACAATCGGATATCCTGTTGAATGATGCTCATCATTTAATTTTTCTATAATTGCCGTACCGCTTGCCGGAATATTAGCTAAAATACCCTTACAGCCTGTTTCTTGTATAAATTTGTCAACAAGTTCCTTAGGGAATCCATTCGGGAAAGTTGAAAAAGGTTTTTCTGAAACAAGTCCTGCGATCTCCCAGTGTCCGGTTGTTGTATCCTTTCCTTTTGATTTTTCCTGTAAAGTTCCATATTGAGCAATCGGGGTTGCAGTCTTTTTTATACCTTTGAAATCCTGAATATTACCAAGCCCCATTGCTTCGAGCACAGGAACATCAAGCCCGTTATTGAATGCACAGACATTTCTCAGGGTATTACATTCCTTTGTATCGCCAAATTCTTCACAATCAGGCATTGCACCTATTCCCATTGAATCAATTACAATTATTATCGCCCTTTTTTTCATAAATAGCCTCCTAAACTTTTTAAATCATAACATATTTTTATGGTATTATAAATACAAAAACAAAAGGAGATAAATTTATGCAGGCAAGACGTGCAGCAAGAGAATTAGCACTTATATTGTTCTCACAATTTGATAAAGAAATAACAAAATATTCAAGAAAAGATTTTGAAGATATTATGCTAAAATCAGTTAGAATCCTTTCTAACTCAGCTTCAGAAGAATTAAAGCTTACAGTGGGCTCATTAATTGATATTAAAGATATGCTTGATACATATGAAGCAGAGCACGAATCAAATCTTTCAAGACCAATGGGTGCCAAAAACAAACCGGTTCAAATTCCTATGACCGACGATATGATACAAAAAGTTGATACAATGATTGATGTTGCAGAAAAAGCAATTCTTGCACTGGAGATAGCAGAATTTGCAACACTCGAAAACCAGTCAGAAGTTAAAAACTACACTGTAGAAATTGCAGAACAGTTCAAACTTCACCATAAAGATATTGATAACGAAATCCAGAAATATTCTAACGGCTGGGATATTTCAAGATTAGTAAAAATGGATAAAGATATTTTAAGAATTGCAATCACAGAACTTCTTTACATCAAAGATGCTCCGCTTAAGGTTGTTGTAGACGAAGCTGTTGAACTGGCAAAAAAATATTCTACAGAAGATTCATCATCATTCGTTAACGGAATTCTGGCAAAAGTTATTGTTGAAAACGGCCTGAAGGGTTAGGAGTAAGTCTATGTTCAACTTCTTTGACAAACTCAAAAATACCGTATCCAAAACAGCACAGGCGCTTGTAGGTAATGTTGTTGATGCGGTTTCTGATGAAGAAGAATTTTCAGAGTTTGTTTTAGATGATATGGAAGATTTGCTGATAAGCGCTGATTTGGGCGTAAATTATGCTTCTGAACTTGTTGATAAACTCCGTTCGCAAAACAAAATAAAACCATCACAGGTAAAAGAGTTTTTGCAAGCTGAGTTTATCAAAACTCTTGACGAAGCCGGTTCTTGCAATCTGGCTTATAAAGATGGAGAATTAAATATTTATTTTATTACCGGTGTAAACGGTGCCGGAAAAACAACGTTAATCGGCAAACTTGCTTACCGCTTTAAGCAGGAAGGCAAACGTGTTTTAATTGCAGCCGGCGACACTTTTCGTGCGGCAGCAGAAGAACAGGTTGATATCTGGTCGAAACGTTCCGGCGCAGACATTGTAAGACGTGATAAAGCAGATCCTGCCTCAGTTGTTTATGAGGCTATACAAAAAGCCCGAAATGAGAAGTATGATGTAATCCTTGTGGATACAGCCGGCAGACTGCAAAATAAATTTAATCTTATGGAAGAACTGGCAAAGATTAAGAATGTTATTGATAAAAATGCTCCGTCAGAACTTCGTGAAAGTATTCTTGTAATAGACGCAAATACCGGTCAGAATGGACTTCAGCAGGCAAAAGTTTTTAAAGAGTGCGTAAACCTTTCTGCTGTTGCTTTGACAAAACTTGATGGTTCTGCAAAAGGAGCAATTGTACTTGCGATTGCAAAAGATTTAGGGCTTCCGGTAAAACTCGTCGGAGTCGGGGAAAAAATGGAAGATTTAAAAGATTTTAATTCAAAAGAATTCATTCAAGCTTTATTTAATTAGTACAAATTAACGAAAAAGAATGTATTATAGCAGGTTAGTTAAATTCTAACCTGCTTATTACTTAAACAGTTTTTCAAACCTTTTCATTGCTTCTATTGTGTTTTCCCTTGAGCCGAATGATGTCAATCTGAAATATCCTTCTCCGTTTCTGCCGAATCCGGAACCGGGTGTACCAACAACCTGCGCATTTTCAAGCAGATAATCAAAGAATTCCCAAGATTTCATATTGTTAGGACATCTTAGCCAGATATAAGGCGAATGTTTACCGCCGACATGCCAGATATTACATCTTTTTAATGTTTCAGAAATCACTTTTGCGTTTTCTTTATAATATCCGATATTTTCTTTAATCTCTTTTTGCCCTTCATCTGTAAACACAGCTTCTGCAGCTCTTTGTACAATATATGGTACGCCGTTAAACTTTGTAGTCTGGCGTCTGAGCCACATTTTATTTAATTTCCCAAGTGCTTTAGGTACAATTGTATAGCCGCATCTTGTACCTGTAAAACCTGCTGTTTTTGAAAAACTTCTAAACTCTATTGCAACTTCTTTTGCTCCTTCAATTTCATATATACTATGTGGAACATTTTGCTCTGTTATAAAAAGCCTCACTTTCAAGTTTTTGAAAGGTATTATAACATAAGCAAATAGAATTTCAAAAAGCTATTTCAAAAGAAAAGTTATTTTCTCTTCAAGTGGAACTAAGTCAGTATTATTATAATCGTAATGCAAACCATAATCTTGTATAGATTCATCAGTATAATGCCACCATTCCCCAGGATTTACAATCAATCCGTATTTAAAAGCAACACTTATCAATAAATCGCGATTATATTTTTCTTTTCTTCCACAGCCATTATACTCAACGTTAGACTTTTTAGAGAAATCATCAAAGTCACAAGGTAAAGAAGCAACTATTCCATCCATATTTGAAAGCAAAATATCAACTGCAT
>ERZ827156.4795-NODE-4795-length-10673-cov-4.219910_pt1 | contig 10673 bp, 16 predicted proteins | sample MGYA00519919_ERZ827156 | MGnify/ENA primary metagenome ERZ827156 (study PRJEB31778, sample SAMEA3449269) | human gut metagenome | biome: human gut; feature: human-associated habitat; material: faeces | place: United Kingdom | collected 2010/2012 ... | reverse complement strand
TCCACACGCGGAAGTCCGTAGGTGCACGGAAACAGCGCTTTGATTTTATCTACCCGTTATCCCTATGTTATTCGTGAAACTACCATGGTCGCCGGCCGCGCCCAGCGCTTCGCACTTCTTCACCTCCACGTCCTTCGTCAGAATCGTGGGCAGTGGGGGAATATAGGTTCTTCTGTATATCTGGAGCTCGCTCATAACGTTAATATGAAAAGCATACACCCAATGAGGGATTCACTGCCGAATTCGCCGTTTGAGAAGGCTGACACGCGCAGGTGATTTCTCCCTGCTTTGGAATTCCGCCGTGGAATGGCTTTTGCTCATTTCGGATGCGAATCCGGCGAGAAACAGGGTTTCAACAAACAGAACGGCTCAAAATCCAAGCGTTAATCAAACTATGCTTCTAAATCAGACTATCATTGTACATGAGGGACTTTAAGAAATCGTCGTCAATCGCCTGGTCGTCCCTGAGACCCTTCTTCGTCTCGTCCTCGTTGTCGTAGTACATGTCCTTCTGACTCGTCTTCAGGTGCGGATACACAAAGTACATCACCACCATCCCGATCAGCATCATCGCGAGTCCAACCACCCAGCTCGCTAGTAAATTGTTCTGGGTGAACCCGCACACCACATAGGACACCAGACTCACGACAAACACAGTAAGCAGGTACGGCAGCTGCGTCTTGAAGTGGCTTTGGGTCGTGCACTCCATCGTGGACACGAGAAGGATGGTCGTCTCCGAAAGCAGCGATGCCTGATCGCCGAAGACGGCTCCGCCCATAACGGCAGCAAGCGTAGGAATGAGAGAGTTGGGCGCCGTGATCATGCAGATCTTGGAGGCGATGGGAATGAAGATACCGAAACAGCACCAGGCGTTGCCCAGCGCGAAGGCGGTGACTGCAACGAGCAGGAAGAACACGGTGGGCAGCAAGGCGACCGGGATCTTGAACTTGGTGATCAGCATGCCGAGATACTCGCCCGTTCCCAGCAGCTCGTTCGTCACGCCGCTCATCGTCCAGGCAACGGCGAGGATGATGATCGTGGGCGCCATGTACTGTGCGCCCTCCTTGACGCTCTCCACGAAGCCGTTGAAGGTCATTTGCTTGCGGGGAACCAGAAGCAGGACGCAGCACAGCAGCGTGGAGAGCGTGGCCATGCTGAGTGACAGCACTGCGTCGCCTTCCATGAAGGCTTCGAGAATGGAGAGTTTGGGGTTGGTGAAGTAACCGCCCGTACAGAGCATGAAGAGGAAGGTGAAGCCGATGAGGAGGAGGATGGGCACGATCAGGTCCCAGACGGACCCCTCCTTCTCGTCCTCGCTGCGCGGGGTGATGATGGAATCGATGCGATGAATGCGATTGCCGTTGCGTAGCTTGCACAGCTCTTCGTAGTGCCGCATGGATCCGTAGTCGACGTTGAACACGATCAGGAGGAACACGAAGAAGATGAGGAGGACGGGGTAGAAGTTGTAGGGGATGCAGCGAATGAACACGGACAGACCGCCGGATATTCCAGCGTCCTTGATGTTCGAGGCGATCGCAGCCGCCCAGCTCGAGAAGGGCACGAGCAGGCAGATGTTGTTCGCGATGGCGTGGATGATGAACGCGAGCTTCTCCATGGAAACGGCGTTCGAGCGGGCGAGAGGCTTGAGGACCGTGCTGGTCGTGAGGCAATTGAAGTAGTCATCCACGAAGAAGATGAAGGACATGAACATCGCACTGAACTCGGTGCCGATGCGCGTCTTTACTCTCTGAATGGCCCAAATACCGTACGCTCTGGCACCTCCGGAATTCTTCATGATGATGATGAGACCGCCCAGGAGCGTGATGAAGATGACCATTTCCATTTCCTCCGACATCTTTTCCACCAGCAGCGAAATGACGATGGAGATGGCGTTATAGATCGGGAGACGCTTCATCACCGTGTAGATGATCGTTCCCACGAACACGCCGGAGAGGATGGAGGTGATGACCTCCTTCGTGATAAACGCCAGAACCAACGCGACGAGGGGCGGGAGGACGGAAAGGAACCCCGCATCCACGGGCTCCATTGATGCCAGTGTCCACATCCTGAAAAATAGAATGAAACAAACACTCGCTAAAACTACACGTACTCACAGATATGCTTCTGTTAAGAACGAATTCACTGGGAGCTCTTCCCCACCTACGCATCAGCGACACAAAAACACACGCACATTCGCGTCAAAAAGGGTCTCGATTTCCGCGGAACTGACGAGCGGGTTTCTCTCGCTGATCCCCTTCACGACCGCCTTCTTCAGCTCATCCAGATCCTTTATGGACTATTTGTGACAGCGTAGCAAAGCGCCTGCCTCCTTCTTCAGCGTGATGAGATGCTTCACCTGCTTCTCCAGCTTTGAATCCTCGCTCTTTCTGGACTTCTTCATGACCTTCTTCTCCTTCTTGGGTTTCTTTTCCTTTCCGAGATTCTTCTAGTTCTTAGATCGATGAAGTGCGCCATACAATCGTTTCAGTGTAGTCCAGCTTGGACTTTCGCTGCTTCTCCTTGCACGCAACAATCAGCTCCCACACCTTCTCTGCCGTTTTCTTGTCCACTTTTGCAAAATTCGAGACATAGTTCACGAATCCCTCCTTCTTCTGCGGCAAACAGTCCACCGTGCACAGCTTTTCCAGGACAGGCTTCAATGCTTCATCTTTGTTGTCATACGCAACTCTGTCAACAACCAGAAGCATGTCCAAGTTCGAATTCACTGTCTTCTATGCATTAAAATAGGAGGAAGGAGAAAACCGAGTTGGGGTTGAAAAGGGAGGGACGAGTGCTTCGAATCGCGTTAGAGCAGGACGTGTGGTTCGCGATATCCTCTTGTTTCATCTCTTGACCACAATCACAGCATTTGAACAGTCCCTCCTTGCATTTCTTTGCGTGCTTCTCCGTATTGCATTTCCGCACGAGTTTTGAGCACTTTGAGCAGAACAGGAACATCTTGGTGAGAATTGTGTGGCAACAAGGAGGGGCGTAAAGGGATGAATGATTACTTGCTCTTGCTCTTTTTGTCCTTCTTGTCTTTCTTGTCCTTCTTGTCCTTCTCATGATGCTTTTCCTTCTTCTCTTTCTTCTCCTTCTTCTCTTTCTTGTCTTCTTTCTTATGATGCTTCTTCTTCTCCTTCTCCTCCTTCTCATGATGCTTCTCTTCCTTCTCCTCCTTCTCATGATGCTTCTTATGATGCTTCTTATGCTTCTTCTCATCATCATAAATGGTCTTCCCGATGGAAGGCAAAGTCGAAGGATCCTCACATCGCTCCCACTTGCCCTTCTATTCCTAATCACAACGACACACACACTACCTGACTCTTCCTCGCTCTCATACCTAAACGACGGCCTTTGCAGGCGGCAAACAACTCCGCATCTAGGTTCAACTCTTCTGTCGATTCTTACCCGTATACACCTTTTGCTTTCCGTTACTGGAATCATCCGAATCGGAATCGGAGTCAGAATCCGAGGTGGATGATCGACCCGACTTTTTCGCCGCGCTATCATAGGCATTGAACCACCATGTGTCGTTCCATCGATTGCTTTGTTGCTCCTTGAATCCAACCTACCCATCACGAAAACACACTGCACCAACGCCTTCCTCATTGTCCTTCTTCTTTATCACAATGCTCTTCTTGATACCCGTTCCATCTTTTCCCAAACCTTCTCCACTACGCAATAACGCAAAACGCCAACGCCTCACTCACTCCATCCCATTTTTTGCATAAGCTTCTTGCCATAAGCAGAGGTGGCTTCCGTAGCAACGTCATTCTGCATGGAGGCAAGATAGTCCATCTGCCTCTTTCCAAGACGATGAATGTCTATTGGATTAGCTGTCTCACCTCCATCCTACCAGTCCCGGAAGACATGTTGATTACTTCAATACCAAAGTAAGGAACAAAAAGAGTGAGTTGTCATCACTATCCTTTCTACATTGGTGCATATGCTTTCAGGAGGGATAAGACGATGATCCTCTCAACATGAATCATCACTGTCGTTTTCACCCTTTCCTCTATCCCTCACAATCCCCTCATCTACAACACTCTAAAACGAGTTTAGAAGGAACAAACAGAACAACCGTGGAATGAAAAACACGTACACTAATCATCTGACTCGGATTCCTTGTCCTCCTCCTTCGCAACTCCCTCCATAGGGGGAGTCAGCAAGAAGCGGATGATCGCCATCACGGTGTTCCAGACGGCCGCCGTCTCCTCATTCTTGGCTTCAGCGTTCATCGGAAGGCCAAGGAAAGCATGCGAAAAGAGAATGACGAGGAAATCAACATCGAGCTGGTTCCACTGAGAATACTGCAGAATCTCTTGCAGGAACTTCATCACGTAGATGAACACGTTTCGGTTCTCGCGAGGGTGCTACTCGTCATTAGCATCATCATCCCATCACCATCGCCAACAACGTATCCACAAACGAGCACGTCAGATCCTGCACCGTCTCCATGCCCATCAAGAAGGATTTGTCGATGATGGGGGATCCCAAAGATTCCAACCACTCGACCAGTGTGTTCGCCACGTCACTCACACTACCCCTCACTCCTCCCCTCCTCTCCCACTTGGCTCCTTCCAGCGTCTTGCCCGTGTCCAGACACTCTCGAATCGCCGCGAGAGCCGCCGGCGACGAAGGAACTCTCCATAAACTGGGCGTCATCATGCCGTGACGGTACAGGCAGTCCACCATGCACCACAATTCATGGGGCACCACACGCAGTGGCGGCTGAGTCAAATCCACTGTCTCGTTGGCTCGCGCTAGGCGTCATTTCCATTGGGTGGGACAACCAGGATGACTGGTGCGCACGAGTTCTTGTACGGACCGCGTGAAGGAGGTGGCTAAGAACCGAGCCTTGAGTGTGATGTAGTGATCTTGTTCGTTGTCCACGCGGAAGGCAATCATCTCATTGATCTCCCCGTTCTGAACCGACTATGCCTCATACGCCTGAGCTGACACCACCTTGATGTTGGAGCGATCGATGAAGAGTTCGATGGACAGAGACAGCGTCTGACGGGGCAGAATCACGCCGAACAGCGTCGATAGCGAGAACAGCGAGGAAATCACGTGATTCTCCTTGTCCTTCGGAAGGAAGCGGTAGTATGCGTTCGAGTCGCTATCATTGCGGATCTGCACAATCTGGTGCGCACCAACCTTGTACTGGATCTCACCAAAGTCGAGCTCTGTACTCGAAACCAACACACGAGGCACGCCTCCATCATTACCCTTCTGCAACACCTCCTCCGTCGCCTCGCGCAAGCGTCGCATGCACTCCTCATCGTACTTCTTCACCAGCACCACCGCACGTTGGAACACCGGCTTGTGGTCCGAGGTGACCATGGAGGGCACGTGGTTGTAGTCCACCACCGTGATGCGCGACACTTCCGTCGAGCTGGACGCGTCGTGAAGGCAGTACAGAATCCGGTCGCACCAAGACGGCGCACGAATCTTCTTCTCCTTGCGGTCGTCGTATTGCGAGCTGCCGCGGATGTACTTGTATGTTGGCGGGAAGGTGATGGGCGGTTCGGTGAAGCCGACGAACGCAAATCCGGCATTCTGCGACACGAGCAGTTGATCCCGCGAAAGGAGGCGTTGGAAGTCGTTCTTTGCGTAGTCGAAGACAACGGAGTCGGGAACGTCCGAAGTGATGCGGTAATTCAAATCGCCCAACTATCGATGAAACGCCTCGGATGAAACTGCCCAGTAAATAATATCGTGCGCAGCGATCGGCACGAGCTCCGGTTCCTTGTCAGGCGCCGTAGCAAGCGGGAAGGACAATTCGTTCAGAAGTCGATGAAACTCCGAATTCCGTTCAGACACCTTCTCGCGATGCGCCGCCATGTGCACGCACACGAAGCAGAGAGAGGAGTCGTTGATGTTCATGCGCACTCCAACGCCGCCCTTATTGCCCATCATGCCGAGCAGGCCCGTTGCGAGGTTGGTTGCTGCGGATTAGGACGACTCGCTGGCTGTACTGCTGACGGTGGTAATCGAGGGACGGAGGGACTCCCGTGCGAATACACACAAGAACACGCCCACTAGAATCTTGGAAGCAACACAGTAGTAGCGATCCTCCTAGAAGTGACGGAGGGAGAGCAATTTCACAGGTGCAGGGTAGTGCTGATGGAGGGTGTGCTGGATCTTCTCCAGCCAGACTTGAGAACGCTTCTGGGACTGACTCTCCGAAACGACCGTGGATGCCGTCAGATCGACCATTTCTTCCAGGCCGAGAACAAATAGGTCCGTCTATTCGTTACAACCAGCGTGTTTTCGCCACATGAGCAGCACTTCCCGCGAATAGCCACGCCGAAATGTCCTCATCCACCTTCTTCCCGTTGACGTTCCACGTTCCCAACCAAATGTCGAGTCCGAGGTAGGAAGTGTACTGCTGTTCGCTAAGACTCATTTCTTCACCCCATGAATACGTCTCCTTCATTTTTGAAACAATGTAGTCGTTGTAAATTGCATTGCGAATCTAGAACAGTGAGGAATTGTCATATGGCCGAACCCTTGGGTTTACGGGGTGTGCATTCACGATATCGTCGTCTATGTTCAGCCACTGTGCAGGATACCGATCCTTCTGGAGTTGCTTCTGGTGAAGACTATTCCATCATTCCCCTCAGAAATGCTGCGGACAACTTCTCGCTAATCACAGCAGGCGCTTGCATAGTGAAACTCAAGCGGAAACGGCTCGGATACTGCGAATTGCAGCAACAAACCCGATCCAGAAATCGGGGCGTATTCAGAAATGAAACGCCCGCCCGCCAAGAAGGGAGTTGCCGCTAAGAAAGGGAATCAAAAACAAAGGGATTGGAGGAGGATGAGTCTGAATCTCTCGGTACGGTTCCGAAATGCGCGATCGCGCGTGTCCATGAAGGAAACGAACACAATAGGCGAGTTGAAGGAGGAGATTGCGGTGCTCTCTGCTATTTGTCGTTGATCGTGTAGAAATCATTCAACATTCCCGCGGAACAGCAGCGAATCATCGTGGATTGGAAGGAGAAGAAAGATGACCAGCAGCTTCTCTCCGAAGCGGGCGTTGTGAAGAAATCGAAGGTGATCGTGCTACAAAAGAAGGATTTGGTGGAGAATGAGGAGAACAGCGTCGTGGTTGTGGTTGAGTACAATGGAGAGAAGTTTGAGTATCCGATGAACAAGGAAGAGGAGTTCATCGATTTGATATTGCGGTTTTTGGAAGTATTGGAGTGTTAGCGGTTTGAGTCGTAGAGCCTCCCTTCGGTTCCCGCTTTCGATGATATCAAATTGAAGCAAAAAGCAAAGGTGATCAAGCACGAGCAACTGATCAAAGAATTCCAGCATTACAATCAAAACCCTGTCAAGGTGTTGTTTGTGGAACGAGCCGTTTCATTTGATTAATCGGCTTATGTGTAGTCCAAGAAGCAGGCCGCCGCAGCCGACACGGAAGCCACATCCAATCCTCAAGCGAATGAAGCCGCCGCTCCAAAAGCGGAAGAAGTTACTCCTGTCAATGTGGAGGAGAAGAAGCAGAAGGTGGAGGAGAAGAAGCAGAAGGTGGAGGAGAAGAAGCCCAAAGCCGAGAAGCTCTCCAAGAAGGAGAAGACGCCGAAGAAGGAGCGCGTTCACAGCATGAGCATCATGTCCTTCTTGAAGCACGCGAAGAAGGAGGAGCCTGCAGCCGCTGCAACGCCTCAACTCTCTGAAATGCCTGTGGTGCCTGTGGTACCTGAGACGAACGAGGCGAACGAGGCGAAGGAAGCGAAGATGGAGGTGGAGGAGGAGGAGAACTACATGGACCTGCTGAAGAGAGAGGAGAAACGGAGCGTGGAGACGCTGCTGGAGGAACTGAAGAAGAGAATGATAGAGGTTGACGCGCGAAGACAGGCGTTTTACCGGGAAACGAAGAAGCGAAGAAATGTGATCATTGTGAGCAAGGAGGAGAAGATCGATCAGGTACCTGTCAAAGAGGAGGAGAAGAGCGACGAAGACGACGAAGCCGTGATTGAAGTGGTGAACGAGTTCGAGGAGGTGAAGGACGAAGCCACCATCGAAGACGTAACACCTCAGCTCTTCACGAACGCCGTTGTTCCGACCAAGCACGTCCTGCTCACCATCAACAAGAACGGTCTGTCCCCCGCCGAGTTGCTGGAACTCCCGCGGCTGCTCGGCTTCCGGTACATCCACCCAGACACTGACACGGACGCGAAGCGCGTGTTCTTCTGCATTTCGCACGTGGCGAGCGAGGTGGTGACGGGCCGCACACCACTGGCACGCGACGAGCGTGTCAACTACGAGGATGATAGCGAGGACGATGACGACGAAGACGACGACATTCAGGGCGATGATTGCAACGACACAGAGAGCGAGGAAAGTGAGGTGGAAACGGCGAATCGGCTGGATTACGGAGACGGCTTTTTGGCTGAGGAGGACATCAACATCGGGGATGCGAATCTGTCCGCAGAAGAGAAGAGCGCGCTGGTGTTCCGCAGTGTGAGCGGAAACAAGGGCAAGCTGAACGAGGAGATCAAACTGTCGAACCAGCCGTTCGTACTGCAGCCGTCGGAGGGCGTGGTGATGGGCGTGGACCTGAAGGCCTGCCGGTGCGTCATCAACGACCCCGTGTTCTTCTCCGGGGTTGTGGCGACGATCAAGAAGAAGAAGCTGGAGGTGGAGAAGAAGCCGGAGGAGGGCGTGGAGAGTGTCGTGGCGGAGACGGGGAGGAGGAAGGTGAATATGAACGACGCGGTGGCGAAGGAGTTGGCTGCGCTGATTCAGGGTCAGTCGCTCACGATCTCGCAGATTAACGACAAGATGCAGGAGAAGTATCCCGGACTGCCCAAACGGCAGGTTTGAAGTGCGCTGTGGTGGTGATCGGTAGATCGAGCTCAAGCTGCATGAGATTGCCGAGAAGAAGCATCGCATGTGGATTCTGCGGCCAACCCCTGTCCCGCTTCAAGTGGCTTCTCTGCAACCGCAAATGGCTTCTCTACAACCCCAAGCAAATCCCTCAACACAAGTGCATCCTTTCCAATCCCAAGTGCACTCTCCCCAGCCGCCAGTAGACATCGAATCGGTCATGGCCACACACGCTGCGAAGCGGGAACACGAGGAGGAAAGGAAGCGAGAATTCCCGGAACGCGTGGTGATCGGAGAATCGATGCACGGGGAGGACTCGAATGCGGGGGCCAAGCGCGCACGCATCCAGACGGAGAAGATCCCGGACGGAACCATCCTCATCGGGAACATCAGCCACTCCGCCTTCGCGGTGGATCCGAACGAAAGCGGTCCCTCCAGTTTCACGGGTGTAGTATAAATGCAGTCAGTTGCTTGTTCTTCACACTCGCAGTTGGCGGAACACAATTGGGCAAACGGTTCGAGCAATTGTGTTCCTGAGATGCACATCCCTTCCTCAATAGCGAAACCGAATGACCGTTTCGGCGATCCCTCGGTTGTTTGAACAGAAAACAACATGAATAGCGCTCTTATCGGCTATCTCGGTATCGCCACCGCTGTGTTCTTCTTCGGAAGTAATTTCATCCCCATCAAGAAGTATGAGACGGGAGATGGCATGTTCTTCCAGTTCGTCGTTTGCATGGGTACGCTGTGTGGATCTCAACACTGACGCGTAGGTATTTGGGTCATGGGAGCCATCGTTGCCATTTGCCGTCAGGTGAACGTCTTCAGTCTCTTCGCCATGATCGGTGGTGCGCTCTGGGCCACCGGAAACGTGTTCACGGTCCCCATCGTGAAATGCATCGGTAATCCGGCTCATTCTGTGAGGTAACGCAAAGGTCTCGCCAAGGGTCTGCTCGTGTGGGGCATGACGAACATGATCACTGGCTGGTTCGTGTCGCTGATGGGACTGCTCGGTCAGCAGAAGCCTCCCATCAAGAACTACCCGCTGAACTACATCGGCGTTGCTCTGTGCGCCTCGTGCGTCATCATCTCCTCGTTTATCAAGAACGAGGAGGAGGAGAAGGAGGCGATTCCCAAGCGTGTGTCCTCCGTCGGTAACCTGAGCGCGGCCGTCATCACAGTCCCCACCGACCCCGAGCCGCTGATCCCCGTGACGGATTCGCAGACGAGCTGGGTGGACAATCTCTCCAAGTCCCAGAAGAACCTCGTGGGCTACGGCCTGAGCATCCTGGCGGGCCTGTTCTACGGCGTGAACTTCGATCCGTGCGATTACGCCTGGCTGAAGTGGTACAAGGCGCAGGGCTACGCGAAGATGGACATGGAGTTCAGCCAGTTCTGCGGCATCCTGCTGGCGTCCTTCTTCTACCTGTGCTGCTATTGCATGTACAAGAAGAACAAGCCCGACGTGTACGTGAAATCCATCTTCCCCGGTTTCCTCTCCGGACTGATGTGGGCCATTGCGCAGACGGGTTTCTTCTACGCGAATGCGATGCTCTCTCCCGTGGTGTCCTTCCCCATCATTTGCTGTGGTCCTACGATCATCTCCAGCATCTGGGGCATGACGCTCTACAAGGAAATCACCGGCAAGAAGAATACCATTCTCTTGGGAGTTGTGGTGTGTGTGATGATCGCTGGCGCTGTTTGTGTTGCCCTCTCTCAGTAACAGCCGCTGTTTGTTACAAACACTGAAAACCGCTTGTAAGACTGACTCACGCATTTACTTCTTCTTCTGGTTGATCTTCTTGTGGTAGAAGGCCAGCTCCTCGTCCTCC
>ERZ827156.4790-NODE-4790-length-10677-cov-4.736020_pt1 | contig 10677 bp, 23 predicted proteins | sample MGYA00519919_ERZ827156 | MGnify/ENA primary metagenome ERZ827156 (study PRJEB31778, sample SAMEA3449269) | human gut metagenome | biome: human gut; feature: human-associated habitat; material: faeces | place: United Kingdom | collected 2010/2012 ... | reverse complement strand
TTTTATCGGTACATGATATCGGCAGCAATGTTGGAGGCCAGAATGGGCTCCCACATGTCGCCGTTGTGAAGCAGTTTGGCTTTATCGTACAGCAGCTCGTCGCGAGACTCCACGGCGAACTCCAGCAGCGGGTTCTCCACGATGGCATCCACGGGGCAAGCCTCCTGGCAGTAGCCGCAGTAGATGCAGCGAGCCTCATCGATGTCGTAGCGTGTGGTTCTGCGCAGACCGTCGGGACGCACCTCCTATCCGTGAATGACGAGACAAGAGCCAACAGCTTCGATATTGATGACCTGAGAGGGGCAAATGGCTTCGCACAGTCTGCAGGCAATGCATCTACGAAATCAATCCACTGTCTTGTTCATGCCTCTCTTCTCCCGAAGGGTATCTTCTGAGGCAGTGTTCACCTCTCATTCTGGGAGAGATGGTGACCTTCTCGTGGGGGAAGTTGACGGTGAGCTTCTCTCTGGCCATGCTCACGACAGACACCCAGATGCCGCGGAACATGTCCGTGAGGAACATATACTGGCAGGAGCGCTCCAGAACTACGGATGATGCTATTAGCGGCAGAGAATACTCTTGCTCCAAGGAGTATGGGGATCGATCTTCTTTCCGTCGAACTTGGCAACTATTTGATGAATGAGGATGATTTACAGCATACCGGTGGGAGCAAACGCGGAGAAGCAGCGAGCACGGCTGACATTCACCAGCTTTGCGGACTTTGACACCAATCTACGCGGTGAGGCTCCTGTTGGAAGCGCGAAGCCTACGAGAGCATGATTGGCAGCACGCAAGAAAGCAATGAGGGGGAAACAGAATTGGGGTGAATTGGACGGCGACAATCGGGACTGTTTTTGCCATTCGGTGGTTTTGCTCATTCAAAGAAGCGTGATGGAGGTTCATAATCTGTCGGGTGGGGCGTTGAGACGCGAGGGTGAGTGAGTAGATATTGTGAATGGCGAATCGTCCGGACGACAGGGCGGCGACTACAACCAGAATAGCGCGAGAAACGACTCCAGATCGCGTTCGCGCTCCCGCTCCCGATCGAATCGCAGAAGCCCCAGCAACCGCGGACGCGATTATCCTCCTTCTTCCGGTTCAAGCTATCGTTCGAGCGACCGTCCCCGCGACTCGGACTACCGACGCTCGTCACCCCGAAGGTATCGCAGCCGTAGCCGCAGCAACCACGGCCGATATAGCCGGGATTACGACAGAAGCGATCGCCGTTACTCTCGCCCGTCGGAGATTCCTCCAATCTCTAAGTTGTAGGGAGCGCTTCTCCATCAAGGTCGGTAATCTGGACACGTCCGTGGTGTTGTTTTTCTCTCCTTTCGTGATGGGTAGCAACGAGGATCTGAGCAACGCGTTCTCCTGCTACGGAACAATCAAGGACATATACATTCCCAAGGATTACTACACACAGTTATACTTCGGGTGTGTGGGTGATTTGTAGTGAGCCGAGAGGTTTCGCCTTCGTGGAATTCGAGACGAAGGAGGAGGTGGAGAAGGCGATGGAGGAGGGAAACGGCAAGGAGATTCACGGAAACCGAGTGGACGTGAGCATTGCCAGAGACGGTCGCAAGTACCCCGATGAGATGCGGGAACAGTATAACAGGTGTGAATGATGTGAGAAGGTGAATGTGTAGATACCGTGATCGTTTTGACGATTCCCGCAATCGTCATTCGTCGAGAGATCGTCATTCGTCGAGAGATCGCCACTCTTCCAGAGACCGTTACTCCTCCAGAGATTCACATAGCCGTTACAGTCATCGTTACTAACGCGTGTTTTCTCAACAAACACACCACACCTCTTTCCGAGGGGAACCCAGCACTAACACGTGCTTCCAGCCGAAGGAAATGTCTTCCACCTTGATCTCATCGAGGATCTTCACCTTCGCGGGAGGCGACAGCCAGTTCCATCTACACATCATCCAGAAGCACTGTTAATGACTTGTATACGTCTCCATCGTCGGTAATTCCATACGATTCCGTGAATGAGCATCGCAGCTTCTTGAAGCGAATGCCCTGAATGGACGACATGTCCACGGGAACGGGCTCCCGGTGCATGCGCTTTGACTCATCTCGCTTCGATTCCTCCTCGATGGTCCGGCAGGTCTCCGAGTCCTCGAGTCCGAGCTGGTATAGCTGTCCCTTGGTGTCTGTGTAAGTCATGTGGAACTGCCCGCTGGCGAACAGGTCGATTTGGTGATCGAGCGGAACGAGGCGAGGATAGGTCTGGAAGTGAGTCGAATGAAATGCAGGCAACGCTATCGCCGAACATCTTGGCGTTTTTGCGGTTCTGGCCGTCTCCCCAGTACTTGCCCGCAATGTACAGCTTGCCATCGTCAGAAATCAGCTAAAGCTGAGTACAACGAGAAGGAAGAACGATGGAAGAGCTGAAGCCGGCGTACACGTCGCGATAGTGAATGGAGGCGTCCGTGTCCATCTAACGCTGAATGTATCATTTTAATGAAACGAGTAACGGCTTGAATGTCATATCCACGTCACCGCGGCCCAATTGCCCGTGATTCGCCTTTCCCCACGCGTACACGCGGCCGCTCTCACACAGACAGCAGGCATGCTGAAATCCGCATGCAAGCTTCACGGGAACCTCGTCCTCGTCCAGCATCACCTGCTTGGGCGCGTACAGGTTCACGTCCTTCATGTCCACGCCGCACTGGCCGTAGCGGTTGTAGCCGTAAGCGTAGATGTGATCTACTGTCGACATGTTCGATGTACCCCACGTGTGTCCGTCAGACAGAAGCTGAGCGCCATCGAAGCGGCAACGTCCACACACTTCCCGTCCTCGATAGGAAGGACGGAAGGAAACCGCGTTTCAATGACCGTGTTCTTAAAGAAGCTGCGCGTGAGACAGCCTCACTGCCCTCACTTGTTAAATGACCGGATTACCTTCGGCAGGTACGAAATCATGTTGCCAGCTCCGATGATGTTGCGGACGTCCTGGGTTCTGCCGAAGATGACCATTTCTCCGTCTCCATCCACCAGGCAATTGTGCGCCCTGCTTGTGAGGGGAACGACAAGGACTCACCATCCGCAGGCGATTTTGTGAATGCCTCTGCCTTCAAGAGAGTCTACACGCTACGAATGACGGATTGAATCGCATGACAACGCAGGGGTACTCTCTGTCGTTGTAATCGTTGTGCCCAAGAGCGCCAATGGCTCCCTTTCCATATGTGTACACTGATAATCAGAAAACGAAGACGGAAGTACCCGACAGGCTCTCCGTGGAGACACTTCGCAAGAGGCGCACGGAAAGAGGAGGAGCGGCGGAAGAGAACGCGACTGCAGTGGTACGAGCGACTCGTGCAAACATCCGAGAGTCGTGTGCGGGAAAGTGATGGATGGCAAACAGGGAGAGGAACGGATGGCAAACAGGGAAAGAGACGAATAACAAACAAGCAAGGAAATGAAGTGGAGCTAGTTTACGTTTCCTTCGGCGTATGAAAAATCTTGGAATGCGTTCTGATCGACGAGAACGGCATTCACTGGCGTCGGCGTCACTGCGGGCACAATATTCGTAAATTCTGAATCAATCTGCTCGGTCGACTCTTCGTCCTTCACGGTGGGCCGGAATGGCGGGACGATCTCCTTCTTGTACAGCGCGTCCCAATTGATGTCCCTGAACCAGGGGTGGCTCTGGATCTCCGCGAAGCCGTTGTAGCCCAGCCGGGCCTTCGGGTCGCGTTGGAGAAGCTTGCACACGATGTCGAACGCCTACGCTCAAGCGGAGAAGGAAAGCCTACCTCGGGCGACATGTACGGCGTCTTCGCGACGGATGCCGTCAGAATGCGATGGTACATCAGTTTGCGATTGGTGTCGTAAAAGGGCGGCAGGCCGTTGATCATCTCATATATCAGAATGCCCAGCGACCACCAGTCGACGCTCTTTCCGTACGGCTAGAAATGAGGAGAGGAAGAAAACACGACCATTTTCCGGATGATTTCGGGAGCAAGGTACTCGGGAGTGCCACAAAGGGAATGCGCAGTGTCTCCTTCGACTCCCTTCTTGGAGAGGCCAAAGTCCGTGATGCGGATGTGACCCTCAGAATCCAGGATGAGATTCTCCGGCTTCAAGTCCCGGTAAACGATGTTGTGGTCGTGGAGATGGCCGATCCCCATCGCGATTTCGGCGGCGTAGAACTTGGCTCGGTTCTACGGTGAAGGGAGGGAAGCGAAGGAACTTCAGAGAAGCGCCCCATGGAAAGGTAGTGGAAAAGCTCTCCTCCGTTGAAGAAGTCCATCACGAGGTACAACTTCGACTGGGACTGGAACGCGTAGCGCAGACTACTCGTGACATCGCCCGCTCAGCGCCACCAAACCAGGAAAGGGTGGGAGATATCCTCCATAATTCGCCTCTCAGCAAGGGTATGCTCGTACTGCTTCAGTCTAGGGAATACGCCCCACACAGCCCGTACTCCATCACTCTCTGCTTATTCAGAACCTTCATCGCGTATATCTTCCCGTTCTCCTTCATGCGGACCTGATCCTCACAGCGCCGCGGAAAACTCACCTGAAACACCTTCCCGAACGATCCCTGACCGACGGTTTTCAACAGCTCGAAGTCGTTGATCGTCAGCTTTTTGTTCTCCTCCATCGGCTTCTGAGGAAGAATCGTCTCATCCGCCTTCGATTCTACAGTTTCCACAGTCGGTAACTATCCGTGATTTGCGCACAATGATCCCACCTGCTTGGAAGAGCTGCAACCCATTGAATCTGTGAAAAGAGGAACGGGATTGTAATGCGAAATAACCGCGGAATGAGAGTATCCCCAATGGATTCTCTTCCAAAACGGGGATATAAGAGAGAATCGTCGATCTTGCGTGCGCAGACGCATTCCATAGGGGTACGAACTTAATCACCAATTGGAGGGAGTCTCCTTCCTTTGCCTCTCTCACAGTGCCAGTCAACATAAGACTATATGAGAAACACAAGTCACGTATTATGCGCGTGATTGCTCTAATCAACGATTGTCCTCCACATTCTCACAGTAGCCACAGAATGGTGTAAACAGCAGTTTTCCGCGAATGAACGCGTCCCTTTGCTCGGCATAAGAAGTGTGACACCCCCTGGGTGCGGCGCTTTGATCACCCCCTACAGGCTTATTCCACAGTCATTCTCTGTGTCTTCCTGAAGAGTGTATAGTACCTCTATCTGAATACATTGTAGTATTCTGTGCAGTGGACCGTTCGTGGTTTGAATGTGTGCTGATTACGTAGCACTATCTGTGTTTCTTACAGTTGTATTTTTCCTATATGCAAGATCAGAGACAAGCAGATTCTTCTCTTTGGACGAGAGAATTGGATGAAGTGGACGCACGTATCCTGCGTGACTTGTAGATGATCCGGGAAGCAGTAGCGCGATATGGAAGCAACGACTGGGTGAAAGTGTGCCAAAAGCTGAGGAATCAGCATATTACTCCGGAGCAGTGCCAAGAGCGATGGGAGACCGTGCTTCGAGACCAAACGGTGAAGGTGCGTGCTTCGGAAGATGCGTAAACGGTAGGGACCCTGGAGTGAGGAGGAAGACGCCATTCTCCGCTCTCTGGTGGAGAAATTTGGTCCAAAGAAGTGGTCGACAATTGCGTCTTATATTAACGGCAGAATTGGAAAGCAGGTGTGTGCTCGGGGTGTTTTTGAGAAGTAGTGCCGAGAACGCTGGCTGAACCACCTCAGCCCCACGGTCACGAAGGACGTGTGGACGGAGGAGGAGGACGAGATCCTGATCAACGCCCAGATCCAGATGGGCAACAAGTGGTCCTACATCAGCAAGCTACTGCCCGGCCGGTCCGAGAACGCGGTGAAGAACCGCTACAATTCCATCGCCAGCCGCAACGGGGTGCGGAAGAAGCGCCTCGGCACATTCGTCACCCGCGGGAATTCCAAGGCGAATCTGCTCCGTCTGCAAGTGCCCCCCAAGGCGAGTCACGTGGCCCCGCGCGCGATGCGTGGACGATGATCGGCGGAATGATGATTAGCCTACGTGGAGCATCCGCCCGAGAACTCCTACACCGAACTCTACAAGAAGGCCACGGAGCAGGTGAACGCCCGCGTGGCCGCGCGGCAGCAGCAGCGCACTTCCCTCCAACTGCCGGACACGACTCCGAATTTGGGGGGCGTGGGGGAGGAGGCGAAGGCCCCCAGCCGCAGCGGCAGCTTCGAGGACCCGCTGCAGTCGTCCAGGTGCCGGCGGCGTGCGGTCCTCACGACTAGTCAGGACATGGGCTTCGCCCCGCCGTTCCGGTTCGGGTACCCCGCGGGCGAGTTCTCGTCCTTCGCGTTCGACCCCGTGGACCCGTCGGACATGACCCTCCCGCTGTCTGCCACCGAGCCGCACGCCTTCACGGCCGAATCCAACGTGTCCGCCTTTACCACGGCGGAACCTACCATGACTCCTTTCACTGCAGAACCCAGCATGACTCCGTTCGCCACGGCGGAACCCAGCATGTCCGCCTTTGCCACGGACCCCAGCCTGCAGGCGTTCCCGACGGCGGAGGAGGCGAACCTGCAGCAGATGGACTCGATGCTTCTGTCAGGAGTGAGAGTCCCTCGCCCGCGTGACGCGTAGAACACTATCATGGGCGAGTCACTGCCGCAGCCCTTCCTGCCCGAGCCCGCGTCCATCCGGGGGTCGTTCAACGCGATGGAGGAGTCGCCCTTTCCGCCCATGGCCGATGCGGCGTTGCCTGTGCCCGTGCCGTCGATCGCGCCCGTGCGTCTTCGTCGCAATGCGGCGGTGCCGGCGCTGAACCGCGGAGTGTATTCTTCGTGGGAGCGCGAGAGCGTGGAGGATAATCGACGGAGTGTGGATCCCATGTCGCATCTGGGCTCGATGATGACGCACTCGACGAAGTACGAGTCGGTGGATCTGCTGCGGCTGTTGAACGAAACGGAGGGAGAGAGCAAGATGGGGCTACTGCAGCTGCCCATTCAGAACTCGTTCATGGATCTGGAAGAGAGACCGGGACTATAGTAGTTGGGATCAGTTTCTTAGTGTGTATGTATATTAGTGTCTCGGTGTTTCTTTACTACCCGAATTGCTCATTTTGCAAAACCGCCACCTGAGTACTCACTTCCAGATGATGGAGTGACATTGCAGAAGGATAATAGTGAGAAAGAGTGAGAATGCGAAATGGCAGAACTGTGTTTCGTTCAGAAGGGCGTTTCGTTTATAAACGAACGACAGAAAGAAACCAATGAAGGCCCTATTTGCTCTGCTGTTTATCGTTTCGGCTCTTTGCCAGGAGTCTGAATACCATACAAGGATGACGAGTAGAATTCCCACTCACGAGTACACTCTCGAGGAGATCTTCGTGAACGCGTTAAGTTACTACGATGCTGGTTACCAGGTCTCATTTGGCCGCCTGTCTGATGGGTAGTACGGCTCCAAGACGAAGAGAGTCCTGCAGGAGCGCTATGCTCTTGACAATGTGATGCAGAAGACGCTCATCCCCTGGTCGAACACGGATGAGGGAAGAGAGACGATTATGAAGGTGGTTGATATCCATGTCCTTCTTTTCATGAAACCTTACGGATAGACGAAGGAGTTCCCCCACTTCATGGAGGAGATCCGTGGTATGGCCGATGGCGCCGAGGTCCCTATGGAGCACGTTCTCATGTACACAATGGAGGAGGAGTTCAGCTACCTCGTGCCCGAGTCCATGCGCTATACGCTCGCTGACCACTGCTCCGATGTGCTGATTAAGGAGGACGACCAGAGTATTGGAAGTTTGCTCCTCTCACGACTAGTGATTATCGCTCACAACGAGGACGGCGTTGACATTGACCGCAACCGCACCTTCCTCCTCCACATGCACATTGCCAAGAGTTTCTCTTCCTCTTTCCATTCACGTTAGACAACATTGTGCTGTCCAACTTCACTGCCTACGTGTACGCCGGCCAGCTCGCCACTAGCGGTATTTCCAGATGCTGCTCCATCACGCGTAGCGTTCGGTTACAACAAGTACATCGCCTTCTCCATGAACTACCTGAAGACCTACGAGGGCAGTACGTGCGCTCCCCTGCATTCATCGTAGACAAGAAGGGTTGGGGCCGCAACTTCGTGACTCGCCGCCTGCTGGAGGCGAGATCGATCGACGAGGCGCTGAACATCGTGATGAACCCCAACTGCTTCGTGGGCCACAATTACCAGATCATGTCTCTCTCGGAGCGCAGAGCGTACGACGTGGAGGTGGCGCCCTTCGGAGTGGTGGGTGCTGTAAGATGGCGTGAAGGGTAGTACGGCTTCTACACGCCGATGGAGAAGAGATCGCATTTCCATGCTAACATGTTCAACCTCGCGATGGTGGACGACATCGACGACGATTCTTCTCTGCACCGCATGGCGCGCGCCAAGGATCTGATGCCCGCCCGCACCATGAAGGAGGCTCTGTCCATCCTCGGTGACTTCGGCGACAAGGACTTCCCCATCTACCAGAACGGCGGCTGCTCCACCCTGTACACCATCCACACGGTCGTGTACAATTGGGAGGAGAAGACGGTCACCATCTACCAGGGCAATCCTATGCTCGGAAAGGTGCGTGTGCAGTATAAGCTTTAATCGTTTCTGGGTGTGTTTCTTGCCTATCCATCCATTCCTCACTTATCGATCATCATAAAGACGGTTTCCTAATGGTGCAGACGCTATTTGAAGACGACAGTGGGTGGAAGAGAGAGGGAGTCACGCATAGACACCGCTCCACAGGAGAAGCCGTTTCTGCGGCCGGAAGAAGTGAGACGTAGGGAGGAGAAGGTGGAAGAAGAGAAGCAGCCGGAAGAGACCCAGGAGGAGGAACCGACGAAGTAGCCAATGCTTTTCGTGTTCGTCGATTACCCATAGGAACAAACGCGTCATTGACCCTACCAAATCGGCTGTTGGCTGCACCGTGGTGGATTGACGCGTAGACGGTGTTCCTTGGCCAGCTTCCCTACGACACATCCGAAGACCAGATTCGAGAGCTGTTTGCGAAGAACGACATTGGTGAAAGCGAGTGGTGGTGGTGATGAGCAGAAGTGCGCCAGGTTCGCATGATGCGAGAGAAGGAGACGAACAAGTTCCGCGGCATGGCGTTCGTCGACGTTCCCGACGGTTCCGTGTGGAAGGCGCTGAATCTCCACAAAACGTACTTCAACGGCCGCATGATCAACGTGGAAGAGACGAAGGACGGCGGGAAGCACAGCGCGGTGGGAGATCGGAATGGGGCTCATGGCGCAGAAGAAGAAGGACTACATCAACCGCATGCGGAACCTACACAACAAGCGGACGCGGGAACAGAACGTGGGTTCTGTTGGGAATCACAATGCATAGACCAAGTTCGTGGAGACGTACCTGAAGACGAAGAAGGTGAAGGTCCTGTGGTCCGTGTGTGCAGCGCTATCGTTTCATCGTAGGAGTTTGACGAGAAGTCGCGCGAGGCGGTGATCACCTTCCCGAAGGAGGACATCAAGGAGATTCTGGACAGCGTGGCAAAGGCGGACTTCTCGAAGGTGAAGAACAAGAACACGTACCTCATGGGCATCGTGAGACGTGTGCGCAACAAGGAGCTGGGAAAAGAATAGTCTATGGCATGTTTGTTTCTGAATTAGAGAGGTTGGTTGACGAGCAGAAAGACAGCGTTCTGCTCGTTTATCCACAATCAACCATTGTTCCATTTTCCTCCAACAGCGAGATTCCCGTCGAACTGACCTGGGAAACGCTGCGATGGTGATGCTTCGTCGGATGTGTGATTCGTAGCCACAACGGAAAGAAGCCCAATCAAGATCGTGTTCTTGTGTACTATGATGAGAAGTCGGGGTTGCTCCTCCTCGGCATTTTTGATGGCCATGGTGTCGATGGCCACCACGTGGCGTCTTTCGTTCGCAATCGCTTTTTACTCGAATTCGCGAAGGAACCGTCTCCTTCCCGTGCGGATATTCTGCAACAAATGAGGGCAGCTCTGAACGAAGCCGAAAAGCAACTGCACGCACATGAGGACATTGACTCGAAGCGAAGTGGCTGTACCGTTAACATTGGCGCCGTGATTCCGTCTTCCTCTGATGCATTCACGCTCTACAGCCTCAATGTCGGAGACTCTGAGTGGGTTTTTTCTCCTCCTGTAAGCGTAGGTGCTACATGTCCATCCAGAAGAGTCACCATATCGTGGAAGATCGCAACATCAATATCATCCACTCGCCGCTCCTTCCCGAGGAGAAATGCCGCATCGAGAAGTGCAACGGGACGGTCAGCGAGCACAACATCGCTCCGTACCTGCCCCACGTGCCGCGAGTCTTCGCGAACAAGGAGTGCACGCGCGGCGGATTGGCCATGAGTCGATCCATTGGCGACCAGCTGATCCACCGCTACGGCGTCATCTCCGAGCCTACGGACGAAACGGTCGTCTTTTCCCGCGAGAAGTACGCTGGCTGCCGCATTCTCCTCCTCTTCGGAAGCGACGGCTTCCTTTCCTATCTGGATCGCGACAAGCTCATCCACGACCATTTCGTCGACACGCCGCTGCAGCAGGCCCTCTCCGTCGCATTGCAATCGGCCCATGACCATCTCCTGCAGCAGACCCAGGGCAAGTACGCGGACGACGCCAGCGGAGTCGCTCTCTCCATCCAGTTCTCCTCTCTTTGTTGCACACGGTCTGGAACAAACAGGCTACAGCAGTCCGTCGAAGAAG
>ERZ827156.4785-NODE-4785-length-10683-cov-3.200038_pt1 | contig 10683 bp, 8 predicted proteins | sample MGYA00519919_ERZ827156 | MGnify/ENA primary metagenome ERZ827156 (study PRJEB31778, sample SAMEA3449269) | human gut metagenome | biome: human gut; feature: human-associated habitat; material: faeces | place: United Kingdom | collected 2010/2012 ... | reverse complement strand
TTGATGAAGAAAGGTATTTCTGAAGATTCAATGGTAACATTAAAAATGTTTGACTATTTAATTAAAGAAGGAAATGAATTACCTGAAAGTACAAAGTCAGAAGAAAATAATATTATTATTGCGGGTAATTTAAGTTCATATAAAGTTGGCTATGTATATGAATTACCACATGATGTTAAATTTGATTTATATGGAATTAATTATACAGGAGTGACAGATAATAAAATTAAGTATCATGGGTCCTATCCTTCAGATGAATTACCATGGCATTTAAAAGGTGCATATGGCTTAGTATGGGATGGAGATACAGCAAAAACATGTAGTGGAATATTTGGGGATTATTTAAGAATTAATAATCCACATAAAACATCATTATATCTTGCATGTGGAATTCCTATTATTACATGGAATAAAGCAGCAATTGCGCAATATGTAAGAAAGAATAGAGTTGGGATAACAGTATCGTCTTTAGATGAAATAAACGAAAAACTGAAAGATGTTTCTAAAGATGAATATAATTTAATGCGTAAAAATGCAAAGAAATGTTCTGAAAGAGTAAGAAAGGGCTATTATCTAAAAAAAGCAATACAGGAAGCATTATCATGAAAATTAAATCAGTAAAATTCAATTTCATAATGAACTTTATATTAACAGCATCAAATTTTATTTTTCCGTTAATTACGTTTCCATATGTATCCAGAGTTTTAGGAGCTTCAGGAACAGGAAAAGTTTCTTTTGCAATATCTGTAGTAAGCTATTTTACAATGGTAGCAGCATTAGGAATTCCTACATACGGAATTCGGACAACAGCGAAAGTAAGAGATGACCAGGAAAAGTTGAATAGAACAACACAGGAAATTTTAAGCATTCATTTGTTTATGATGTTACTAGTATCTATTGTATACATATTAGCAATTTTATTCGTTCCAAGATTTCAATCTGATCGAACTTTATTTCTTGTGGTAGGAGTATCAATTTTACTAGATCCATTAGGGGTTAATTGGCTATATCAAGGATTAGAGCAATACGGCTACATAGCAAAACGTTCGATATTTTTAAAATTTGTAGGTGTTATTTTGATGTTCATGTTCATACATAGTCCAGATGATTATGTATTTTATGGAGTAACTTCCATTTTGGCATCTGCAGGTTCTAATGTGTTGAATTTTATTAATCTTAGAAAATATGTATCGTTAAAACCAGTTGGGCATTATGATATTAAACAGCATTTAAAGCCGATTTTAATATTATTTGCCCAGGTTGTTGCGGTAAATATTTATACCAATTTGGATAATGTCATGCTTGGTTTTATGAAAACGGATGTAGATGTTGGATTGTATGCAGCAGCAGTAAAGGTAAAGACTATTTTAACAAGTCTGGTAACATCCCTAGGGGCGGTTTTATTGCCTAGACTATCCTATTATATTATGGAAGGAAGAAAAAAAGAATTCCAGACATTGATAAGGAAAGCATATAATTTTGTTATTGTTATTGCTTTGCCATTAATGTTATTCACAATTTTTTATGCAAGAGATTGCTTAGTATTTCTTTCAGGAAAAGAGTTTATTGGAGCAACATTGGCGATGCAGGTTATTGCACCAACAATTGTTTTGATTGGATTATCAAATTTATTGGGAATTCAGGTATTAACACCATTGAATAAAGAAAAACAATTGGTTTACTCTGTCGTTGCAGGCGCAGTGGCAGATTTGATTTTAAATATTATCTTTATTCCTAAGATGGGAGCAGCAGGAGCATCACTGGGTACGTTGGTTGCGGAATTTGTTGTGTTAATTGTACAGATTATGTATTTGAAAGATTTGTTTTTTAAGATAGCAAAACAGGTTCAATACTGGAAAGTACTGGTAGCGTTGGTTTTGGCAAGTATTATATCTATAAAGTGCAGTGGAGTTGTTGATATGGTATTTTTAAAGTTAGTAGTAGCAGGTATCAGCTTCTTTGGGATTTATGGCATAATTTTATTGCTGACGAAAGAGACATTTGTACAAAATTATGTAGTTGATGGGATACTTAAGAAGAGTTTTCTCAAAAAGAAAGGAAAGTAACAAATGAAACAGTATGATTATCTAATCGTAGGTTCTGGACTCTACGGAGCCGTTTTTGCCCAACAGGCAGTAGCAAAGGGAAAGAAAGTCTTAGTAATTGATAAACGCCCTAATATTGCCGGAAATGTATACACAGAAGATATGGAGAAAATCCATGTACATAAATATGGAGCACATATTTTCCACACAAATAACAAAGAAGTATGGAATTATATTACAAAGTTTGCAGAGTTTAATAGATTTACAAATTCACCAGTAGCGAACTATAAAGGAGAGTTATATTCACTCCCATTTAATATGTATACATTTAATAAGATGTGGGGAGTGGTGACACCGGAAGAAGCAGAGGCGAAGTGATTACACCACAGGAAGCTGCAGATAAGATCAAACAGCAGAAAAAAGAAGCAGGGATTACAGAGCCAAAGAACTTAGAAGAACAGGCAATCAGTCTGGTCGGAACAGATATTTATGAAAAACTGATTAAAGGATATACAGAAAAACAATGGGGAAGACCATGTACAGAACTTCCTTCTTTTATCATCAAAAGACTTCCAGTACGTCTAACATTTGATAATAATTATTTCAATGCCTTATATCAGGGAATTCCGGTTGGCGGATATACAAAGATGGTAGCCAATATGCTTGGTGATGTGGAAGTAAGACTGGATACAGATTACTTTGAACATAAAGAAGAATTGAATCAATTAGCAGATAAAGTTGTATACACAGGAGCAGTGGATGCATACTTTGATTACAAATTAGGAGAACTGGAATATAGATCTGTAAGATTTGAGACAGAAGTCTTAGACAAGCCAAACTTCCAGGGAAATGCAGCAGTTAACTACACAGATGCCCAAACTCCATGGACAAGAATCATCGAACATAAATGGTTTGAGTTTGGAAAAGATGATGAAGGAAATGATATCCCTAAGACCGTCATCAGCCGTGAATACAGTTCAGAATGGAAACCGGGAGATGAACCATATTATCCAGTGAATGATGAGAAGAACGGAAAGTTGTATGAAGAATACAAGAAACTTGCAGTCCAGGAAGAGAATGTAATCTTTGGTGGAAGATTAGGCGAATATAAATATTATGATATGGATGCGGTAATTGCTGCGGCACTTGAGATGTGTGAGAAGGAATTAGAAGATTAAGAAAAGAGGAATGAAAAATTGAGTACATTTATACCAGCAGACATACTAATGCCACAAGTAGATTCTATGAAGAAATGGGCAGTGATCGCCTGCGATCAGTTTTCATCACAGCCGGAATACTGGAAAGAAGTAGAAGACTATGTAAAAGAAGCACCATCCACATTACATCTGATGCTTCCAGAAGCGAAACTTGGAAGTAAAGATGAAGATGAGAAAATCCGTAAAATTCAGTCCACAATGAAGAATTATGTGGACAACCATCTGTTGAAAACATACGAAAAATCATTTATATATGTGGAAAGAACCCTGCAAAATGGCAAGATACGAAGAGGAGTAGTAGGTGTAATCGATCTGGAAGAATACAGCTACACACCAGAAGATGAGGCAAAGATTCGCTCTACAGAGAAAACAGTCATGGAGAGAATTCCGCCAAGAATGAAGATTCGATATCAGGCACCGATTGAATTGCCACATGTGATTTTGCTTTGTGATGATTGGAAGAATGAATTATTGGAATTAATTACACAAAATAAAAAAAATATGCTACAATTGTATGAGTTTGATCTGATGCAAAAAGGCGGACATATTGCAGGATGGCTGGTAGATGGAGAACTTAAAGAACAATTTATTAAGCGATTACAGCAATATGAGCAGATGATGGCAGAAAAATATAAAGATTTGAGTGAACATCCAATGTACTATGCAGTAGGAGATGGAAATCATTCTCTAGCAACTGCTAAAGCATGTTACGAGAAGTTAAAACAAAATCATCAGTGGAAACATGTAGAGAATCATCTGGCAAGATATGCATTAGTAGAACTGGAAAATCTTCACGATGATTCCCAGCAGTTTGAACCAATCCACAGGGTTATCACAGGAACTGATCCACAAGAATTAGTAGAAGCACTGAAAGAACAGTGTTGTGGTCAAAATGGACAGGAAATCAGATGTTATTATGGAAACAAAGAAGAAGTATTACATCTGAATCTTCATGAACATCAATTGGCAGTAGATAAAGTTCAGACATTTCTTGATAAATATTTAATAGAAAATTCAGGAGTCGTTGATTATATTCATGGGGAAGATGTACTGAAAAAACTTGCAAAACAGGAGAATGCGGTGGGAATTGAATTACCAGCAATGGAAAAAGATCAGTTGTTCCCAAGTGTAATGACAGATGGAACACTGCCAAGAAAGACATTTTCCATGGGACATGCAAGTGAGAAAAGGTATTACATAGAGGGAAGAGCAATTAAATAAAACATTAAGAGAGAAAGGCAGAAAAAGAAACAATAAAGGGATAGAGGAATCATGAAAAAATTGAATAATTATTTGGAAATAAGAGTAAAAATTTTTTTATCATTATTATTAGCGGGAATACAAATTATAGGATATAGTTTTTCTGTACAGAATAACTGGAATTTGGTATTTCAGAAGAAGATGTTAATTGTGTGGTTGATTGGAAGTGCTTTATTTTTTGTGGTTATATCTTTGGTATATAGAGTTTTAGATAAACTAGAAGATAAAGATAAAACAAGTTTTGAAATTACTCGCAAAAAAGTAGTTATACTAGCATTGATTTTATTATTATGTTGGCTGCCATATATAATCATATTTTATCCAGGTAGTGCAAATCCAGATGTGGGCGATCAATTAGGACAGTTTTTCCACAATAGTACAATGTGCTGGACAGCCAAATATGTGAATTTAGTGAATCCAGAACGATCATTGTGGAACAATCATCATCCAGTATTTCATACATTGATATTAGGATTGTTTGTGGAGTTTGGTAAAAGCATTGGACATAAGACAATTGGACTTTTTTGTTTGACGATGATTCAGATAATACTTATGACAGGAGTGTTTGCTTATATAATACTTTATCTGAAAAAAGTTAATGTAAATAAAAAGATTGTAAGAATTATTTTTGTCTTTTACGCATTATGGCCTTTGGCACCATTAACAACATTATCCTTATGTAAGGATACATTTTTCACTATATGTGTATTGATAGCAACCATCATGTTGTTTCATATGCTAAAAAGTCCGGTAGATTTTTATGAAAATAAGAAAAATTTAATTGGACTTATTATTGTATTTATCCTTATGGGATTATTTCGAAATAATGGATTGTATCTACTGATTGTAGCATTACCAATCTTTTTACTTATTGGAAAAGGTGTGAGAAAACGAATTTTTGTCAGTTTTTTAATACCAATAATATTTCTAGGTGTATTTATGCCGAAAGTAGTATTTCGAGCAGCACAGATTGCACCGGGAAGTGAAAAAGAGATGTTGAGTGTGCCATTACAGCAGGTTGCCAGAGTTTTGAAAGAACATGAAAAGAAAATATCAACAAAAGATAAGAAGATTATAGAAAATACAATGTGTCCAGGAAGGGATTATCATTTTTTAATACAGGTATATAATCCAAGATTTGCGGATCCAGTAAAAGCAACATATAATAAACAACAGACAGCAAAACAAAAACAAGATTTTTTGAAAGTCTGGAAGAAATATTTGTTTAGATATCCGGGGGTATATATACAGGCTGCAATTAACAACAACTATGAATATTTCTATTATGAAAGATATGGAAAAGGTGTATTGTATTATAATGGCATAACCGTTGAAAAAGAATATTTTTTGGGAATGGAAAATAGTCCTAGAACGAAAGCGATTCGTTCAAAAATATGGAATACAATGTATTCTATAAAAGAAAATCCATATATTGGTTGGATTTTTAATATAGGATTTTATATGAATATTTTTATAATTATAATGGTATATGCATTAATTAAAAAAAAGTATAAAACAATAGCGGCATTTAGTTTGATTATACTAAATATGGGGATCAACTTAATAGGACCAATTGTTTATATGCGGTATGCTTATTTCTTTATTATGAGCATTCCGTTAATATTAGGGTTTATACAAGATGAAAAAGACATAAAGGAGAGGTAGGAAAATGGACAAAATAGCAGTATTAATTCCATGTTACAATGAGGAAAAGACAATTAAAAAGGTAATTGATGACTGGAAAAAGGAATTACCAGAGGCAACGATCTATGTTTATAATAACAACTCAACAGATCATACAGCACAGATTGCCAAAGATGCTGGTGTCATAGTAAGAGATGAGTATCAACAGGGAAAAGGAAATGTTATCAGAAGAATGTTTCGAGAAATCGATGCACAATGTTATATAATGATTGATGGAGATGACACATATCCTGCAGAATTTGGACGTGAGATGGCAGAAAAAGTCTTGGAACGTAAAGTAGATATGGTGGTTGGAGACAGACTTTCATCAACATATTTTGAAGAAAATAAGCGTCCTTTCCACAATTTTGGTAATAGTCTGGTACGAGGAACGATCAATCGTTTGTTCAAAAGTAATATAAGAGATATAATGACTGGGTACAGAGCGTTTAGCTATCAGTTTGTAAAAACATTCCCAGTATTGTCAAAAGGATTTGAGATTGAGACAGAGATGAGTATTCATGCGGTAGATAAAAACATGCTTGTTGAGAACGTGATCATTGATTACAGAGACCGTCCAGATGGAAGTGAATCAAAATTAAATACTTATTCAGATGGAGCAAGGGTATTAAAGACAATCATGGGATTATATAAAAATTATAAGCCAATGCAGTTTTTTGGATTATTAGCACTTGTTCTTGCAATTATTGCAGTTGCTATGTTTGCACCAGTCTTTACTTCTTATTTAAAAACAGGACTAGTTGCAAAATTTCCAACATTGATTGTAAGTGGATTTGTTGCAATGGCATCATTGCAGTCATTTTTTGCAGGATTAATCTTGTCAACAATAGTACAAAAAGATCGTCAGTCATTTGAACATAAGCTACAGATGGTGCAGCTAAATCAAGATACAAAATAAAAAGGGAGAACTATAGGATGAATTTTACGAAAAAAGATACATTATGTATGAAAGGAATAGCAATATTGGTGATGTTTTTTCATCATAATTATGTGGGACCAGATCGTTGGTTAAATTCACCTATAAGTTTTTATCCATTTACACAAAATCAGATAACATATATAGCACATTTCTTTAAGATATGTGTTGGAATGTTTGTATTTTTGACAGGCTATGGAATGATGGCATCTGTTAAGGGGAAGAATTATAACGATAAAGACATGAGAAAATATACGCTGAATCGTTATTTATCTATGATGATGGGATTCTGGTTGATATTTATTATGATACAGATTATAGCGGGAGTTTTTTCAAACAGGTTTACACATATTTATGGAAATGGAATACGTTCAATTGTATATTTTATAATTGATGGTTTCGGGTTAGCCAATATGTTTCAGACACCAACTTTTTGTTCTACATGGTGGTATATGAGTCTGGCAACAGTTTTAATATTGATATTCCCTATGTTTAAGAAATTTATAGAGAAATATCAAGGTATATGTCTGGCACTGACAATATGTTTACCAAAAGCATTTGCACTGCCATATAGTGATCTGTGGAGATGGCTGTTCTGTTATAGTCTTGGTATGTATATGGCAGAACATAATCTGATTGCAAAGATAAAGAAAGAAATTATTTCAAAGAGTATAATTTGGAAGTTTATGATATTCATCGTTATGTCATTAGGAATACCAGTTATAATCATGTTACGTCAAAGCTCATCATTTGGAGTGAAATTCCTTTATCTATGGGAAGGGATCGCACCAGCTTATATCGTTATATATGCATACATTTTTTTAATGTGGTGTAAACCTTTGGTTGCAGTGTTACAGTTTTTAGGGAAACATTCAATGAATATGTTTTTGACCCATACAATGTTTCGAGCAGTTTATTTTCACGATTTTATATATTCTTTTTATAATATATGGATTGATTATATTGTTCTTATTGCAGTTTCAGTTGCAACATCAATTTGTATTGAGTTTGTTAAGAAACTAATTCGATATGGAGAAATAACGAAATATGTAAAAATTAAAGCATGTAGTATGTTAAAATTGGAATAAGGCAGACAATGCTCATAAATAAAAACTTTTGAATATATGTTAAGTGTGTTATTATAAAAGGTAGTGTAAATATTAATGTAATTAATGATGGAGGAAAGATCATGGCTATTTTAGTAGCAGGTGGTGCTGGATATATCGGCAGCCATACATGTGTAGAATTGTTAAAAGAAGGATACGAAGTTGTAGTAGTAGATAATTTATATAATTCAAGTGAAGAAGCATTAAAGAGAGTAGAACAGATTACAGGAAAGACTGTGAAATTCTATGAAGCTGATATTCTTGACAGAGAAGCTTTAAATAAGATCTTTGATGCAGAAGATATTGACTCTGTGATCAACTTTGCAGGATTAAAAGCAGTTGGAGAATCTGTACAGAAACCATTAGAATATTATCATAACAATATCACAGGAACATTGATCCTTTGTGATGTGATGAGAAATCATGGAGTGAAGAATATTATCTTTAGTTCTTCAGCAACAGTCTATGGAGATCCAGCTTTCATTCCAATTACAGAGGAATGCCCAAAAGGACAGATCACAAACCCTTATGGACAGACAAAAGGAATGTTAGAGCAGATTTTAACAGACTTCCATGTAGCAGACCCAGAATGGAATGTTGTATTACTTCGTTACTTTAACCCAATCGGAGCACATGAATCTGGAAGAATGGGTGAAGATCCACAGGGTATTCCTAACAACCTGATGCCATATATCGCACAGGTAGCAGTAGGAAGAAGAGATCATCTGACTGTTTATGGCGGAGATTATCCTACAAAGGATGGAACATGCCGTCGTGATTATATCCATGTAATGGATCTGGCAAATGGTCATTTAAAGGCAGTAGAATACGCTGCACAGCATAAAGGTGTGGAAGTATTTAACTTAGGAACAGGTACACCTTATAGTGTATTGGAGATTATCCATGCGTTTGAATCTGCTAACGATATTAAGATCAAATATGAAATCGGTGAGAGAAGAGCAGGTGACCTTCCAGAATTCTGGGCGAATTCAGAGAAGGCAGAGAAGGTTCTTGGATGGAAGACAAAGAGAACATTAGAGGATATGTGCCGGGATACATGGAATTGGCAGAAGAATAATCCTCAGGGATATAATAAATAGGAATTTGTCAGTGAAATAATAATTACCGCAGGCAAGAAGACGCACCCAAAGAGAGCAGGTAGCCTATATTTGTGACTCTATCACTGCGGGTTGAATGTTCGCCTCCGGGCTCGCATTCAATCCTCGTTCTAAGGCCACAAATATAGGCTACCTGCTCTCTTTGGGTGCTGTGTTTTTGCTGGAGATGGAATTACTATTTCATGTTGGAGTGATTTGGGGAATCGCCAGAAGATTGTGGCTTTTTAAAAAGTTGAGTCATAAGAGTTCGACACTCATATTGTTATTTTAATGTGTAAAAATAATAATTTTTTCTTATGGATTTTTGTGTCAATCCTTCGAAATTTAGTTTCCCAGGCAGACTCATTCTCCTGTCTTCTTCCCCAAATCTTTTAATAAATTTGCCGGATCGAAACAAGCAGAACCCCCAGAGAAAATATCCCCTATATCTGTGGCCTCGGAGCAAGGTTTGGATGCGAGCACTTAAGCGAGTATTCAAACCGCCGCGACTAAAGTCACAGATATAGGGTATATTTTCTCTGGGGGTTCGTCTGTTTACTCACCCCGGCAAATTCCTATTTTCTATGCAGGATTCTGATGGAGTTGAGCAGACACAATACCGATACTCCTGTATCAGCAAATACCGCAATCCACATATTTGCGAATCCAAACAGACCCATAATCATAACGATGATCTTGATTGCAAGTGCAAATACAACGTTCTGCCATGAAATACTATTTGTCATTTTCGCAATGCTGATGGCTTCTGGGATAGCTTTCATTTCGGAATTCATGAATACGACATCTGCTGCTTCGATTGCTGCGTCTGCGCCGCTTCCCATAGCTGCTCCAACATCAGCTCCGGCAAGTACCGGTGCATCGTTGATACCGTCTCCGACAAACATAACCGCTCCATGATTTTCTCTGATTTTCTTCAATTCAGATAATTTATCCTGCGGAAGCAGTTTTGCGTGTACTTCATCAATTCCAGTTTCTTTTGCTACAGCATCTGCACTTTCCTGTGCATCACCCGTAAGCATTGCTGTAATAATTCCCTGTTTCTTTACATCGGCGATTGCATCTTTGGCATCGTCTTTTACTGTATCGGAAATGACGATATTTCCAACAAATTTGCCATTTAAGGCAACGAGTACTTCTGTACCAAAGTTTTCTTTCTGGTATACACTTAAGTCTACGTTCTGTGCATCCATAAGCTTTCTGTTACCACAGAGAACAACACCTCTGCTAAGTTCGGCACGAATACCATGTCCGGCAATTTCTTCTACTTTCGATGGTCTTTCGATAGAAAGTCCCTTTTCTTCAGCTGCTTCTACGATG
>ERZ827156.4783-NODE-4783-length-10686-cov-3.748377_pt1 | contig 10686 bp, 7 predicted proteins | sample MGYA00519919_ERZ827156 | MGnify/ENA primary metagenome ERZ827156 (study PRJEB31778, sample SAMEA3449269) | human gut metagenome | biome: human gut; feature: human-associated habitat; material: faeces | place: United Kingdom | collected 2010/2012 ... | reverse complement strand
ATGTCATTATTATGGAAATCAGATCAGGAAGATGGAACTTATAAAAACCCGATACTTTTTGCAGATTATTCCGATCCGGATGTGATACGCGTGGGGGATACCTATTATATGACGGCGTCCAGCTTTAACTATGTGCCGGGACTGCCGATCTTAACATCCAAAGATCTGGTAAACTGGGAACTGAAAAATTATGCGATCGAAAAGATCGATGAGCCGGGCTATGATCTGCCACAGCATGCAAAGGGCGTCTGGGCGCCTGCGATCCGTTACCATGAAGGATATTTTTACATTTACTACGGAATGCCGGATGAGGGTATTTACATGGTGCGCGCAAAAGATGCACTTGGGACCTGGGGAAAACCGGTACTTGTGTTAGCCGGAAAAGGTCTGATCGATTCCTGCCCGTTCTGGGATGAGGATGGAAATGCATATATCATCCATGGTTATGCGAAGAGCCGTATTGGATTTAAGAGCCATCTTGGCATATTCCCGATGTCATGGGATGGAACAAAGGCGACGGGGGAGGATCATATTCTCTACTGTGGACTTAAGACACAGCCGACGATTGAGGGACCAAAGGTATATAAGAGAAACGGATATTATTACATTTTTGCTCCGGCAGGCGGTGTAAAGACCGGATGGCAGGTAATTCTGCGCTCCAAAAACATTTACGGACCGTATGAGGAGAAAAATGTGCTTCATCAGGGGAACAGTATCGTAAACGGACCGCACCAGGGAGCACTGGTAGATACGGTAAATGGCGATGAATGGTTCCTTCATTTTCAGGATCGCGGACTTTACGGACGTATTGTCCATATGCAGCCGGTCGTATGGGAAAATGACTGGCCTGTCATGGGAATCAATGCAGTGGATGGCTGTGGGGAACCATGTATCATCCATAAAAAACCAAATACCGGAATCACGGAGAAACCTTGTTACCTTGCGGCGGGAGATGACTTTTCATCGGAAAAACTCGGCTTGCAGTGGCAGTGGATTGGCAATCCGAAGGATGATTTTTATTCTTTGAAAGAGAGAAAGGGATTTTTGAGATTATACTGTAAAAATCCATCCGGAAAAGCGGAGCCGATCCTCTGGGAGTGTTCGAATGTGCTGACGGAAAAACTGGTCTGCCCATATTTTAGAGCGTCTGTCTGTGTTGACATTTCAGCATTGTCTGAACAGGAGCAGGCGGGAATGGTCATGATGGGCGGTCACTATGCATATCTTGCAGTCCGCATGATCAGAGGTCAGAAACGTCTGATCCTTGGAAAATCTTATGACAGTGAGGATGGAATGCGCGAAAAGGCAGAGCAGCTTTTGGTACTGCCGGAGGGACAGGAAAAAGTTTATCTGATCTTTGCGATGCGCGAGGGAGATAACGGTAGTGTATTTCATTGTTATTATTCACTGACCGATGATACGGATCCGGCTTCCTGGACAGAGGTGAGGGCAGAGTTCACACCGTCTGACCATACCTGGGTCGGCGCAAAGATCGGTCTGTTTGCAAATATTGTTGGCGAAAAAGAAGCCGGCGGTTATGGGGATTTTGAATATCTGCATGTAGAGGCATTAGAAGATTAATATGGGGCTTTTGAGAGAATTAGAACAGAAAAATTTAGATGGTGTGATCCGGGAACTGACGGAAAATCCAACCTGTATTGATGATACGACGGAAAAAGGTGTGCCGCTTGCGTTATATGCCGCAGAACTTGGAGATTTTGGCATTGTAAAATATATTGTCGAGTATTCGAGAGCGAGTATGAACACAATGGATGAAGACCACCGGACGATCCTGCATTATGCGGCGAAATCCGGGAATCTGGAGATGAACCGGTATCTGGTGGAGAAGGTTGGAATGGATATTACTGCCGGTGACAGATGGTGTGTGACACCATATCAGATTGCATATGAAAGAAAAGATGAGAAACTTCTTTCTTATTACAAAGAGCGCATAGGTGCATCTTATGAGGAGATGTATCACAATCCGATACGCCGTGGCATGTTCCCGGATCCATCAATTGTGAGAGTCGGGGAAGACTATTATATGGTGAATTCCTCGTTTATCTTTTTCCCATGTATCCCAATCTCACATTCGAAAGATCTGATCCACTGGGAGATCATCGGTCATGCGGTTACAGAGCCGGAGTGGGCATCACTGGATGAACTGGAGGGCGGCAGAGGTTACTGGGCACCGGATATTTCTTATGATAATGGAAAATTTTATGTCACGGCAACCTACCGCCTGAATGACACAGGCACTGTGTACCGTAAACAGATCGTGGTAAGCTCAGATAGACCGGAGGGACCGTACAGTAAACCGGCGGTCATTGATGAGGATGGAATTGATCCGTCTATCTTTCACGAGAATGGCAGACACTATATGCTGCTAAACCGTGGGGCGAGGATTTTAGAACTGAATGATGACTGCACAAAGCAGATCTCTGAGGCAAAATTGTTGTATTACGGAGATCAGAAACGTGCGCCGGAAGGACCACATCTGTTGAAAAAAGACGGTTATTATTATCTGTTTTTGGCAGAAGGAGGAACCGGAATGGGGCACAGGATTTCGGTTGCGAGAAGTAAGACACTTATGGGAAATTATGAACCGTGTCCATACAACCCGATCATGCGGCAGATGGATGAGGGGGCAGCGATCCAGCGCTGCGGTCACGGAAAACCGGTCTGCACCCAGAACGGGGAGTGGTATATGGTATATCTCTGCGGCAGGATGATCGGAGATGGTTACAGTATGCTTGGCAGGGAGACGGCGCTTGATCCGGTAAGCTGGACAGCGGATGGCTGGCCGGTCGTAAATGGATTAAAAGGTCCTTCTGTTTTGCAGAAAAGACCGGATCTTCCGGTGTGGATGCCGGAAGAAGAGCCGGATATTGGCTGGAACCCAAAATGGATGACACCACGTGCACCGGAGCCGGAAGGAATCCGTTTTCTCTCATCAGGAATCCGTATCAAAGGGAGCTGTTTTCCACTCAGAGATGTGGCTGCTAAAAATATTTTATTGCAGAGACAGACTTCGTTTTGTTTTACTGCGGAAACGGAACTTGTGATACCGGAACTTACAGGTGGTCAGGAAGCAGGTTTAGTCTGTTATTATGACGAAAATACATGGGTGTGTCTTGCAGTCTGCAGGGAAAATTCTTATTATATCCAGGTAAAAGAACATATTGGGGATAAAGATATTCTGCATGAGAGACAGATGCTTCCATGTGATTGTTCAGGGAAAAAGATCAGCCTGAAAGTGGAAACAGAGTATTTAAAGCGGCGTTTTACTTACCGGCTGCAGGGGGAAGAAAAACATATAGCAGCAGAGATTGCGAATGTTTATTATCTATGCGATGAAGGAATTCATATGGGTAAGCGCTTTACCGGGGCAATGACAGGTATTTATGCGGTTGCCGGAGAACACAAATTGTATGCAGATTTTTTAAATTTTATTTATCAGGATATCGAAGCATAAAAAAGTCAGTATCAGAAAAACGAGGGAGACAAATGGAAACAAAAAGACAGGAAGATATCAGAAAACTTATGCAGATGCCGGAAGAGGCGATTGCTTCTCTGAATGAATCAGAGGCAGACCGGCTCGGAAGACTAGCAGTCATGTTTTATAAAGAAACAGGAGATGGAGTATATAAGGAGAAAGCAGAACAGATCCGTGCAGCGCAGGGCGAATTGCCGGAGGATATCTGTGCCATGCCTTTTTTTATGGAATATGAAACGGTATGTGGGAAAAAAGAGCGGTACAATAAGATCGTTGACCGGATGGAAGATGAGGCGTCAACCGGATTTGCCGATGCAAAAGCAAGAAATGCATATTTAGCAGCTCTGGTGGATGTGATTGATGGGATCAGTTTTGAGATTTATGAAAAATACCGGACTTTGACCGCAGTTTATAAACGCGTATTAAAGGATGCGTTAGCTGAGGGAGAAGAAACACCGGAACTCACCTATGCCATATTAAAAGGCTGCAATATTGGAATTTTGTTGAAAGAAAAATATGCAGAAACAGGTGTTTTAATGGCAGGTCATCTGAAAAATACGGGCATGGCAGATCAGACGGAATATCTGTCAGACATTACAGCAAGGACAATGGAACAATATGATCTGCTTGCGATTGAACAGTCGGAATAGGGAGGAAAAGAGTCATGGAAGTAAAACTGATTATGAAATCTGCCCGCAATGCGGTCATTGAAATTGCAGATGGTGGAATTTACAATACAAAAGAAACATATCATGTTCTGCTGAACGGTGAAGAGGTATTTTCAACGGATACGGTTATAAATTCATTGTTTGATTTAAAACCGCAGACTTCCTATGAGGTTTCTGTAAGAACAGCAGATGGTACCGAACTAGGAACGGTATCGTTTGTTACAGCATATGAATTTGTCACATTAAATGTCCGTGATTTTGGTGCCACAGGCGATGGAAAACAGGATGATACGAAGTTTATACAGGCAGCGATCCTAGCCTGTCCGAAGGAAAGCCGTGTGCTTATTCCAAAGGGAAGCTATCGCATTACCAGTCTGTTTTTAAAAAGTAATCTGCGCCTTGAGCTTGCAAAGGGAGCAGAACTTATCGCAGATACAGACAGGGCGGCCTATCCGAAATTTCCTGGTATGATTGAAAGTTATGATGAACAGGGTGAATATAATTTAGGAACATGGGAAGGAAATCCATTACCGATGTTTGCCGGCATCATCACCGGACTGGATGTAGAAAATGTATTAATCTACGGAAGAGGAACGATAAATGGCAATGCTTCAAAAGAAAACTGGTGGAAAAATCCGAAAGTCATGGTAGGAGCATTCCGCCCGCGTCTGTTTTTCTTAAGCCATTGTCAGAATGTGACACTTTGTGGTGTAACTTTCAAGAACAGTCCGTCCTGGACACTGCATCCGTATTTTTCAGATAACCTGAAATTCTACGGACTTACGATCAACAATCCAAGCGATTCGCCAAATACGGATGGCCTGGATCCTGAATCATGCAAAAATGTAGATATTGTCGGTGTGAAATTCTCACTTGGAGATGACTGCATAGCAGTTAAGTCTGGTAAGATCTATATGGGAAAGAAATATAGGACACCTTCTGAAAATATCCATATCAGACAATGCCTGATGGAAAATGGTCATGGTGCAGTAACAGTCGGAAGTGAGATGGCTGGCGGTGTCAAAAATCTGGTCGTGGAAGAATGCCGGTTTTACGATACAGACCGGGGACTACGTATCAAGACACGCAGAGGACGGGGAAAAGATGCCGTTTTAGATCAGATTATTTTCCGGAAAATCGATATGGATCAGGTTATGACGCCGTTTGTGATAAACTGTTTTTATTTCTGTGATCCGGACGGCAAGACCGAGTTTGTCCAGAGCCGTGAAAAAATGCCGGTAGATGATGGTACACCTGCGATCTTAAGACTTGATTTTGAGGATATTAAAGCCCAAAACTGTCATGTGGCAGCTGCATATTTTGATGGACTGCCGGAACAGAAAATTGAGCAGATCATTATGAAAAATATTACAGTGACATATGCTAAGAATCCGAAATCCGGCGTTCCTGCCATGTCTTCCGGTGTGGAAGAGTGTACAAAGAAGGGAATCTTTGCGCGCAACATCAAAGAACTGGTATTAGAAAACGTGGAAATAGAGGGACAGGATGGAGAACTTCTTGTTACAGAGGGAATTGACCATTTCGTGCGGTAGAACAGAAAGAGGAAAACATATGCAGTTAGGAATACGTTTACATGATATCAAAAAAGCACCACTTGAGGAGCGCCTTGCAATCGCAAAGGAGCAGGGGTTTTTGTGCGGACATCTGGCACTCTCAAAAGTAATCACGGAATATCCGGTGGATGATGGGGCACTGACTCCGGGGTATGCAATGTACTTAAAAAAAATATTTGCAAAAAACGATCTTGATATTGCCGTACTGGGATGTTATTTAAACCTTGCAAATCCAGATGAAGGACAGCTTGCAAAGATCACACACCGTTATCTGGCGCATATTCGGTTTGCATCACTGCTTGGCGTCGGGGTAGTCGGAACAGAGACAGGTGCTGTCAACGAGGCATATAAGTTTGAGGAAAAAAATCACTCGGATGAGGCGCTGGATATTTTTATACAGAATGTGAAACCGGTGATTTCCTATGCAGAAAAAATGGGCGTTATTTTTGCAATCGAGCCGGTGTGGAAACATATCGTATGCAATCCGAAGAGAGCGCGGAAAGTGCTTGATGAGATCGCGTCTCCAAATCTTCAGATCATTTTTGATCCGGTCAATCTTTTGGATATCAGCAATTATCAGAACAGGGATGCGATCATAGAAGAAGCGATAGAACTGCTTGGAGATGATATTGCAATGGTTCATATGAAAGATTTTGTGGTGCAGGATGGGAAACTGGTGTCAGTCGCTGCAGGAACAGGTGAGATGAACTATGAGAAGATTATTCGTTTCATTAAGGAGAGAAAGCCGTATATACATGTGACGCTTGAAAATACAACGCCGGAGAATGCAGTACAGTCTAAAGAATATATTCAGGGATTGTATGATTCGTGCCGGATTTAAAAGAAGTTTTTTAGAAAAAATCAGGCTGGGAAGAAAGTAGGATTGCATTCCTGTGATATAAGATGTAAAATAAGACTGATAATATAAAAAAGAGGAGAATAAAAATGTTAAGAAAACAGACAAAAAAGATTTTATTTGTTATGCTGTTTGCGCTGACATTAGTTCTTGCCGGAAGAGTTGATGCGAATGCACAGACTGCTGCACCGGCAGGTGTGAAACAGGTAAAAGCGGGCAGCAGCTCTGTAACAGTGCAGTGGAACGCTGTTATGCAGAATGATATCTGCTATTATTACCGCGTCAGTGATGATGCAGGCTTTAAGAGCAATACCACCAGAAGCGAACGTAATTATAATGCATCCGAAAGTTATATTTCCGGTCTTTCTGCGGGAAAGAGTTATTATGTCCAGATCGGAACATCTACAACAAAATCATCCAGTGCACCGGATGATACTGCATGGTCAAAAGCGATCGAAGTTGTGACAGTTCCGGAGCAGGTGGTATCGAATTCTGTAAAACAGACCGGAGCAGGCACGACATCCATTTCGCTGAGCTGGCAGGCTGCTTCCGGGGCAAACTGTTACAAACTGACCTGTTATCAGAGTGGAACGAGCGAAAACAATGCATCAGAGATTGTTTCCAAAAAGAACAGTGTCAAGATCACAGGATTAAAGAAGAACAGTCGTTATCAGGGACATATTTATGCAGGAAGAACAAGCAGTACAGGTTATACCGCATATGCAACTTCCGGTGGTTATTATTCAAATTCAGCAGTGACACCTACTAAGATCACAGGTGTAGAGAACACGGCTTTTTATCCGGCATCAAATGCTGCATATTTTGAATGGAAAAAAGCAAATGCTGCAAATGGTTATGAATATATTATTTATGACAATTCCAAAAAGAAAATTTATTCGGGCTCATGTACTTCAAGTGCCTCACTCCGTGTTTCTACAAATAAATTAAAAAAAGAACAGTTTTACCAGATCAAGGTAAGAGGTTACGTTAACTTAAGCAATAACAAGAAAGCATATGGTGAATGGTCTGACGTACTGTATTTTGCAAAGGATCCGTCTTACAAACTGTCTGTAAAGACTTCCAAAAAAAAGATTCAGTTAAACTGGAAGAAAGTGAAAGGCGCATCAAATTATACGGTATATATTTCCGATAAACAGAACTCTGGTTACAAAAAGGTTGGAACCTATAACAGCAAAAAGACAAGTGCAACTATCAGAAAATTCGGGAAAAAGGCATTAAAGAGCGGAAAAACTTATTATGTAAGAATTGACGCAAGTAAAAATGTAAAGGTAAATAAAAAATCAAAGACTTTCAAGAATACGCAATATTATACATGGAAGGTTAAGGTAAAATAGGAAAAAGGAAAAATCCAAAAGACTGGAATGCAGATCCGGTCTTTTGGATTTTTTGTTTCAGTGGAAAATCCAGACACAAAAAAACTGCCATATCAAATCGGATACGACAGTTTTTTCAGTGTTCAAAATTAAGCTCTTTCAACTTTGCCGGATTTCAAACAGGAAGCACATACATATAATTTCTTAGGTGTTCCGTTTACTTTACAGCTCACACGCTTGATGTTTGATTTCCACATTCTATTTGATCTTCTATGAGAATGGCTGACATTATTTCCGAAATGAGCGCCCTTTCCACAAACTGCACATTTTGCCATAGTTTTGCACCTCCTTGTAATTCACTAAGTCTGCCTGTACTATCAGACTCACAACATGTTTATTCTAACAGATTCATTTTTATATTGCAAGCAAATTTTAAAAAAAATATTAAAAATAGTAAACAGGACTAGGAATTTTGGTAAAAAGCGGTTATAATAGACAATAAACTAGCGTTAATATGGCTTTGAAAGGAGCAGGAACGTATATGAATGGACATATGGATACCCAGTTGGGAAGAGTTTCAATAGACCCGGAAGTGATTGCAACCTATGCAGGATCTGTAGCTGTAGAGTGCTTTGGAATCGTAGGTATGGCTGCAGTTAACATGAAAGATGGTCTGGTGAAGTTACTGAAAAAAGATTATTTGACACATGGTATTAATGTAGCGATTGACGAGGATAATAAGATTACGATCGATTTTCATGTGATCGTATCCTACGGCGTCAGCATCAGTACGGTTTCCGATAATTTAATAGAGACGGTAAGATATAAAGTAGAAGAGTTTACCGGAATGGAAATCAAAAAAATTAACATTTACGTTGAAGGCGTGCGTGTAATTGATTAAGGAGGACATAGAAGGTGGAAATCACTACGATAAATACTGAGCTTGTGGCGAAGATGTTTCTTGCCGGAGCAAAGAATCTGGATGCAAAGAAAGAATGGATCAACGAGCTGAACGTATTCCCGGTTCCGGATGGTGATACCGGTACAAATATGTCAATGACGATCATGTCAGCGGCAAGAGAGGTAAGTGCTTTGGAAAAACCAGAGATGAAAGCATTGGCAAAAGCTATTTCATCCGGTTCTTTAAGAGGAGCGAGAGGTAACTCCGGTGTTATTCTTTCACAGTTGTTCCGTGGTTTTACAAAGGTGATCGCAGAATATGATGAGATCAACGTACAGATTTTATCAGATTCTTTCCAGAAGGCCGTTGAGACAGCATACAAAGCTGTTATGAAGCCAAAAGAGGGAACAATCCTGACTGTGGCAAAAGGCATGTCTGACCGTGCGTTAGAACTTTGTGATGATACAGAAGATCTGGTATATTTCTGTGAAGAAGTCATCAAGGAAGGTGACCGCGTGTTAGATCTCACACCGGAGATGCTTCCTGTTCTTAAGGAAGCAGGTGTTGTAGACTCAGGCGGACAGGGTCTCCTTGAAGTCTTAAGAGGCGCTATTGACGGCTTCCTCGGCAAAGAAGTAGATTATTCCGACTTTGAGAAGACTGCGGGACCAGCAGTGACCAAGATCTCTCCACAGGCAGAGGCTGATATCAAATTCGGTTACTGTACAGAATTCATCATCCTTCTGGACAAACCACTTCCGATCGAAGAAGAACACAAATTTAAAGAATTCCTGACTTCCATCGGTGATTCCATCGTTCTCGTTGCAGATGATGAGATTGTCAAAGTCCATGTACACACCAATCATCCAGGACAGGCGATCGAGCGTGCACTGACTTACGGAGCACTTTCTCGCATGAAGATCGACAACATGCGCGAAGAGCACCAGGAAAAACTTATCAAAGACGCAGAGAAACTTGCCAAACAGCAGGCAGAAGAAGAGAAGAAACAGGAACCAGCGAAGGAAGTCGGCTTCATTGCAGTGTCCGCAGGTGACGGACTCACAGACATCTTCAAAGAACTTGGTGTAGACTACCTGATCGAGGGCGGTCAGACCATGAACCCAAGTACCGAGGACATGCTGAACGCGATCGACAAAGTCAACGCCAAGGCAATCTACATCCTTCCTAATAATAAGAACATCATCCTTGCAGCAAACCAGGCAAGAGATCTTACCGAGGACAAGAAGATCATCGTTGTTCCGACCAAGACGGTTCCACAGGGAGTTACTGCTCTCATCAGCTACGTACCGGAGAAGTCTCTCGAAGAAAACACCGAAGAGATGACCGAGGCGATCGCAAGAGTCAAGACTGGCCAGATCACCTATGCAGTCAGAGATACCAGAATCGAGGATAATGAGATCCATGAGGGAGATATCATGGGTATCGGTGACAAGGGAATCCTTGCAGTCGGAAGCGGCAAAGAAAAAGTTGCAGAGGATACCGTAGCAGCCATGATGACAGATGATGCAGAGGTTATCAGTGTTTATTATGGTGCAGATGCTTCCGAGGAGAAGGCAGAGGAACTCGCAGCTACTCTGGAAGAGAAATATCCGGACTGTGAAGTAGAAGTAAACTATGGCGGACAGCCGATCTATTATTACATCATTTCTGTTGAGTAGGACAAATGGCACAGAGTTTAAGAACCCTAAAAGGTGTAGGAGAGAAGACAGAGAAGCTTTTCCAGAAGGTTGGAATCTATGATACTGACGATCTCCTGCACTACTATCCAAGAAATTATGATGAATATGAAACGCCGGTAGATATCGCAGAGCTTAAGGAGGAGACGGTGCAGGCCGT
>ERZ827156.4776-NODE-4776-length-10706-cov-3.976152_pt1 | contig 10706 bp, 23 predicted proteins | sample MGYA00519919_ERZ827156 | MGnify/ENA primary metagenome ERZ827156 (study PRJEB31778, sample SAMEA3449269) | human gut metagenome | biome: human gut; feature: human-associated habitat; material: faeces | place: United Kingdom | collected 2010/2012 ... | reverse complement strand
CACGATGAGACTTGGATAAGGGAAAACGCACCTTCAGAGCGAGATCGGCGACCTCCACATCAGAGAAGGTCCTACACGCAATTAGCTTCACTCTGCGAAGAATGAAACAATGGCAAGGTGAAAACGAATGGACACAAACTTACCATTTACCGAAAAGCTTGATTTCAGCGACAGCAGCCATGTTAGTGAATTCAAGTGGATGTTTCTGTTTTACGAGAGAGAGAAGGCGAGAGACCCGGGGGTAATCCATCCTCGGCAACACACGGGGTCTTTCTTCCTTTGTACCCCTCCGCATTTCGGAATCCCGCTCAAATGCGCTATTGAAGCGTTCTTTTGGTAGGAAAACCATCGATTTCGGCTGAAAAGGGGATTAGTGTACACATTGTTTGTACTGAGGAATGACATCTACGGAGGTTCGTATTTCGAAAGGGTCGTAAAAATCAGAATGAACAAGTGCGCTGCTGCCAATACATAGAGTCCATTTGCAGAGAAATGGGTAGGACAGCCATGGATCCTTTATCCTAAGAACAGCAAGAGGATTTGTACATTACAAAGGAAGTACAAGAAGAAGATGCATGCAGCTCATGTGTAGGCAGTCACAGCCCTCCAGGAAGGCGTGCTGTCCTATATCCGTACTTCCTATCACTTTGGATGAACATACAGAAACGTTCGCGAGTGATTTGGAGTGTTTTGCTCACCATGCGGGAAGAGACAAAGTGACGTCGCTGGACGTTGTGTACTGTTCTACAAAGGAGGAGAAGCTGGTAGATTGTGCCAGAGGTCTTGTGTCGTAGAATCAGCACATGGTGGAGTTCGTAACGCGTCGCAAACACGATTCTTTTCTTTATTGCAACAAACAGAAAGGGGCGAGCTTATTGAGAGACAGGCATCTTCTTGGAGCGCTTCTTAGCGGAAATGACCACAATCACCACAATGATGACGATGATGATGGTACCCACAATCGCAATGATGATTCCGGGAGTGTTCGACTCGGGGGCCCAACCGCTGCAGCCGTCGTCGCTCTTGTTCGAGAGGGCATAGCCATTGATGCTGAAGTCCTTGCCGTCCTTGTTCAGAACGAGGACGTCCGTGACCTCCGCTCCAGCGCCGTAAGTCGCCTTCAGAGCCGCAATAGGGTTCTCACTGCCCTCAGGGACCGTACAAGCATCCAGCTCCCTACAGATGAGCAGAGCAGAGAGATGCGAACTCGGAGGTGTAGAACTTGTTGTCCTCAATAGCGAAGGAACAGGTCAGCTGGACGTTGTCGATCGTGCTACCCACCATCGCGATTTCGAGCGAAGTGGCCTTTCCCTTGACGGTAACGGTGCCCTCATCATTGTCGCGGGAAGTCACATCCGCGTTGTATCTGTAGCTGTAAAGAGAGGAAGCAGAGCAGTCGTTGCCGCCAAACACCTCAACCGTCTTCATGTACTTGGTAAACATCAGCTTGCGAGCACCGTAAAATACAGCGTGCTGCTTTTCGCCTAACAATCACGAGAAACAAACGGTACTACCCTTGGTCGCGCTGCAAGCGCCTTCATAAGTACCGCACACTATGTGTTATTTACGGGAACAGAGACTACCGTAGAAGTCATACGTAAAATCGTCCGTCGCCAGAGGAGTCGCCCGAAGAAGAGAGCAGCTCACCGATGAAATGAGAAGCGCAGCTAAAAGGATGGTATTCATTGTTTTTATGCATAGTGTTTCTCTGATGGGGGCTGGGACGGAAGGGTCTATAGACAGACGCGGATGAAGAGTATTAACCCCACTATTGTTAGGAGTCTCTTGATTGCTCAGCCCAAATGGGGGTTATTCCACGTGCACTGCATTGTAATCATCACGATATTGAGTTTGGATGGATAGCGGGCATTCATCCAGATCATGCCAATTCTCCTTGTTTTCCCCAATTTCCGTTCCCTCCATCTTCACAACGCGTTGCGATGTTGAAAACAGCCCACCACGGCTCCATTCTGAAATGGATGAAACGCCCACAAGAACCATCTCCACAGTTTTTGGTCCAATTTGCAAATGTTCGCTGTTACGGAGAGCAACTACGAGGTGCGAAGCGACGGGAGTGGACGTCATCGCTAGAGTCTCGCTCTGAAGGCTTCTTGCCGCTTCCTTGGTAAGGAGGAGTCTGCGTATGCTGGTATGTGCACTCTCCCAGAACTGCTTACGGTGTAGACTACGCCACGCTTCTTGCGGAGAACAGTGCGATTGGAGAATTGCGCTTAGGACGTAGACGTTTCCGAAACGGAGAAGGCCGCGATTGACAACGCGGTTGCCTACCTGAAGAAGGAGTGTGCTACTCCTCTCCTCCAGCATGTTCCTCCGTTTTCTCCTGTTCATGTGTAGAAGAGCCACATTCAGATGTTGCTGACGATGGGCGTGCGCGATTGCCCTGAGCAGGTGGAGGTGTACAACAAGGTCATGGAGGCTGTTCGCAGTGGGATGCAGTGGGGGCCGGTGAAGCGTAGGCTTCGTGGACGCCTGGGAGAACACCCTCAGTGGAGACTACTTCTCTGCGGAGTTTGGTCTGGTGGACATCGCCATCTACACCTGCACCTTCAATCTCTTCCGCTTCGTGATGGTTCCCGTGTGGCGCAACCAGTTCCCGAAGATATCCTGTCCAGCGCCTGGCGATCTTCCTTGACCCGCACTTCACCGCCTGGCGCGTGCGCTGCGCGAAGCAGACCTGCATTGCCTCCACCTTCCCCGATAACACGATCGCGGCGACGGTGCGCGAGGGCGATCAGATCGATGTTCGCGCGGACCCGATTCGCGTGGCGAAGCTGGTGAAGTCAGCACAGGAAGATGAGGAGTAGGGCGAGGGCGCGATGCAGAAGAACCTGAACTACAAGAAGGAGGCGAGCCAGCGCCAGCTGGAGAAGATGAAGAAGGCCGCGGCGGCGGAGAAGAAGGAGGAGAAGGTGGAGGTGGTGGAGGTGGTGAAGAAGGTGGAGGGCCCCATCGAGGAGCCGAAAACGGAGGAGGAGAAGAAGCTCTTCCCGATTCTGGACGCGATGGGAATCGAGCATGTCGATGTGGGAGGGAGGAGTGATGCGTAGCACACGGTGTACCACGAGGCTGCGAAGACGGTAGAGGACGTGATCGCCTTCGTGCCGAAGGAGCTGGGCCTGCCCACGAAGAATCTGTTCCTGAAGGCGAAGAAGCCCCACGATGCCAACGACACCGGTCTGTACATGGTGTGCGCTGCCTTCGACACGAAGGTGGACATGAAGCAGCTGACGAGCGTAATGCGCTTCGGAAGAGGATGATGGAGTAGGACCTGAAGTACAAGAGCGGATCGCTGCGCTTTGCGGACGAGGAGCTGCTGAAGTCGATGCTGGGCGTGGCGCAGGGACATCTCTCCCTCTTCGCCAAGATCAACGACGCTGCGAACAAGGTGAAGGTGATCATCGACAAGCGTTTGATGGACGCGGAGAAGGTGCTGCTGCATCCTCTGGTGAATACGGCGTCGACGCAGATCTCCTGCGCAGATTTCAAGAGATTCGCTGACAAATACGCCGCGGGTTATGAGGTGAGGGAGTTTTAAGCTCAGTTTGTTTGTTGCCACATGCTTCTGCTGATATCAGGTGCTCCAATCTGATTGGACGCACAGTCGTTCCTCCTTTTGAAAGAACTGTCACTCATTCTTTTGTTATTTTGTACTATGGCTAACTACGGTGAACTCTTTGGTGATAACCTCCTCTCGAAGGATGGATCTGTGTCTGTTTCTGAATTGACTGGAAAGGTCGTGGGCCTTTACTTCTCGTAAGCGTATCCCTCAATGAGTAACGGAGTAGTGCGCACTGGTGTCCTCCCTGCAGAATGTTTACGCCCAAGCTGCGCAAGATCTACATGGACTGCCAGAAGCAGGGAAAGGAATTCGAGGTCGTGTTCTGCAGCTGCGACAACTCCGAGACTGAGTTCCAGGAGTACTTCAGCGCGATGCCTTGGAAGGCCATTCCCTTTGAGAGCGCGAAGCGCGAGGAGCTGATGCAGAAGTTCGACGTCCAGGGCATTCCTACCCTGCTGCTCATGGACGAGGCTTCTGGCGTGTATAAGATGAATGGCAGAGAGGCGATTACAAATGCTAACGATTTCCCTTGGAAGAATTAGTCTGTGTTTGTTGCAAACAGGGCTATAGGATGAGTTCGTGCTGTAGTAAAGTCGTCATTGTGCTCGCCTTGTCCTTCACATAGTTGCGGATGTCATCCGCCGTTATCACCATCTTCTCCCTCTCCGCGTTCCACTGCAGCTCTACCCCTCACTCCCTCCACGCGGCAGTACCCATCGTAGCGAGATTCCTCTGCTCCGCCATGGGCAACTCCGTGTCCCGTTTGCTCTTCACATACTCCTGCAACACCGACGTCTCCTTCATTTTCAGGTCCATCATCGGATTGACGCATCGCTTCTTGTACTCCAACGACCGCAAGTCCATCAGCACGTTCCGGCACCACGTCTAGTCCTCACTTCACGCGCCAACTCCAACCGTCAGTGCCTTCTCCATCATCACATCAAATCGCTATATGTCACTCCACACAGCAACAGTCACAGAATCGTATTGGTACCCCTTCTCTCGCACACTTCCGATCTTCACCGGCACAATCTCGCGCTGACTCTCCTTCACGAACGGACCGCGCGATTCCATCGGTGCTGTCTTCGCGTTAATCGCCGCTTTCTCCCTTACCACAGAGATGACCTTCCCCAACTCGCCCCCATCTTTTGAAAGACTGGGCTGGGCGGGTCGTCCCAACGACCGGTTGTGGCTCTGTTGGAGGGAAGCCAGGTTATTGGTCATCATCAACGGCTGGTACTTGGGCATTTCCGCTACCCTTCACTTTTCCCTCCATCCGTACGTCGTTGGGTCAGCGGCGATGGCAGGGTGGGCACCGTCTTCGGCAGGGAAATCATCGGCGGTTTCATCGGCATTCCCGCGGAAAGCATCGCGTTGCCCTGGGGCTGGGAATGCTGCCGATTCGGGGAAACGCCCGGCTGCAAAACTTGGGGCCCCCCCATTCTATTGAATGCCACGTTGGAAGTCTGCACAGCCGAGAGTTTGCGTGGTCGCTTTGCCGAATCGCTTTGGCTGGAGGCGAGCGACGAGTTGGAGGGAGATCGCACGATGTTCCCGCTTTGCTGCATCATGGCGTAATTTGCTCGCTTCATTTGGTGGTTTCGCATCATGGTCTCGTTCTGGAATGTGCTTCCCTGCATCGGCTGACTCCCCGCGGAATTGTACTGCATCGGCATCCGAGGCGAGTACTGCATGGGTGTCTGAATCTGCTGTATGGGCGGCAGGGCGATGGAATTCGTGTTGGGCTGCGGCGACATCGAAAACGACGATGGCTCCTGCTTTATGGATTTCTCGCGCAGATAGACGCTGTTCACCCCGTTGTCGTCGCAGCAGATCCAGCAGCCCTACGCCTCAACAGCAAACGGAATGATAACGGAACAGTTCTTCAAGTGAATGATAAACTGCTTCCACTTCTTGCAGGTGCTCATGCAGCCCATTGGGGAGGGGCAGTGCAGCGCGTGCTCGTACTTGCGTCGATACTCCATCGTCGTTCTACTGGGTACGCTCGAACAGCAGACGTACTGGTTACGGCTGCACACAAGGCAGCCCTCTCCCGGATGGTCTCCCTTGAGCATCATGTGTCGGCAAATGGTGATATGGTCTGCGATTTCGTGGAAGTAGCACCTGCCTCCCTCCGCCACGATCTGGCACTTCTTTGACAAATGGTCCACTGCCGATGAGCGCAGCCACCTCCTTCCTACTCAATTGTTTGTTCAAAAAGTTGCACTCCTTGCAGTCGTCGACGTGGTTCTGCGGGAAGGAGTGCTAACCCATCAGCCACAGAGTTCGTGCAACTCACACGCATGAAGTGGAAAAAGCGCTGCTTCAGCATCTCCACGGTCGGATCCGTCGGCTGGATACTGCTGTTCAGCATTACGTCCGAGAATTGCCTGAATGCGTATGGCGACAGCTAGATCCATCACAACCCGTCTGTACAACTACCATTTAAAGCCCTGATGAAGCACGAAGCACGGGGAAGGACGGTATAGTTTCTTTTGGACTCATGCTTTCGATTGATTCTCTGTGCGGCGGTGCTGTACAGTGGTGATGCGTAGGAGAGAGAACTTGAACGAGGAAGACAAGTTGCTGCTTGAAAGGCTCATCGCATGCGGTCAGGAGCAGGTGATCAAGGAGCTGAACACGGTGGAGAGTGATCGCGAGATGTGGTTTTGAAGACTAGGCGCTGTGGAGTTCATTCACGAAATACGAGCTTTTGACACCACCTATCCCGGTGGCTTGGAGACGTACCTCGCAAAGTGCAGGGATCTGCTGAAGAAGTCCTCGGAGGGAGTGAATCCCTTCGATGGTTGGACGCCCTCTGTACTCCCTCCCCGTCGCTGTTGATTCAAAGGTGCCGCCAGTGGTTGACGTGGAATTCAACTCGGAGCTGTTCCACGAGCTGGAGAAGGAGGGACTGGAGGAACTCACGCACTGCGGTTTTGTGCTTGTTGCCGGTGGTCTTGGAGAGCGCTTGGGATACAACGACATCAAGATTGGTCTCCCGATCGAGACATTCACCAGTCTTCCTTACATTGGCTATTACATCAAGAAGATTCTGTCGATCCAAGTAGGAGTTGAAGTGGGCGTTCACTGGCAAGAAGCGGTCCAAGAACCCGCAGTGTCGACTACCCCTTGCCATTATGACATCCGAGAACAACAATGAGAGGTAGATGATTGGATAGTGGACTGTTTCATAGAACGATCGCCTTTTTAAAGGCGAATCACTACTTTGGAATGCCGGAGAGCCAGATCACGATCACCATGCAGGAGTGCATTCCCGCGGTGAAGAACATGGAGGGCGAGATTGCTATTGATGAAAATGGACATATCATTAAGAAGCCGCATGGACATGGCGATGTTCACTTCTGCTTGTGTCGAGTGGGTCATGCACTTCTCTGGACGACGAGTAGGACCATGTGATCGACAAGTGGCTGGAGGAGTACGACCTGAATCACATCATCTTCTTCCAGGACACGAACACCATGAACTTCGTCACCATGCCCTGTGTGTCGGCAGTGAGTGCGAGACGACATGCGCACATGGTGAGCACCTGCGTGAAGCGTCGTCCGTACGAACAGGTTGGCGAGGTGGCGGGAAGTGTTGAATAGACCGGGGGATTGTGTTCCCTGCGTCACCGAAACGGCGACGAGATGGTGTGCAACGTGGAGTACAACCAGTTGGAGGACGTGATTCGGAACACAATTGACAAGCGCGGCGACGTGGAGGGAAAAGACGGCTACTCGCTGTGAGGTTGGAGGGAAAAGGTCACCTCAAGATTTCCCGGCAACTGCAACTGTCTCTGCATGGAGATCCACCAGTACCAGAAGGTGTGCGCGTTCTCGCACGGAATCGTGCCGGAATTCGTCAACCCGAAATACAAGGTGGTTTCGGAATTCGGCGATGAAGGGTAGCCCGGGTCGAAGACGGAGTATGTGAAGCCGACGCGTCTGGAGTCGTTGATGCAGGACTACCCGAAGCTCCTTCTTGAAGCGAGCCGCGAAATGCCGGTGAATCGCGATTGTCTCGTTGTGACCCTTCCTCGCTTCATGGCGTGGTCTCCCGTGAAGAACGATTACGCCCGCGCTGCAGCGCTGAAGGCGAAGACGGGATTCGAAGAATCCCCGCGGAGTGGAGAGGCCGATGTGCAGGAGCTGTTCAAGAGGCAGATTTTGTCCCTCAACAACTGTCCGGTGTGCAAGGAGGAAGGAAGAAGGGTTGTGATTGAAGAAGATGCCCATGTCTGCTTGTGGCCCTGTACGGGCTGCACGGTGGAGGAGATCCACGGGCACTTCGGAAAGAACGTCGTGATCAGGAAGGGCAGTGTCTTCATTGTCCGATGCGCGAACTGGTTCCTCGAAGACGTCGAAATCGATGGCTGCTGTGTTTTGGGAGAGGAGGAGGAGGGAGAGGACGTGTCGCTGACCTTTCGCCATGTCGTCATCCGCAACAAGGGATGGAAGTACGTCCCCATCGACGTGAATGACGAGCGCATTCCCATCGTATACCGCATGCGTGGCTATGTAGTGGAGAAGAGCGAGCAATGTGTGTTCTCCGCAAGCAAACCGGGGATCTATGCTGTGGAGGACAAGACGTTTGAGGGAAGTGCGTGTATCCGTTTGGGAAACGAATCGTGTTGTGTTTGTTTCAACTGCAAAAGGGAGCCTATAACCACTTCAGACCCAGTTGTCAAACGCCTCGTTGAATGACCCTCGTATTTCTCCCCCCACTCCCGGCCTTTTTGCTCCCCACGCCCCAATAATGGGCGAGGCAAAACCTCGATAGTCCCGTCCCTTTCCTCCCCTTACAAAAGGTGGTTAGCCCCTTGAGTGCCGGATTGTGGCTTAAAAACCGTTGCTCCGCGCAGGCCTTTCCCCTTCTATTGCTTCGTGAGTGCTTCTGGTGTTATGGCTACTTCCCTTCGATGCTCTGAACATCTCCTGGACTCGAAGGAGGATAACACCCCAGACCGTGCGTTGTTGTTTCAGATTTCGGCACCTTCGAACGAGCAGTCCGGTTTGCTAAGTCCATACAGGCCCGGAGCCTCCTATCTGCCCAATCCAGCGTATGCTCTATCCGTGCAGAATTCCAACTCCTTCTGCAAATACCGAGAGCAGGCTTACATGTGGATGCTAGGGGTGGGGTTTACGGAGACCGCTGACAATCAGGTGTGTCGAGACAAAGGGAGCGATGCGAACGTGGCGTATATGGGGATGAACTTCTTTGACCGCTACCTGTCCTATAAGAAGATTGAGAAGGCCAATGTGGAGTTGCTCCTCTGGATGTGCATCTATTTAGCTTCCTCCGTTTACGACTGCAGAATCAAGCACTTGTCCTTTGTAGCTTCGTTTCACGCTCGCTTACGGATAGAAAGAAGTCTGCTCCGCAATCAACAATTCCTACTCCTCGAGCGCCGCGCACTCGCTTCTGTTGGACCTCATTGACGCCCTCGACTTTCGCCTCTGCCCCTACTCGCCGTACTACCAGGGTGGCTCCATTCTGGTGGAGGCGGGCTTCGGCTCTCTTTACCCCAGTCTGCAATCGCTATTGAACGGTGTTTGCATGAGTAGGGATTGTTTGCCGCGTGAACTGTAGAATACGAATCCCTGTCGATTTCTCCAGTTAGCATTACCCGCACGTGCGTGGCACTCGTCTGGGTCTTCTCCTACCCCAACCGACCCATCCCGGCGGCGCTGTCGATTCAGGACATTCTGCATCGCGATGTCGAGACGGTTGCGAAGCTCGCGCGGGGGTTGTTCCCCATGATGCGCGACGCCTGCGACCAGGTGGTCCAGCTGCACAGCTGCAAGGCAGTTCAGAACGTCAGTCCCACCTCCGTCGTTCAAACCGAAACCCTGTAACTTAACTCTTGTGTGTTTCTCCCAAACACGAGCAGAATCGAACAGCATATGCTTCCACCTCCGGCTGCGGGTCCTTGCTCAGGTAGTCGAGCAGCTACGCCTCATCTCCCTTCCCTCCCCCAACGAAGTTGGAGTGCACGAAGATGAAGCCATGTTGCTTCAGCTGGTTCGTCAGCGTGCACTTGCCGAAGGCATCAGGCACCACAGCAACGCGCATCGCGCCCGTCTTCTCCATCAAGGCTTTCACGCCCGCCGTCACGTTCTTCTTTGTGATGGCAACCGTGCCTCCAGCACTCTCCACAATCCGCTTCCACTTGTCGCTCGTCGGTTTCAAATCTCCCACCAACACGATCCTACCCGTCATTCTCCTTCCCTCCACGTACAGCCAATCCTGAAACGCCTTCCCGCCACGTTCCCGCCATCTCCGAATACTCCCGCCATCGATGTTACATCCCGGTTCCACGTCCCTCCATTCAAACTCTCCCTCCTCCACAAATCGGCCCTGCTTTTGGCACTCATCCAAATAGGAGGGTTTTACGACCCACAGCCCGCAGGCGACAGACCCCAGGAACTTCTCCGTGCGTTTCGGCGAAGGCGTTACGAAGTGAGTGGCGGTGGAGTCAAACCGACTATGGAGGAAAGCAAAGGAATGACAAATACTCGTGTGTTTGAATCACTTTGCCGTGAAGGGCTTCGATTTGAGAAATGGTGGTGGGTGTGGTGTCTCCGGAAAAGAGGAAGATGCTTGGAGTGAAATAGTGGGGGTGCCCCTACGGTGTGGTGGCTGTGTTGGGTTTCTTTGGGTTGGGAGGAGGAAGAGAAGGGTTTCGCTTTTGGGAGTGTTTTTCTTCTTCCTTCATCTCTTTCTTTTTCTCTTTTTCTTTCTTCTCTTCCTTCTGCTTTTTCTCTTCCTCCTCTTTCTGTTTTCTCTCTTCCTCCTCTTTCTGCTTTTTCTCTTCCTCCTTCCTTTTTTCTTCCTCTTTCTTCCTCTCCTTCTCTTCTTCTTCCTTCTTCTTCCTTTCCTCTTCTTCCCTTCTCAACCTCTCCTCCTCCTTTTTCTCTCCCTCCACCCTCTCACTTCCCTCCAACTCCTCATTTCCCTCCAACTCCTCATTTCCCTCCACCTTCTCTTTTCCCTTCACCTCCTCATCTCCCTCCAACTCCTCATCCCCCGTCTCCACATCATCCTCATTCACCTCATTCACCGCAAACCCCTCCTCACTCACCCGCCTCCACTCTCTCACACACGCCAACAGCCACTCCACACT
>ERZ827156.4774-NODE-4774-length-10710-cov-2.955608_pt1 | contig 10710 bp, 6 predicted proteins | sample MGYA00519919_ERZ827156 | MGnify/ENA primary metagenome ERZ827156 (study PRJEB31778, sample SAMEA3449269) | human gut metagenome | biome: human gut; feature: human-associated habitat; material: faeces | place: United Kingdom | collected 2010/2012 ... | reverse complement strand
CAAGAATTTTCTTTGCATATTCAGGGAATTTGGATACCATATCCTTTACTTCATCCTGTGCATCCTGAGCTACTCTGGCGTTATATTCCATCTGTTTTCTAAGTTTCTGTCTACGTATGATAAGACCATGTCTGATCTCTACCATTTCTTTATTATCATACAGGGCTGTTGCCTGATGTATCCATATATTAGGGTCGTGTACCTTGCATTTACGCAGAAGTCTTACCAGTGATGCCTGGTAGAAATCCATATCATTCTGTCTCTGCTGTTCTTCTTCTCGCTGTCTCTTCTCTTCTTCGTATTTTCCCCAAAGCTTCCTTAAATCTGCGGAACTGTCCACATCATATTTCACATACAGATATTCGAGAAGATTGGTATTGTTCACATATCGGATCTTTACTGTATTCTGCAGCAATACCAGCTTATTGATCGCTTTGTCTACTTTGACCAGTTCTCTGTTGGCTTCTCCGAATTTCACATATGCAAAGGTCATGACACAGGCTGCAATCAACACTGCGATCAGATAACCAATCTGTACATCCAGCTTCCAGACTGATGAAAGGATTGCCAGTAATACTACCAGAAAAAGCATGGAGCCTACACAGATTCCTACGATTCCCTTCATATTCTTCTGTCCGTTCAGAAGTTCATTTCGTCTGTATATATATGCATGCTTCTCGCCATCCAGTCTGTTCAGATCTTTCTTGATCAGAATCTGATAATCCTCTGCTTCCTTCAGCTTGTCACAGCCTTCCGGCATGCAGTCTGCCAGTCTGTCCATATGGTTATATTCTTCATCCGACATGATCTTTTTCTTATTCTGCTGCTGTTTCTGGTTGTCTTCTATGTCTACGATCTTCTTCGCCATATTGCCAAGCTGCTCTCTGATCTCTGGTGGAAGTGCATCAATCTCTTCCATATCTGTCAGATAAGAAGTTACCAGATTGTACTCACTGCCAAGCGTCTCCAGTTCCTTGGAAGCTTCCGCCATTTGTTCCAGACATGCCTTCACATAGCGCTCTCTCTGCTTCTTATCGTGCATATCCACATCATCACGTCTGAGTCCTTCCGGTTCTTCCTGTGGATTGTATTCGATCTCTATTGCTTCCTGTTTCTTTCCTTTCAGCTTATCGGCAATATTCCTTAGTAATCCCATTTGCTTTTCCCCTTCCCTTACACTCTTAATCCTTCATCCCTGCTACACGATCTGTCTTCGGTAATCCTGTTTCAGTGCAGCAATTAATTCCCCTGTCTGCTGATGATACTGTTCCAACTGACCATTGATCCTTTCCTCCAAAAGATCATTCAGTCTCTGCATCTCCTTAGATTCCAGCCATTTCTGGTGTGTATCTGCAAGCATGGTATCTACTGCGGCAAAATCTGCCTGCCAGTCCGCATTCTCACGCATAAATACACCATAATCAAAATCCGTCATTGCCTTACGATTCGCCAGAATGTACATACGGCGTATCTGCACCTGCGGTTTGAGCTTATATGCTTCATAATAATACTCTGCTGCCTGCTCATAGGCATAGTCCATTGCATATAAGGATGCTATATTATAATACAGATCTGCTCTTTGCTCTGTATTTTCAACAGGTGTATGCTCCTTCAGCTCCATATAGATCTCCATTGCCTGACGAAATCTTCCTGTCTGGTACAGATATTCTGCTCTCTTCTTCAGCCTTTCATAAGGAGAGAGCTCTGCCTGTTCCTTCAGGATTCTTCCCACCTGCTTAATGGTATTGTCATCATAAAGACCTGTACTCTCCAGAATTGTCGTAACAAAGGCAGCTACGGATACATGCTTTCTAATGTATATATCTAATTCATCTGCCAGACTGTTCATCCCACACTCACTGCGAATCCAGTCTACCAGCTGCTGGTTCATGATGTCATAATCCAGAAGATATATCCTGTCTATAAAATAATAACACAATTCTTCCATGGAATACAATGAAATGTCAGAAAAATTTACATAAAATGGTTTTTTTGCATAATTTCCAGTACATAAATACACATTATTCATTATAATACGAAGCTCTCTTTCCATGTTCTGCCACTTGAAGGATAGAATTCACCAAACCCCTTATCAGCAATTTCAATTTCCGCCGTTTCTGCATTTTTCATGCATATTGAGAGTCCTATCCGGTTCGTTTTGTTTCCTCTTACATGAAGTCCTTCCAGCGTAATTCTGGCAATTTTCGCCTGTCCGCCGTCTACTGGTGTAATTGTAAGTTCCAGTGTATTGTCTTTTGCAAGAATCAGATCTATGGACCTTCTGGCATCATACCAGTTCGTTCCTGCATTCAATAACGGCTGATATGTTTCCTCTTTACCACGGTTGCAGTTCATACCGATATTGGCATGCAGGCACTCATCTGAGAGGTAGACATAAGTTGTGCTCAAGGTAGAAGGTAATACTTTCTCTCTTGCGCCATAACATGCGCCCTTGCTGAACAGATTGTTTCCCTGAAATACTCGTCTGCCTTTGCACAGATACCGTAGTGAATCCTTACACCAGTCTCTTGTAAAATGGTCTCCCAGCAAAAATGCGGAAGATACGAATTTACCTTCGCAGTGGTTCCTGACAATCTCAAGGAATGCATTATCCAGCTGTGTGAAAAATGCCTGTTTCTGTGCATCAGACATTTGTGACACATCTGTCATTTTCATCTGTGGAAAGTTCTCTTCCTCAATCAGACAGACAACCGGTCTGGAATTACGGTTCATCTGCAATTCGTAACTGTGTATTCCATCCTTCCGGTAATCATAGAGCAGGACATTCTGTGTCCACATCTCCTCCGGCTGATGCAATATATATTGGAAGAAACAATCCTGATGAGACATAAAGAAAATCTCGCACTGGCTTCCCGCTGCACTGCTTCCTGCCTCTCTGAGAAGATTGCAGGTATCCGGTTCTATACTCTTCAATGTCATTGCGATTGCTGCAAGTTCCATTCCACCGGTGTAGGCTGCGGTAAATCCAAGCAGCTTTTTAAAGAAGATCTCCATCAGCTCCCTGGGAGTATATTCTTTGTCTCCGACCTGCGCAGAGGTGTTATTCCTGACCAGTAAAAGCAGGTCTTCTACCAGATCGCCTTTGCCATCTTTTGCCGTCTGCAATGCATCCTTGCCGATGACCCAGAATTCCTCCTGACCTTCCTGCTGATGCTTCCGACATAGTACTGCTGGAATATTGTACTGTTCCTCGCCCATGACCAGGCTCACTGTATCCGGCATGCTCTGATCCAGCCTGCAATAACTGATCTGCACATAATCATTTGTAAGATCAAGCCCTATTACTATTTTATTTTTCCTGCCAATTTCATCTAATGCTTTATCCAAAAACATACCGACTTCATATCCTTTTTATAAAACACGGAACAGCTCTCTTACGCTGTAATCCTCTTCCATATATTCTTCCATTACCTTCTGTGCGGTAATCTCATCATGAAGACTCATTGACACCATGATATCATTCAACATTCCAAATCTTCCCTGCACGTGATCTTCCGGTCTTCTGGTCAGTGTACCGCTCTGCGTGATCTGCTCATTGCCATCCAGCGTCTCTGTCACATAATATTGCAGCACCTCGCCCTGGAAAAGGCAGAAATCCTTCACATGAATGCCTTCATACATATCCTTCATTTCTTCTACTTCATAGACAGGATTGGTCTCCTTCTCTGAATCTACGAAGTAATGTATCCGCACCTTACTGTCCGGTCTGGTTCTGTACTCCACGAAGTATTTATTCCTGTAATAATGCAGCAATACAACCTGATCTGACAGTTCCTTGAAGAACGGAAAATAAATGCCTTTTCTCAGAAATTCACCTACGAATACAGACATGATATCTCTGGCGACTTGTGCCTTTTTCTCCGGATTCTCTGACCAGAATTTAAGCAATGCCAGCTTCACCGGTGTCTGTGCCTCTCCACTCTTACGGTATCTGATATAGATCTGATCAAATATACGGCTGTCTGTAATCGCATCCTGTACAAAATATGCATACGCCGCGTCATCAAGGAGTTCCTGAACCAGTGTATCATCATGCTCCGGACTGACTGCGTAGGATAGCAGTATCTCATCCTTCTCAGGAACAATCACATGGGTAAAACGCATTTGCCCAAGAATGCGATGCATGATATCATCAACCGGTAATTCCAATTCTACTGCTGATTTCCAGATGTTACGAAGATGCGTGGTCTGTCCTTCATAATACATCATCAGATACTGTAGAATGTTCTCATCATATTTCATATTCTTATAAATATAATAGGAAACATTGATGAGGAAATCTTCTCTGGTAAATTTGCTGGCTACAATACGTTTACTGATCAGTCTGGCTATGGATTTCATGTTCACACCGCTCATGCCATACCGCTTCACCCACTGATATGCCTTATCAAACATCCCTCTGGATATCAGGAATCGTATGAACTCTGCTCTTTCATCTGATTCCATGGTATCAGCCTCTATTTCATCCAGATAAGTATCCAGCTCACCAATCATGTCATTTTCATAGTAAAAACGCAGCAGTTTAACACGGATCTCCTTCTTGAAGCTCTCTATGACCTGTTCTGATTCTGCAAGATGCTTGAACCGGAACACGTTGTCCTGAGTAATTGTCACATAGTTCGCATCCTGTTCGCACAGATACATGTCAAAGCTCAGTCTGCCCTCTATGGATGGTCCTACGAAGCTTAGCAGCCTGTCTGTCTGCATCAGCTGCCTGTTGGTATAGGCAATTCTCCTGGTAAAACGGCTGCCTTCTGCGTCCTGTAGAAAAAGCCGGTATTCTGAACCATAGATAGGAATAAGACATGTACAGTCCATCACCGGATAACTGTTCTCACCGTTAATCCTCTCATACACTACTACTACAGATGTAATCTTGGGATTATCCACCGTAATCCTGTGCATGAACAACAGCGGGGCAAATGCATATGCAGTGTCATCCCGGAGCATCTGTGGCGCAAGTATATTCTCATATAGGAACGCCAGATCTTCATTCATATGGCCAAGTCTGATCTGATCTACCACGAATCTCTCCATGGCAATCCGGTAATTCCTCTCCAGATCCGGATCTTTGTCCCGGTTACGCACTACATAGGCATACAGATACGCATTATGCTCATAATCCAGATTGCTCTGATAGGCAAAATACATCAATACCATTTTAGGCAGTATGATCGTCTTATCTCTGATATCCAGCGACATCATATAATATTCATACAGTCTGGTCACTCTTACCTCATTGGCTACTCCGAGTGCATACCATTGAAAATACTGTGTTCCCTGCTTCTCACCCAGAATCAGAAGTCTGCAGATTGCCGTGATCGTCTGTGGTGACTGATTGGTTCTGTATACCTCACATAATGTTCTGAATAAAAGATTGGAATATGTCTTCAGTCTGGCGCACAGATACTGCACCTGCTCAATCATATTCGCATCCAGCATCTGATACCTGGCAGCATACCATATTACGTTCTGTTCAAATTGTCCCAATTCCAGAATAAAAGATGGATGGCTCTGGAAAAGAAGTACTGCCTCGCAGAACAGAATCGGACTGGAACAGCCTAATTTGAACTGTTTCTCCAGAAGATTCCATCTGGCTTCCGGATTTCTGATATATTCCTGATCCAGATATAACAGAAACCAGGCAAGATACCACTGGGTCTCATCCCGTCTGTATATCTGCTCAATTTCATCCGTTACCGCCTGTAAATAACTCTCATCCTTGTTGAGCAGTGTCTCCAGATACAGATAGTAACACTTGACAAGCATGTCGCTTTCTTTGCCAAAAGCATCCGGCTCCAGCTTGTCCAGCCAGTACCTAGCTTCATTATATCGTTCCCTGGTTGTCAGAATCTGTACCTGATACAATTGTGTCATAAGATCATCCGGATTCAGATCCTGAAGCTGTCCTATCGCCTCAGCTGCACGCTCTACCCATATATTCCTCGTAATCTTATGGAATTTCAGTTCTATGTAATTCTTCATGAGCGCAATGACAGCTCTCTTCTCCTGCCTCTTCTGCTCTGCCCTAAGTCCCCCCTCCTGCATCATGACCTGAATAGGTATACTCATCTTATGACAGGTATCCTCAATAATCAGTCTGCCCTTGTTTATTCCATGGCGCAGTTTGGTCGCATCTATTGTAAAATTCAAACGATACAGATCATCCTCAAAATCCGCATCCATGATTGTATCATGCTCCAGAGTCAGGAAGCTGCCCTCTGCTCTTACCTGTAACTTGAGATACCCCCAGCCGGACCGTGTAATGGCAAGTGTCCGAATCTGTGAATCCATCACGTTTTCAAGCATGAAGCCTTCCATATCTGTATGATACTCTATGGCTGTTTTCTTATTGGTCTCAATCAGAAATTCTTCAACATTCTCCTCATTGCCGGGATTACGGGATAATCCAAGATATATAGTCTCAAGATCCTTATCATTTTTATGGAAAATCGTAATAAATTCCGGTGAATAGAACAGCTCTACCGCTTCTGCCCAATTGGCTTTTGCCAGATTAGCAAAATGAAAAAGGTTGCGTATACTTCCCATTGAGCTCTCAAGCTGAGGCTTCTGCACATTGATCTGATAGGGAAGTGTATATTCTCCTTCACTGCTGATAATCGTAAATTCTCCGTGCACCTGACTGCCCGGCTCCAGATTACCTGTTAAAAAGCAGTACTCAATTACAGCCTCACGCCCGCTAAAATCCGTCGTAAGACTCTGCATTCTGGTATCTGATGAATAAATTTCCCCTTTTGCCTCATCATTTCCTGTCGAGATCTGAAAGCTGCCCTCTGCACGTTCCCTGGGCCTCACACTCAATTCAAGGCTCTGACAAGAGAATTTCAGATAACGATCCTCACATTCCCAAATCCCATCTGTCATCTGCCCCTTCTTCTCCTGCATGTTTCCACTGCCCTTCCTCTTTACATCGTTTCCGTATAAACACTCATCTTTAGTATAGAATATTTGTTGACATAACGCAACAAAAAATCGAGCGGTCAATGACCGCCCGATCAAGCTTTTTATAGAAGCTTATTTAATTTCTACAACCCATCCTTCAGGAGCCTTGATATGACCCATCTGGATTCCTGTCAATGTCTCATACAGCTTCTTGGTAACAGGTCCCATCTCGTCCATTCCACTTGGGAAGCAGATTTCTTTGCCATGGTCATTAATCTTTCCTACAGGTGAGATTACTGCTGCTGTACCACAAAGACCACATTCTGCAAAATCTTTTACTTCATCAAAATAAACTTCTCTCTCTTCTACTTCAAGTCCTAAGTATTCCTTGGCAACTACCATTAAGGAACGACGTGTAATAGAAGGAAGGATACTGTCTGACTTAGGTGTTACAACCTTATTATCCTTAGTAACGAACAGGAAGTTAGCACCACCTGTCTCTTCAACCTTGCTTCTTGTTGCAGGATCAAGGTACATATTCTCGTCAAATCCATTTGCATGTGCTGTTACGATTGCATGAAGGCTCATTGCATAGTTCAGGCCAGCCTTGATATGACCTGTACCATGAGGTGCTGCACGGTCAAAATCACTGACGCAGATAGTAATAGGCTTAGCGCCGCCCTTGAAATATGGTCCAACCGGTGTTGTCAGGATTCTGAACTGATATTCATCAGCAGGCTTAACTCCGATAACTGGATTAGAACCAAACATGTAAGGACGAACATATAAAGTAGCGCCTGAACCATAAGGAGGTACATAAGCTTCATTAGCCTTAACAACTGCCTTTACAGCCTCTACGAAGCGTCCTTTTGGAAGTGTAGGCATCTCCAGTCTCTTACAGCTGTCATGCATACGTGCTTCGTTTAAATCAGGACGGAACACAACAATACGTCCATCCTCTGTTGTATATGCCTTTAATCCTTCAAAACATGTCTGTGCATACTGGAATACACCGGCACACTCATTCAATGTAATATTCGCATCTTCTGTCAGAGCACCTTCATCCCATGCTCCATCCTTATAATATGATACATATCTCTTGTCTGTCTGGTGATAGCCAAAACCAAGAGCTGCCCAGTCAATATTCTTCTTTTCCATAACACGATCTCCCTTCGTAGTGATCAAACCTCAATCTTTTGTTACCATCCATTATTATCCTCATGATAAAAAAAGTCAACCAAAAAGGCTGTATACAACAGTCTTTTTCATAACTTTTTTGATGTTTTTTAACCTGTATTCATAAAGGGTATGAATGTAGGTTATAGTATCAGATTCTTTCATATTTTGTGAAAGTATACTCCAGATCAAAGTAGGTCAATTCATCGCTGTCTGCCGTAATATGCCATTCAGGGTCCATATCCAGATTGGGGAAATAAGCATCCGACTGATAGTTGTAATCAATCTTTGTAATATGCGCTGTGTCACAATAAGGAAGCATCTGCCCATATACGCTCTCGCCCCCTACAATATACACGTCCCTGCTGTCATAGCTCTCCAGCACTTCCAGCAATTCTTCTATGGAATGAACGACCTGTGCTCCCCTGATCTCAAGGCTGATATCCCTTGAAAGGATAATGTTGGTCCGTCCTGTCAGAGGCTGTTCCTGTGGGAATGTATTCAGGGTCTTTCTTCCATATACAATGACTTTGCCCATTGTCATCTCACGAAACATCTTCTGGTCCCTTGGAATGCTCACCAGAAGCCCTCCCCTGTTACCGATTGCCCAATTTGTATCTACTGCTGCTATTATATTCATACTGATTATTATACCTTTCCACCTATCTCATTTATCTATCTCATTTACCTGTCCCATTTATCACACAGTGCATTGATCTGATCTGCGAACTTCGCCAGATCTTTATTGGCACTTCCCTCGTTCTTATGAATCACTGCGATCAGTCTCTGTCCTGCTGCCAGCAGTCTTGTGAATACATCAGATACCACATTGGTACGTTTCTTCACTGGAACCGGAGCTGCCTCATATTCAATAGCATCCGTTATTAAATCAAATCTTGTGCCTGAATACGGCGCATATGCTTTTTGCCCATATTCTATTTTAAGACATTCTGTGAAAAGATTACATACACTGTCCTCGCCATGCACAATGAACACTCTCTTTGGCTTATTCTCAAAAGCCTCCAGCCAGGCAATCAGTCCATTCTTATCCGCATGACCGCTCAATCCTGCCAGTTGCCTGATCTGTGCACGTACATCCACGCTCTCACCGAACAGCTTCACATCCGTGGCACCTTCAATCAATGCCCTGCCCAGTGTACCAACAGCCTGATAACCTACAAACAGAATCGTACACTCAGGTCTCCACAAATTATGCTTCAGGTGATGTCTGATACGTCCTGCCTCACACATACCACTGGCGGAAATAATGACCTTGGGCTTCTCATCGAAGTTAATCTGCTTGGATTCATCACTGGTGATTGCCAGCCTTAATCCCGGAAAAGCCAGAGGATTGATGCCATTTCTGACCAGCTCCATCGCTTCTTCATCAAAGCAGCTGTATATATTCTTCTGGAAAATTCCCGTTGCTTCCACCGCAAGGGGACTATCCACGTATACTTCAAATTTAGGAAATTCAGGAACCAGATTATCAGCCTTGATCTTTCTGAGGAAATACAGCATTTCCTGTGTTCTGCCTACTGCGAAAGAAGGAATGACTACATTACCGCCATTTGCAAAGGTCTCACGAATCACAGCGGATAATTCTGCCACATAATCCAGTCTGTTCTGATCATGGAACCTGTCTCCATAGGTAGATTCCATGACTACATAATCTGCATCTTTTGTTGGAATCGGGTCTTTTATAAGCGGCTGGTCCACATTGCCGATATCCCCGGAAAAGACGATTTTCCTGGTTTCTTCACCTTCTGTGAGCCACACTTCAATACTGGCTGAACCAAGCAGATGTCCGATATCTGTAAAACGGATACTGATTCCCTCACAGATCTCTATCATGCTGTCATATGCGCAGGGAACAAGGCGGCGGATGATTCCATCCGCATCCTCCATGGTATAAGCAGGCTCTACTGCTTCCATGCCTGCATGACGTTTGGCCTTTCTGTTCTTCCATTCTGCTTCCTGCATCTGTATGTGTGCGCAGTCACGCAGCATAATGGAACACAGGTCTGCTGAGGCTTCTGTTGTAAAAATCCTGCCACGGAAGCCTTTTGCATACAAAAGAGGCAGATTACCGGAATGGTCTACATGTGCATGGGTTAGAAATACATAATCCAGCTTCGCTTCCTCGACCGGGATATCGCAGCACTCATAGGGATTGATTCCCTGCTGCATACCACAATCCACCAATATGTTCCTGCCACAAGCCTGAAGGTAGTGACAGCTTCCCGTTACCTGATGATCTGCACCTACAAATGTTAATTTCATAAAACCACCTTACTTTACCTTTCTTATTTTTTATGTCTATTCTTCTATCCGGTATGTTGCTGAAATATTCTGTCTGCTCTTATCCTTGGGTGAACATCCAAAGTATTTCTTATATGCCCGTGAAAAAGTCGAATAATTCTGAAAGCCACAGGCATAACAGGCTTCTGTGATAGTAGCCCCTTTGCGGACCAGTTCATCCGCATGCGTAAGCCTTTTGCCTGTAATATAATTACCTACCGTCCTCCCCGTTTCTTCTTTGAAGAGGTGCATCAGATAGTACTTATCCAGGAAAAAAGCCCCTGCAAGATTGTCTATGGATAATTCTTC
>ERZ827156.4773-NODE-4773-length-10710-cov-3.009104_pt1 | contig 10710 bp, 15 predicted proteins | sample MGYA00519919_ERZ827156 | MGnify/ENA primary metagenome ERZ827156 (study PRJEB31778, sample SAMEA3449269) | human gut metagenome | biome: human gut; feature: human-associated habitat; material: faeces | place: United Kingdom | collected 2010/2012 ... | reverse complement strand
ATGGAGAGCTGACCGCCGAAAAGGCTCGCCGTTCCCTCGACCACGGGGGGATAAACACGCGCGGCGGCCTTCCAGATCAGCAGGGCGGAGTTTTGCAGGAAGTAGCTCACACCGATGGCGGTGATAAGCACCGCGAGGCTGGGCGCCGAGCGCAGCGGCTTGTAGGCCAGACGCTCGATCACAATGCCGAGCACCGTACAGACGACGACCGCGAGCAGGACGGCTACGATGTTGGGTAGTCCCAGATAGAACATCGCGCAAAACGAGATGTAGCCGCCGACCATGATGACGTCACCGTGGGCGAAGTTCAGCATTTTGGCGATGCCGTAGACCATCGTGTAGCCGAGCGCGATGATGGCGTACACGCTGCCGAGGCTGATGCCGCTGATGAGGTATGATAAAAATTCCATAGAAAAAACACCCCTTTTTCCCGATCTTATCTTTTTTCTGTGGCAGAAACAAGGGCAAGCGTCTGCCCCCTCCCCTGCCTTTGTTTCCGCCATAGAATAGGGCTTTGGCCGTCGGGGGCTTGCGCCCCCGGCAGCCGGACCCAAAGAGAGACGTATGAAACGAAAGGAAGCTGAATTACTTCATGACATACTCGCCGTTTTCGATGACGGCGGCGAGAGGCGCCTTGGAAACCTCGCCCTCGGCATTCCACGTCATGGCCTTACCGGTGAGGCCGTCCACGCTGAGGGTGGGCATGGCCTGGATGAGCGCCTCGCAGATGTCGGTGGAGCTCATGTCGGCGGTGCAGCCGGCTTTCTCAAGAGCAGCCTTGACGATGTACACGCCGTCATAGGCGTCGGCAGCGAACTGGTTGGGCTCCACGCCGTACTTCTCGGTGTAGGTCTTGACGAAGCTCTGGGTCGCAGCGTCCTCGGAGTTGACGGAGAACGGAGTCAGGAGCATGACGCCCTCGGCGAGAGAGGCATCGAAGCCGGGCATGGTGAGGATGCCGTCCATGCCGTCCACGCCGAAGAAGGTGGGCTCATAGCTCATGGCCTTGGCCTGGCTGAGGATGACGGAGGCGGGCTGATAGTAGATGGGGAGGAACACGAGGTCGGCGCCGGCGTTCTTGGCGGCGGTGAGCTGAACGGTGAAGTCCGTGGAGGTGGCATCGGTGAAGGTGGTCTCGGAGACGATCTCGAAAGCGCCCTTGGCTTCGGCTTCCTTCACGAAGGTGTCGCGGATGCCCTGGGAGTAAGCGTCGTCGTTACGGTAGATGATGGCGACTTTGGCACCAGCGAAGTTTTCAGCCATGTAGTCGGCAGCGCCAACGCCCTGGTTGGGGTCGGTGAAGCAGACCTGGAAGACGTTGTCCTTATCCTTGGTCACATCGGGGGAGGAAGCGGACGGGGTCAGCATAAAGGTGCGGTCGGCGTTCGTCTGGTCGGAAACGGTCAAGGAAGCGCCGGTGGTGGTGGGGCCGACGAGGACCTGCATGCCGTTGTCCATCATGGTGTTGTAGGCGTTGACAGCCTTTTCGCCGTCGGCCTCATCGTCCTGCTTCTGGAACTCGAACTTGATCTTGCTGTCGCTGGCGTTGATTTCATTGACGGCCAGCTCGGCACCCTGAACGACGGCCATGCCGTAGATCGCGCTGTCGCCGGTCAGCGGGCCGGAGGAACCGAGCTTGAAGGTCTGGACCTCAGCGCTATCGGTGCCGTCGGTGTTGGCATCGGTGTTCGCATCGTCGCCCTTGGAGCCGCAGGCGGCCATCGAGAGCGTCATGGCCGCAGCCATGAGCATGCACATAAACTTCTTTTTCATCGTTTCAAATCTCCTTTGATTAAATAATGAACAAATTTATTATACAAAAAAGCGGGTCCGCCATTCCCGGCGGAACCGCTTTGCTGTATCGCGTTTTTTACTCGCTCAGCAATCGCGTTTCATCCCGGGAACGCCCATCAGGACGACCAGAAGTACCAGTACCAGCAGGGAAATGCCGATAATGCTAATCAGGCGGGAAATAATAATGGACGCCATAATAATGGCGCCCAGAGCGATGCAGTTGAAGCGGGAGGACTGAGAGGTGCAGGAGGAAGCGGCCTCTGCGCACATGGCAGAAGCGGCGGCGTTATTCTGATTTGCATAAGCAAAACGGAACATAACATTAAATCCTTTCATGTATCTCTCATGTTTGATGGGCTTATTTTAGCCTCTAAAACGCCAGAAGTCAATACCGCATATTATCCAAAGAAAAAAGAGGGGAAATGGGGATAAGTATCCCATATTGACAATTTGGACAACTTTCGCGCCTCGGGCGTGGGAGGAAAGCAGCCCGCGAGGGCTGTTTCTTTTTGCGCCCGTAGGGCGCAGGGGGTGCAGCGCGGCAGCGCTGCTTCTGGCCCCACACCGTGTGGGGACGCGGCAAAGGGGGATATTCTCTTTCTCAGAAAGAGAATATCCCCCTTACACCCCCAAGAGAAAGGACGAGGGGAGAGCCCCTCGACCCCCGACATTGCGAGATTTAGGCTTGAATGGCTGCACGCGCTGCGCAGTGTGGGTGCGGTGTACATGGCTTCGCCATGAACCCCTACTACTCGTTACCAGTAGCAACCGCGCCTTACTATCGTGAGGCGCGAGTGACGTTACCTCGGCGGCAGACTGCCTGCGAAATAGCGGCATTGCTGCGCTCGCCGCATTGTGGAGACTGGCGGTAGATGGGAATTACTGCGCACTTCTACAAGATGGGCAGAGCGGCAGCGGATAGTAGAAGCAGAGGCAAGTCGTCTTGCAGCTCTAAACACGGCAACGCCGCGCTATGGGCAGTGCAATCGGCAAGCATCGCACCTCTTCGAGCTGCTCGCTTGCAATGGCGGGGTCAAGGGGCAGAGCCCCTTGCGTTCTCTTGGGGGTCTAAGGGGGCCATTCTCTCACGTGAGAGAATGGCCCCCTTTATTCGCCCCCCTGCGCAGCGCAGGGAAATATTTACCCCGCCAGTGCGGCGTTCACCGCATCGACAGAAAATTCCGTCCACGCGAGGTCGCCTTTGGCGGCTTGCTCGTCAAGAAACGCGCTGTACGCAGCTTCATCAATGCTTTCGCCATTCAGCGTGTAAACGGCATTTCCATCACTGCCTTCGGACATGGAGGCGAAGTCCTCATAGACCAACACGCCATTTTCAAAGCGGGCGCGGGATGCGCCGTTGTCGAAGGCACCGTTCGACCATTCGAATGTGCCGTCGGCCTTCGGCGACAAAAAGCCGCGGTAGACGATCTGGTTGGCGTAGACCACGCCGTCATGGCAGGTGAGGATGACGTATTCCTCCTCGCCGCTGTAGTCGATGGCGAGCACCAGCTCGTCTGCGCTGTCGCCGTCCAGGTCGAGCAGGGCGAAACGGGTGATCGTCCAGTCCATGTCCGAGCCGTCGACGCCCTTGGTGGCGTAGACGTCGGGCGCGCGGAACGAGGCGGTCGTCGCCTCGACGCCGGCGTTGATGAGATTCGCCGTCACGGTGACGTCGCCGGTGAAGAAGTCTTCATACAGGCTGCCCACCTGTGCGTCAGGCGGGGTGTCGTTTGCGCCCGCCTCCTTCTGCCCGCAGGCGGTCAGGAGCAGCGCGAGGGTCAGCGCGGCAGTGAGGCCGCACTGAAGATGTTTTTTCATATGGAATTCTCCTTTCCGATGTTTGCCGCACAGTCTGCGGCGATATGGATGGTAACATGACTTTAGACGAAAGTCGTTACAAAAAGGTTGCAGTTTGGAGACAAAAAGAAACAAAAAAGAGCGCCTGCGCGCTCTTTCCTTTAGAACAAAAGCGTGACCCCGTGCGTCAGCAGCGTGATGATGCAGCCCGCGATGACGACGCCGAGGAAGATGACCGGCACGGCGCGCTTTAAGCGCATGTTGAGCACGGCGGCGATCAGCGCGCCCGTCCACGCGCCGGTGCCCGGCAGCGGGATGGCGACGAAGATCAAAAGCCCCCACGTCTGATAGCGGAGGACGTCGGCGCTTTTCGCCTCGGCGCGCGCTTCAAGGTGCGAGATGAAGCCCTCAAGCTTTGGAATATGTATGCGCACCCATTGGAACAGCGGGCGGACAAATAAAATGATGAACGGCACGGGGATCATGTTGCCGACGAGCGACGCGGCAAACGCCACGGAGATCGGCAGCCCCATCGCAACGCCCGCGGGCAGGCCGCCGCGCAGCTCCACGACGGGGAGCATCGAGATGAGCATGGTGAGCAGCGTTTCGCCGAGCGGGGTTTCGTGCAGCCAGAGAGAAAGAGAGTCGAGCATGGTGCGCCTTTCTGAAAATGCAAGCGGAATAATACCTCATTTTAAATAAAATGATAGCACGAAACGCACCTTTGCGCAAGGGCCGCAGGATTAAGGTTCTATAAAGGTGCAGGGCCCCGGAATTTCCGGAGCCCTGCGCTCTTGAGTACGATCAGCGGTTGTTCTTGTTCTGGTTGTTCTGATTCTGGTTGCCGTTCTGGTTCTGATTGGTGTTTTCCTGATTCTGGTTCTTGTTCTGATTATTGCGCTCCTTCATGTGCTCGCCTCCTTTCGCTTTTCTTGCTTGCAGACATAGTGTTGACGGGCAAAAGTAAAAATATACCGTGGGATTTTCACTTTTTCGGGCAAATTGTTGTTGACAAACCGGAAAATAGAGCATATACTACTTAAGCAAAACAAAGAAGAGCGGTGCATTCGTTCTCACCCCCAGCAAAGCGAAGGGGTCAATCGTGGAAAACAAAGCCTTCGGGCTTTTTTGTGTCATGGTACGGGTGCAGAATGTTCTGTGCTCGTTTTTTGTTTGCCAAATTCTTTATGAAAAACGGAGGTGCTTCGGTATTAGCAGCAACGTGCATCAGATCAACGAAGAGATCCGGGACAGCGAGATCCGTCTCATCAGTGCGACCGGCGAGCAGCTCGGCATCATGTCTGCCGCGCAGGCGCAGCACATCGCCGACGAGCAGGGGCTTGACTTAGTCAAGATCTCGCCGCAGGCCAAGCCGCCTGTGTGCAAGCTCATGGACTACGGCAAGTTCCGCTTTGAACAGGGCAAGCGCGAAAAGGAAGCCAGAAAGAACCAGCATGTCGTCGAGATCAAGGAAGTGCGCATGTCCCCCGGTATCGACGTGGGCGATTTTAACACCAAGCTCAAAAACGCCCAGAAATTCATTGCCGACGGCAACCGTGTCAAGGTCTCTGTCCGCTTCCGCGGCCGCGAGATGGCACACACGGACATCGGCCGCGATCTTCTTGTGCGCTTTGCAGAGTCCGTCGCCGAGGTCGCCAACCTGGATAAAGAGCCGAAAATGGAAGGCCGCAGCATGTCGATCTTCCTTTCCCCCAAGGCGGGAAAGTAACTTTGAGCGCCACTACAAATACGAAAAGGAGAAACTACTATGCCCAAGCTGAAAACCCACAGCGGTTCCAAAAAGAGATTCAATCTGACCAAGTCCGGTAAGGTCAAGGTCGCCAAGGCTTTCAAGAGCCACATCCTGACCAAGAAGCCCACCAAGCGTACGCGTCGTCTGCGTCAGGGCGGCTATGCTGACAAGACCACTGCCAGCACGATCCGCAAGATGATCCCCTACAAATAATTTACAACGATACGCTTTAAGGAGGCTTATACAATATGGCACGTGTTAAAGGCGCGATGATGACGCGCAAGAGAAGAAACAAGACCCTCAAGCTCGCCAAGGGCTACTGGGGCAACAAATCCCGCCACTTCAAGATGGCCAACGAGCAGGTCATGAAGTCCCTGACCTACGCTTATGTCGGCCGCCGCCTGAAGAAGAGAGACTTCCGCTCCCTGTGGATCACCCGTATCTCCGCAGCCTGCAAGCTCAACGGCATGAACTACTCCACGTTCATGCACGGCCTGAAGACCGCCGGCATCGAGATCAACCGCAAGATGCTCAGCGAGATGGCCATCAACGATCCCGTCGCTTTCACCAAGCTCGTCGAGATCGCGAAGAACGCCTGATTTTATTCGCTAAAAAACACCGCTGCTCATGCAGCGGTGTTTTTTTATTTTCTGCACAAAATGTAGAAAAGATCATAACGACGGAAAGAGGAAGAAACGCATGAGAAAAACGCTCAAACGGAACCTGTCGTATGACGACAGGAACCACCTTTACTATGTCTCGCTCTACTACGACGGTGAAAACGGCAGGCGCGTGCGCCGCACGCGCACCTATCCCACGATGGAGCAGGCCGAGCAGGTCATCGCCGAGTACCGCCGTGAGCGGCTGATCGGCGGCATGAGCGCGCCCAGGGACGTTTTGTGGAGGACTGGCTGCGCTACTGGATGGATGAGCTCATCAAGCCGAACTGCGAGGAAACGACGTGCCACGGTTACGAGAATATCTTGAATACCCATATGGTCCCCTCTCTCGGCAGGCTCTATGTGCAGGACTTAACGCCCGTGCGCGTGCAGCAGTATTACGGCGAGCTGCGGCGAAAGGGCCTTGCCAACAACACGATCCGCAAGCACCACGTGCTGCTGCACGCGGCGCTCGGCGCGGCGGTAAGGCAGGGCATCGTGGGGGCGGACGTCGTCTCGCAGGTGGCGAGCGCCATCACAGGGGCGGAGCCGTGAGCGTCAGGGAAACAGAAACGGCAGCGCGGGCAGGGCAAGGAGCAGCGACAGCAGCGCTTGCAGCACCTTTCCCTTGAGATAGTACCGCGCGGAGAGGGGAGAGGCCGCGAGCATGCTGCGCGTTTGAAAGTGGACGCTCATCCCGCCCCAGCCGAGCAGCGCCGCACAGGAAAGAAAACCCGCGCGTGAGCAGGGAAGCGCCAGCACGCCGCTCGTGAGCTCTAAAAATCCAAGCAGCAGCGCGCAGGGGAGCGATGAGGCGAAGGCCTCCGGCAGAAAGTGCAGCAACAGCCGCGCAAGCACCGTGAAAAACACGACGAACGCGCTCACATTGAGGCATCCCGTCAGCGCGTTCTGCACCGCCGCGGGAAAGGCTGTGGAAAGATGCTGCGCTTTCGCGCTTTTGTGCGGATATGTTCCATGCGGCACCGGCGGCAACGCGCGGCAGATGAGAAGACCTGCGCAGAGCGCCGCGGCGACGTGGATGAGATACAGCGCCGCACCCGCGCGGCTGGACGAAAACACGCCCGCGCCGCACACGCCGAGCAGGAACCCTGGCCCTGCGTTGTTGCAGAAGGCGAGCAGCCGCTCGCCCTCTTCCTGCGAGAGCGCGCCGTTTTCCACAAGCTCGGCAGCTGTCCGTGCGCCGACGGGGTAGCCGCCGCAAAGACCCAGCGCCAGCGCGGCCGCGCCTGCGCCCGAGAGACCGAACAGCGGCCGCATCAGCGGCGACAAAAGCGCAGAGAGCAGCTCCGACGCGCCGCAGGCGATGAGCAGCGACGAGAGCACGAAAAACGGAAACAGCGACGGGATAAGCGTCTGCGCGCAGAGCAGCATCGCGTCCCGCGCCGCCTGTGCGCTGACCTCCGGCAACAGCAGCAGTGCGGAAAAGCAGCACAGCACCGCCAGAAGCGGCAAACGGTCTCTTATTTTCATGCCATCACCTGACCTTCCAGACGAGTCTATGCGCGGGGCAAGCCGAACTTGCCCGCCTGGGACAGGCAAATCCGCGCGAAAGGGCGCATAGGCTTTGCCCAAAGGGGAGATGGACGATGGAACGAAACGAACGGCCGCAGCGCATGCTGGCGCGCATGGCAGAGCTCTTTGACCTGCCGGCGGACATCGTGGCGGGGCTGTGCCATGTGGAGATGCTGGGCGACCGGCAGCTCTTTCTGGAGGGACACAGCGGGATCTTATCCTACGGAACAGAGCAGATCGACGTGGGGGCGGGCTCGCTCATCCTGCGCGTGCGCGGGCAGAATTTGACGCTGCGCAGCATGACCGACAGCGAGGTGCGGATCTTCGGCAAGATCGACGCCGTGGAATATGTGAGATGAGGGAGCTATGCTGAAAAAAGCCGTCAAGCTGCTGCGCGGCAGTGTATGCGTGCGCGCAAAGAGCGCGTACCCCGAGCGGATGCTGAACCTCTGCTCCGCGCGGGGCATCGAATTCTGGGACGTCAGGTGGATCGACGATACGGCGCTGTCGTTCTGCGTGGCGCGCAGCGACCTGCGCGCGCTGCGCCGCGCCGCCGAGGGCTGCGGGGCGGAGGTATCTATCGAGCGCACGGCGGGCACGCCGTTTTTCTTCGCGCGCCTGCGCCGACGCCACGCACTGTTCGCCGGCGGCATTCTGTGTGCGGCGCTGCTGCTCGTCAACTCGCTTTTCATCTGGGATTTTGAGGTCACGGGCAACGAGACCGTCCCGACTGAGACGATTTTGCATGCCCTGCGCGAGCACGGCGTCCACCGCGGAACGTTTATCTACTCGTTCCGCTCGCAGGATATCTGCAACCGCGTTTTGCCGGAGCTCAAGGACCTCTGCTGGGTGGCGGTCAACGTGCGCGGCTGCAAGGCCTATGTGCAGGTGCGCGAGCGCGTGCGCGCGCCCGAGCGGGTAAACGAGAGCGAGCCGACGAACGTCATCGCGGCAAAGCCGGGCCTTATCACCAAGGTCCGCGCGCTGGATGGGGAGAAAAGAGTCCTGCCCGGCACGAGCGTACAGCAGGGCCAGCTTTTGATCGCGGGCGTGGTGGACACGGGCGGCACAGAAAAGCCGAGCGTGACGACGCGCTTTTTAGCGGGCAAGGGCGAAGTCTGGGCACGGACATGGTACGACCTCACCGCCCGCGTGCCGCTCACGTATGAAAAGAAGGTTTACACCGGAAAAGAAAAGCGCAGCCATACCTTGATTTGGGGCGAGAATCGGTTGAAAATTGGTACAAAAGGGAGTAGCATTTGCAATGTTGATTGTGATAAAATAAAGAATCAAACACAATGGACGCTTTTTGGCCTTTTTGCCCTGCCCGTCACATGGGAGACGGAAACGCTGCTGCCCTACGAATTGGAAGTAACACCACGTTCCCGCGCCGACGCGGAGGCGCAGGGAAAAGACATGCTCGAAACGTATCTTGCCGCCCTCTTGGGGGAGACTGGCAGCGTGACGCAGCGGCGCTTTTCGACCGCTGTGGAGGGCGACACCCTCGTCGTGACGCTCTCCGCCGAGTGTGAGGAGCAGATCGGAAAAGAGGTGCCCATTGCCGTCAGTGAAGGATAACACCGTCAGCCGCGACCGGCCGGCGTCAACATTTTTTCAGGAGGAAACACAGCATGGAACAGCGCATCAGTATCGAACGCATGGAGCAGGCGGTCAATTTGTTCGGCTCATTCGATGAGAACGTGCGGCTGATCGAATCGGAATTCAAGGTCACCATTTCCAATCGCGAGGGCGAACTGCGCGTAAACGGCGAGGTCGAGGACACGATGCTCGCCGTGAAGGCGCTTAATGCACTGCTCACGATCTCAAACCGCGGCGAGCCCATCACTGAGCAGAACGTGCGCTACGTGATCTCGCTTGTGCGCGCGGGACAGGAGGATCGCATCAGCGAGCTGACGCAGGACGTCATCTGCATCAGCTCCAAGGGCCGCCCCATCAAGCCCAAGACCATCGGGCAGAAGGAGTATGTGGACTCCATTTCTCAGAATACCGTCACCATCGGCGTCGGCCCCGCCGGCACGGGCAAGACCTATCTCGCCGTCGCCGCCGCGGTCGCGGCGTTCCGCGAGCGGAAGATCAACCGCATCATTCTCACGCGCCCCGCGGTCGAGGCGGGCGAGCGGCTCGGCTTTCTGCCCGGCGACCTGCAGAGCAAGGTCGATCCCTACCTCCGCCCGCTCTACGACGCGCTCTTTGACATGCTCGGCGCGGAGACCTATCAGAAGTATCTCGAGCGCGGCAACATCGAGGTCGCGCCGCTGGCCTATATGCGCGGCCGCACGCTCGACGACAGCTTTATCATTCTCGACGAGGCGCAGAACACCTCCTGCGAGCAGATGAAAATGTTTTTGACGCGCATGGGCTTTAATTCAAAAATGGTCATCACCGGCGACGTGACGCAGATCGACCTGCCGGAGGACAAGATGAGCGGCCTCAAGCAGGCCGTGCGCGTGCTCAAAGACGTGGAGGGCATCGGCATCTGCGAGCTCACGGACCAGGACGTGGTGCGCCACGTGATGGTCCAGCGCATCATCAAGGCCTACGCGGACTATGAGGCCGCGCGAAACGAAAAGAGGAAAAAGTGATGGCAAAGAGACATTATATTCCCATCACGTCGGATGTGCCCGGCGTGAGCGACAGCAAATGCGCCTTCATCCGCAAGGTCATCCGCACGGCGCTCGCCGCCGAGGGTGTGGACTTTCCCTGTGAGATCGACGTGCGGCTGACGGACGATGAGACCATCCACGAGATCAACCGCGAAATGCGCGAGGTCGATCGCGCGACGGACGTGCTGAGTTTCCCGATGTTCGAGCTTACCCCCGGTGAGCTTCCGGGCGAGGAGGACGCCGACCCCGGCACGGGCCTGGTCCCGCTCGGCGATATGGTCATCTCGCTCGAGCACGTCGCCGCGCAGGCGAAGGAATACGGCCACTCCAACCGCCGCGAGCTGGCGTACCTCGTGACGCACTCGGTGCTTCACCTTCTGGGCTACGACCATCTGGACGAAGGGCCGATGAAAGCGCAGATGCGGGAACATGAAGAGGCAATTATGAAATTACTCGAACTCGAGCGGTGAGATCCCGCACAGGTGCGGAGGAAAATGCCGCCTGTGGGCGGCAACATCACACCCCCCATTTTCTTTCCCGAGAAAGAAAA
>ERZ827156.4772-NODE-4772-length-10710-cov-3.109432_pt1 | contig 10710 bp, 8 predicted proteins | sample MGYA00519919_ERZ827156 | MGnify/ENA primary metagenome ERZ827156 (study PRJEB31778, sample SAMEA3449269) | human gut metagenome | biome: human gut; feature: human-associated habitat; material: faeces | place: United Kingdom | collected 2010/2012 ... | reverse complement strand
AAAATCTTTCCTCTCCCCTAAAAATATTATTACTGCATAACACCACTGCTATTAAAATAATATGTCTTATTTCCAACTTTATAATAACCTGTTACCATCGAACCATCACTTTTTAAATAATACCACTTATTCTCTAATTGAAGCCATCCAGTAACCATATAACCTTCATAATAAGTTTTCCCATATATTTCCATAACACCTGTACTTAAATAGTACCATTAATTCTTTGCCAACCTGTTAACATTTGATATTGGCTATTAAAATAAAACCATGTATTCCCTAGTTTCTTCCAGCCACTTTGTCCATAGCCTGAATCATCAAAATAGTACCATTTATTGCTGACTTTTTGCCAACCTGTTTGCATTTTACCACTATCATTAAAATAAAACAAATTGTTTCCTACTTTTTGTAATCCTGTAAGTCTTTTACCTGTATTATCAAAGTAATACCAATCACTACCTAAAGTTAACCAACCAGTAACCATATAGCCTTCATAATAAGTTTTTCCATAGATGTTCATAACACCTGTACTAAAGAAATAAGTATTTCCAGAGATTTCTTGAAATCCTGTTGCCATTTGATAATTATCTAAAAAGTAATAAGTATTTCCTGCAATCGTTTGCCAACCTTTTTGTCCATAACCACCATTATCAAAATAATACCATTTGTTATTGATTCCTTGCCAACCTGTTTGCATCTTTCCACTTGCATTAAAATAATAGGAATTATTTCCTACAGTTTGTAATCCTGTTACCATTGATCCATCACTATTTAAATAATACCAATCATTACCTAGTGGTAACCATCCTGTAATCATATACCCTTCATAATACGTTTTTCCATAGATTTTCATAACACCAGTACTTAAATAATACCATTTACCATTTATTTCTTGCCAACCGGTTTGCATTTGATAGCTACTATTAAAATAAAACCAATTATTTCCTATTAATTTCCAATCTTTTTGACCATAACCCAATTCATCAAAGTAGTACCATTTATTATTAACTTCTTGCCAACCTGTTTGCATTTGTCCACTTGTATTAAAATAATAGAGATTATTTTCTATAGTTTGTAAACCAGTTGCTTTTGAACCATTTGAAAAATAATAATACCAATAATTATTTTCTTTTTTCCATCCTTGTGGATGAGAAATATTATTTAATAAAGTAACATATCGATTACTTACATATCCTGTATTATTAAAGCTATAAGTTCCATCACTACTAGCAACTTCACTTTGTATCTTATAAAAACCATTAGTTGTAGAGGCGTCTTTTATAATAAATGAATAAGCTGGATTTTTTATCGTTGTATATAAAACACTAGAATTTGTATTTGAACTACTTCTTACATTAAGGGCAGTATGTGTTGTTAAATAAATATCTTTGATTCCTAAAGTATAATAATCATTATCTTTAGAAGAGATACTAGCATCCATATTTTTAGCAATGCTTGCACATTTTTCTCCTTCATAGGGATCTGAAGAATATTTTCCAAATATTCCACTTCCCTTGTCTCCAAAATAACCTCCTCTAAATAAAGAAGTATATGTAGGATTTAAATATCTTTTAGACATCCAACTCGATGTAAAATTCATAATACAATCATCTACTGTACTAAAGGTATCTGCATTTCCACCTGGATTATTATCTGTAGCATTTAATCCAAATAAGTTATTTTTATTTAATGCAATATTGCTTTTTCCCCATCCAGATTCTAAGGCAGCAAAACTTGCTGCCATTAAAGCATTGACCCCATATTTATTTTGATACTTAATAAAAATATCACCTGTATTATATAATTTAGAAGTACTTCCTGCTTTATTATTTAAATAATTTGATATTTGTGAACCAGTATAAGTTGTTTGACTTCTCATTGGTAAGTATTGAAAATAACTATAATAAGGATTATTAGGATTAACAGCATTATTTCTAACATTATTTTTATAATCTGTAATCATTGTATTATAGTTATCATAAAAATAATGTCCATCATAGCTATAATACTCTTTATTCTTTGTTAAATAACTAGGCCCTGTCCCTATATAATTCTTATTTCCTTGATTTCCTGTCGCATTAACATTATTAGAAATATAATGATACAAATCACCTGATGAATTAACTTCATAGTTACTTGCATAATAAGTCCCTTGGCTAAGAACTTCAACATATTGAGGATCTACTAAACCAACAACTCCTGAAATCATAAACTTCACTTTTCCATTTTCATAGCCTAAAAAAGCTGCATCCGCTGCACTTGATTTAGATAAATATCCCTCTTGTCCTGTATAATAATCTGTAAAATTTGTCGTTGTCTTTGCTTTAGAACAATTAAAATTAACCATATTCGCTGTAGAAACTGTTCGTGCATAAGGGTTATACTCTTCATTCGTTGTTCCATCATAAACATCTACAGTATTAATATTTCCATCTTTATCTACAAACTTTGTTTGTCCAATAACGTCATTTGTTTCTTCATATGCTTTTATATTAGAGATATTAAAAATCATTCCCAATAATATAACAAGAAACAGACTTATGTACTTTTTTTTCATTTCCAACCTCCTACAATATTTTAAATCTATAGAATATTTTAACTTACTAATCCTATTTGCTTTTAATAATGTGATAACATCACATGAAATAATATACTTACAAATATCAACTAAAATAATCATCTTCATAAATACTATTTTTTATTATAATGATATACATTTTCAATTCAACAAAAAGGATATAGAATTTTCTATTCTATATCCCTGTTATTTTCTTTCTTTTCTTGTAAATATTTATTCGCATCTTTAAAGAAACTAATTACAATCAACAGTATAATAAATCCTATTGGAAAAGCAGCGATAATAGCCACTGACTGTAAACTATACATTGAATTTTCAGCAAAAATCAATGCTATTGGAAATAAGATAAAGATAATTGCCCAGAAAACTCTTATTTTCTTATCTGGTTCTTCATCTACATCTAATTTTTTATAGGAATAAGATGAAACAACCATAGTTAAAGCATCAAATGTTGTTGAATAAAAAGCAATCATAGTAATAACTAATAATAATAAACCTAGACTTGCTAGTGGTAGAGTATCAAATATCTTTAAAATAACTGCAGAATAATCTCCACTTTTAGCAATCATTCCCGAAATATCAATTCCATGTTTCATTTGTTGTGCCAAACCATAATTTCCAAGAATAATGAATGAAGTAAAAGTTCCTGCTAGACCCCATCCATATCCTCCTAGAATCGTATTTTTAATTGTTCTTCCCTTACTGATTTTTCCAATAAAGAAAGGAGTTGCAACACACCATACCATCCAATATGCCCAATAATAGATCGTCCAGTTTTGTGGAAATGATGTTTCTCTTAAAGGATCCATCCAAGTTGATAAACCTATAAAGTTTTGTACCATATTACCAATAGCAGAAAAACCTGTTTCTAAAATATATGTTGTTTCTCCACCACCAATCAAAAAATAAATAAGTAATGCAAAGAATAAATAGGAACAATATGTTGCTAGTTTAGAAATACCTTTCATTCCTGTAAGTACAGTAAATGTATAAACTGCTGCAATCAATAATAAAACAGCAATAGTAAGTCCTACACCATTAGGCAACCCAAATACTCTACTTAAAGCTGCTGATAATAATGGTGTTGCTAGTGAAAAGGTTGTTGCAGTTCCTGCAATAAGTGCAAATATAGCAATTAAATCAATAATTTTACCTACAACTCCATCTACTTTATTTCCTAGTAATGGTCTACATCCTTCAGAAAACTTTTGTTTATTTCTTCCTCTTACATGTAACATAAAACCAAAAGCAACAGCTAAAATAATATAAAAACTCCAAGCAATTGGTCCCCAATGAAATAACGGAAATGTTGAAGCCCATTTTTGTATTCCACCTAATTGATCAATATACTTTTCATTAGCATATAACGCCCATTCACATAATGAATAAAATAAAATATCTGCTGCCATTGTAGAAGTAAAAATCATTACTCCCCAGTTAAATGATGAATACTCTGGTTGATCTGTATTCTTACCTAACTTTATTTTTCCATATTTAGAAAATGCTATATATAATGAACAAACAAAAATTCCAACTCCTAATAACGCATAATAAATGCCACAGTCATTTCCTAAAAATCCTCTAATCATTTGAATGATATATGAAGATTTTGCTGGCATAAGCATAAATAAAACGCATAATAAGACAACCCCTAATAAAGGAATTATCATTGATACATAATCTAATCTTCCCTTTAATGATTTCTTTTCCATTTTATTTCCCCCAATTTAAATATGTTTCATCAATACTACACAATTCATCAAAACTATCTATTTCTAAAATATCTCCTTCATTCATTTCTTTAATAGATAATTGGTATTCATTTGGATAACAAAATAAAGCTACATCATCCCAATAAATATCAGTATTCTTTTTCTCTTCAAATTCAATTTCTAAATGTTTCTTTAATTTTTTCCCATCTTCTTCATTCCATCTAGATACACTATATAATTGCCAACCATCTTGTCCACCAGTTCTTGAACAAGAAGTTACAAAACCATCTTCTAGTTTTAACATCCATTCATTATGAATTTCTTGTTTGTAAATACAGTTATATCCTGAATATTTAAATTCTTTTGAAAGAATTTGTGTATTGTTAATAATTTGATCACCATCTAAAATAATGACATTTTTTAGATGATTTCTAGCAACATATAAAGAAGAAATATTGTTGCAAGTATCATAATAAGGATTATCTATTAGATGCAAATTCTCATATTTATCTTCTAAATAATTAAATTGTTCTTTTAAATAGCCTACAACAACATAGATTTCAAAGATTCCTTGTTGATGCAATTGATTGATAATTCCTTCAATCATAGGAATATCATGTATTTTAACTAATGGTTTAGGTATCGAATTTGTTATTGGTCTCATACGTGTTCCTTTACCTGCTGCCATTATAATTGCTCTTTCTACTTGACACATTTTTCTATATTCTCCATTTCTTCCATAACAATCTTGTAATAATCCTTAGCAAAACGATACTGTGCCAATGAATATTCTCCAAATTCAACACCAAGACTTCGCTTATATTCGCACCAGTTGCTCCACAATAAACCACATATCGCTATATATGCATAAATTTTTATTCTTGTTTGCTGATCACATTTATTTTCAAAATAAATGTCTATCAAGTTATCAATTTGTTGTCTGTTATACATGGAATAGATACAAAACATTGCAATATCTAGGTGAATATCTTGCATTGCCGCATATTCCCAATCAATAAGTTTTATTTTTTCTTCTTCATTTTCTTTATAGAATAGGAAATTATCACAATTTGCATCTATATGACATAATCTCCATTCTTTAGGCATCTTTTCAATAATATTCTTTAAAGAGAAGACTTTTTCTTTTGTTTGATTATAATCTTTATATAGAGATTTAGGTCCTCTTAATTTTTCATAAAAATCAATCTTTTCAAAAATATTAAATTCATGATCAACCTTTAAATTTTGTTGATGAAAATATTTCAATAATTTCATACACTTTCTTAGATCTTCTTGATCATCTTGATTACATACACGTGTATCATTTAAATACTTTGTAATCTTATAACCATTTTGAGGATTCATATAAATAACTTCATCACTAATATTTAAATCTTTTATTACTTGATAAACTTCATATTCTTCTTTTCGATTAATCAATTGATCTGTTCCTTCCCCAGGAATTCTCATAATATATTTATCTTGATTGATTTCAAATAAAAATGAACGATTAGTCATTCCTTTTTTTAAACTTTTAATATTTTTTATTTGTTCAACATTGATTTTAAAAACATCAGCAATCAATGATAATGTCTCATTATTTAAGTGTGTTGAATGATCATCTACATTTCTTAATTCTTCATAAGTATTGATTTCATCAACATAATTTGTATCAACAATTTTTCCATAAATAAACATTTTATTCTTTTGATACAACGTTTCTTCCCAAAAACAAGAATCATGCATTCCGTCATCTAAACATTCTAAACGTTCTTTTAAATATAAAGAATCATGTTGATTAATAAATGATAAACCAATCATTTTTAAACCATCATCCTTTACTTTAACAATTTCATTTTTATTGTTACACGTTACATTACTATGTTTACTGATTCTATTTTCTAACATATACCATGATTGAATTTCATTATTTAAAAATGGATTTTCATAAAAATAAAGATCTCCTGGTATAATGTAAGTATTACTTATTTTATCTTTTACTAGATTTAAACTATGTAAGTTGTTCTTTTCTTGATATTCTCTATTAACAACTAATTTTACATTATATTTATCAATTAAATAGTCAAATTCTTCTTTCATAAAACCAACAACAATTGTTATATCATTAATATGAGCTTCTATAAGCTGTCTTATGAGACGTTCAATAAGTATTTCATCATTTATTTCTAACATTGCTTTAGGCACATTATTATTAATAGGAATCATTCTAATCCCTTGACCAGCAGCTAAAATAACTGCTGACTTATTTTTCTTTATTAAGTCTATTCCTAAATCTGTTAAAGAATTATCATCATTAATATATTCTAATTCTTTAAGATTCTTTATTGTTTCATTTGTTTTACCTAAAGAACAATTCAATCTTTTAGAAATAGCTCTTTGTGAAAGTGTATTTTCTTTATATAGTAACTTTATAAGTTCAAAATCTAAATATGTAAGAATGTTCATTTTTTTCTCCTTGTTAATTTATATGAACATCATACCACATATATTTAATAAGTAAAGAAAAAAAGAAGTATTTCTACTTCTTATGATAAAAACTTAGGTGTAATAAACCCTCTAATATATTTACTGTTGACATTCATTGTTCTATATTCAACAGCATCATTTTTATTTCCTTCAATAACTTTAAATGTATTTCCGTTAACTTCTGTAACAATACCTACATGATCAGGCCATCCTGTATTATCACCATTTCCATTATCATCCCAATCATACATAATAATATCACCAATTTGAGGAACATAAGCATCATTTTCTTGCCAAATGCCCATAGATTGTGCCTTTTCTACTGCTTTACCACATGAACATTCAACTGGGATAATGTCAAGTAAATTACATTCTCTCACTATAGCTGAAACAAAAGTCATACACCAAGAATCTGTATATTTTACTTTATAACCTCTAGGTAATGGATCTAGTTTATTATAAGAATCAATAATTTTCTTAAATGATCCATCTTTTTCATTACATCCCAAATATCTTTTAGCTCTTTCTACAAACTCTTTTCTCGTACAATTTGAAATCCACGAATAATCATCTCTAAATGTATATGTTTTACCATCAATAACTACATCATCTTTAACAGCTGCACCATCTTCATTAAAATAATACCATTTCCATCCAATTTGTGCCCAACCAGTAACCATGACACCACTCTTATTTAAATAATACCATTCATTACCTGATTTTAACCATCCTGTATGCATATCACCAGAAGCATTTAAATAGAACCTTTGATTATTAATCAATTGCCAACCCGTTTGCATAATTCCTTGATCATTAAAATAATACCATTTGTTGGTGATCTTATTCCATCCTTTAACAAGAACCGCATTAGAATCAAGATAATAATATTGATTATCTCTATAATACCAACCTAATTGCAAATCCCCATTAGAATTAAAATAGTAATATTGATCATTGATAAAATAATCACCTACTACCATCTTTCCATCTTGATCCAAATAATACCATGATCCTTTATGTAGCCATCCTGTTTGAATATAGCCACTATTATTTGCATAGTAATATGTTCCATCTGCTTGGATCCATCCTGTTTTCATAGCTCCTGATTGGTCAAAATAATATTGTTGATTTCCTACAGAAGCTAACCCTGTCACCATTTTTCCATCTTGATCTAAATAGTACCAATAATCCGTATGTAACCATCCTGTTTTCTTTTCACCATGATCATAATAATACCATTGATTTTCTTTATTAGTCCAACCAGATTCCATTACAGTCGACTCATCATTTGTATTTAATGTATCTGTATCTTCTTCCGCATTAACATTTATAATCGAAAAACATACAAATAAAATATTAATAATCACTATTGATAAAGCAATATTTAATAATTTACCTTTTTTCATACAATCCCCCCTCTTGTCTTACAATTGACATTATAACAAATACAAAAAAATAAACTAGTTATAATCCATAAAAAATAGAAAACCAGAAGCAGATATTCTCTGTCTTCTGGTTAAATTTTTAATTGTTCCAAACACCATTAGCGTCAAAATGATTTACTCTTTCATGAATAACATAATCACCTGTTACCATTTTTCCTTCAGCATCTACATAGTACCAAGTATTTCCTGATCCTACCCATTGTGCACTAATTACACCACTAGATGCTGCATAGTAATCTTCACCATTGATCTTGAACCATCCTGTTTGCATAAGTCCACTATTTGCAAAGTAGTATTTAGTTCCAGAGATTGTTTGGAATCCTGTTACCATCTTTCCATCTGCGTCTACATAGTACCAAGCAAATACGCCATAGAAATAATTTCCACCATAAAAAACATTTAGCTTTCTTTTTACATCCCCAATTGGATTCCAAAAATGTCCAGATAAATCAATATCAGAAATTAATTCATAATATTTATCTTTTTCTCCCTTTTCATTAACATTTTTTGCTAATAAAGCTAACTGTGAAGCATCTTTAATTAAATATGGAGATTCCTTTGTTCCATCACCAGCAGCATATTCCTTAGCTGCATAATCAGTCCATACTCACTGATATTCAATACTCGCTTCTTTTGCGCTTACTGATGATAACATAGTTATTGACATAGCTAGAGATAACATAGTAATACACATTACTTTTAAAAATACTTTTCTTATGTTCTTCCCTCCCTATCTACAGTATATTACACATAAATATTCGTTTATATATTTTTAAACCAAACAACCCTTTTATCTACTCAAACACAAAAAAGTAGTAATACTTTTTTGTATTACTACCCTATTTTTTAATCAATATTCTACTAATGTATTATGAGTTTAAATAAACCATTACAAATCTAAATATTTTATCAAGATAATATTTAGAAGTAAAAAGTAATGCAATACCATTTGCTATAAATTGAATATATTGTTTCTCTTCTAAGTTATTTAATGCATTATTAAATCTCTCATTTCCTTTTAAATAACGCTTTGCATTTTTATCACTTAAATTCTTCTTTACATACGCCTTAGCTTCTTCTACTTCACTTACTTTTCCTTCACTATATTGTTTAGTAATGTATCTAGCAAATAAATATTGTTCAAATAAATTTGATCTTGATATACTATCCTTTGTCATTCTATATTTTAAAACACATTCATTCACATTAGAAATTTTAAATCCTTGAAGTATTGCTCTTAATGTAAAGTCATAGTCTTCACAAAGTGGCATATTTCTATAGCCATTTAACTTATCAAATACTTCTTTTTTACCAAACCATGTTGGATGAGAAATAACTTGATTATATTTAATACATTTTTTTATCTTTTTAAAATTAGTTGGAACTTTTTTTATTGAATAAATAGTATTTCCATCCTCATCGATCATTTGTGAAATTCCACCTATTAAATCAAAATCATTTTCTTCTAAATACTTCTTTTGATGTTCCATTCTATATAATTCAGAAATATCATCTGCATCCATTCTACAAATATATTTTCCTTCAGCAAGTTTAAGTCCTCTATTTAAAGTATTTGTTAGCCCCATATTTTTATCATTTATATAGAATTTAATACGTTCATCCTTACATACATAATCATTTATAAATGCTATATGTTCTTTATTATCTGGATTATCTAAAATAATAATAAATTCAAAATCATTATATGTTTGATTAATAATTGATTCTATGGACTGTTTTAAACATTCTATGCTTTCTTTATAAGTTGCCATAATAACACTTGTTTCTACCATTTAAATTTCTACTACTTTTTTACACAAATCTTTTTGTATAAAAATTTCCTTTCTATTAAATATATACATAATAAGTATATATTAAATTAACCTTTACAACAATAAATCATTCATATCTTGAATTATAAATATAACAGCTCAAAAATAATATAATAAATATTTCTGAGCTGCTTTCTACTAAATTGTAATGAATTAAATTTTCCCTAGCCAAACACCATTAGCATCAAAGCGATTAACTACTTCATTGATTTTATAATCTCCTGTGACCATCTTTCCATTAGCGTCTACATAATACCAGTTACTTCCTGATTTTACCCATTGTTCTTGGATTGATCCTGATGATGGGGCATAGTAATCTTCTTTATTGATTTTGAACCATCCTGTTTGCATTAATCCACTATTTGCAAAGTAATATTTAGCTCCTGCAATTGTTTGATATCCTGTTACCATTTTTCCATCTGCGTCTACATAGTACCAAGTATTTCCTGATCCTACCCATTGTGCTTTAATAGCTCCACTAGATGTTGCATAGTAATCTTCACCATTGATTTTAAACCATCCTATTTGCATTAATCCACTATTTGCGAAGTAATACTTAGCTCCTGATATTGTTTGGAATCCTGTGACCATTTTTCCATCTGCATCTACATAATACCAGGTATTTCCTGATCCTACCCATTGGGCTTTGATTTCTC
>ERZ827156.4764-NODE-4764-length-10735-cov-5.106367_pt1 | contig 10735 bp, 15 predicted proteins | sample MGYA00519919_ERZ827156 | MGnify/ENA primary metagenome ERZ827156 (study PRJEB31778, sample SAMEA3449269) | human gut metagenome | biome: human gut; feature: human-associated habitat; material: faeces | place: United Kingdom | collected 2010/2012 ... | reverse complement strand
GATTGCAGATTGAGAGGTCGCCGGTTCAATCCCGGCAGGTCGCTTTTTTATCCCTTTCTTCTTTTCACTCCAGTTGACTCTCTTTTCCTTTTGCTCCTGGATACACTGTACTTCCTCATTTGTGATAGAAAACACAACTATTTCAACGCATCTTCCAGCTGCTCTATTCTATCCTCTAGTTGTACAAGCTGCATGTCCTTGTCGTTCTTCACCGCCATCAGTGCCTTGCTGAGCTCCATATTTGACTTCTTCAAGTCTTCCTTGAGGAGGTACATTCCGCCGAAAGACATGAGCACAAAGCCCCACAAAAAGGGAGTGATTCTCTGGCTGAATGTGCTGCGGCTCTGCTTTGATTTCTCCAACTTCGTAGCCTCCTTCACTGCCTTGGTTGCTGCCCGCTTCACCACAATCGGGACGTCATCGGCAACCACCTTCACCGAGGGAACGGTAGATGCTCTGCGTACGACTAGATATTATGCATCTACAGCACACCACACATCTCGTTATCAAGGAGGCACTGCGAAGCACGTTGCTCATTACGCTATCTCTTCCTCTTAACCTCAGAATTGGCACTCCAAAGCAGTCGCGAAATCGCCGCTATTTTGGTGGCTCATTGTTGAATTGGACTCGAATCGATTTGATAGCCGCATTTGAATTGCATTTTGTGCCGTGTGAAATTGCTGCTATTGAAAGGGGAAGCGCAACGATTCAGTGATGTTTACTCAACTACACTTCTGCGGGGATGAGTTGACTACAGAAGAATCCGTAGATGGTAGCTAATGATGATGATGCATAGAAGCAATTGAAAAGGGTGATTGATAAGGAAAACGGTGTATACCAGGAGTTTCTCGATGAAGATGTTTCGTATTTGATCATCAAGAGGGTTGCATCTCGGAACTATTTCGTAATGGGAGCGTACTTTGCTCATGGCGTAGTTGGCGAGAGAGCGAGAAATCAACATCATCCCCATTAAGTGGATTTACGACAGCATCAATAGTGGAACGTTGCAGGATGTTTCAGACTATCGCTTTAAACTGTTTGAGGGAATTGTCGTTACGACGACTGGATTTGACCTCCGTTTTGCCCAAATGTTGAAATTATGGCTAGAAGAACGGTACACCATCCAATCGGAGGTGGAGCTGCATGGCGGGATCTTCGAGCGGGAGCTGGTTTACGACCATACAAACTACCTCATTGCACGGAATACGACGAGTGAAAAGTATCTGACCGCAATCCAGTGGAAGAAGGTGATCATCGTGAATGAGTACTGGATTCAGGACAGCACGCGCTGCGGCAGTAGACATTTTCCTTTTCCATCCCTTCTAGAGCTGATGAACCCATCGGACTACCAGAACTACACGCAGCCACAATCGGCCTTCATTTCCCACTCCGCCACGCCATCGCAGCGCGGCGCGAAGGACGATTCCGCCGTGACCTCCTTCACCGACTCGTGTCTGTCCATGATCCAGCCGCTGGAGAAGGGTTCGGGTGGAGTGGCGGTGTGAAACACAGAGTACCTGACTCCGAACAAGACAGTGGCTCGGACGCGCGGTGGTTGCTACGGCAGACTGTCATGCATAGAGGTGGACTTGCTTCTGGACGGGTACATCTTCTTCCTGGCCATCGCCAACCCCGCCAGCCACACGCGCGTGCAGTCGATTCTGTGCGGCCACGGCGCCTTCTGGTAGCCTCAGCATCTCTCCTTCCCCATAGCATTGACACTCTCCTGCACTCCACCAGTCTTATCATTGCCGAGACGCTCACTGACTTCCAGTCCGTCACCCAACTGATTCACCCACCCGCCCGCTCCTCGCATCTCACCAGCGACGCCGCCGCCTCGGACGACTTCTCCCACATTCCCATTCTCAACACGGAATGGGTGTACGACACGCACTCCAATTACCGCGTCTGCGACATCGACGCCTACGTGTGGCGTCGCGGCTTCTTCTCCAACATCACTTTCTGCGTCCTGGAGTTCAAACGAGACGCCGACGCCGTGCGGCGCAGCATCGAAGCCAACGACGGTAAGGTGGTCGACGAGCCGGACAAGGCGATGTACTGGGTGTGTCCGCGCACCGTGGATTCCGACGTGTTCAGGGACGATCGAGCGGTATCTGCCAGGTGGCTGAAAATGTGTCTGGAAATGAAGAAACTAGTGCCGCGAAACTCCTCTCTGCTGTATCGTCCCTTCCCGCGGTTATTGAAGGATTGCGTGGTGTGTCTGACGGGCTTTGGATACGATGACAAGGTGAAGATGGAGAGTTTAGTGATGTGATGATGAGGATGGAAAGTGATCTGTAGTGCACTTGGCGGGAAGTTGGAGAACAGTGTAACGCCCTCGACCTATGCCCTGATTTGCCAAGAGCACGTGAAATACAACGTGAAGATCGCGGCAGCTCGAAAGCTTGGGGTGTTGGTGGTGAAGCGTGAGTGGATCGACCATCTCATTGTTTATGTGTGTGTACGACGCCTGAATGACGCGTAGAAAGAGACAGCTAACGCCCAGGATTATCTCCTGGAGGAGAAGGAAGAGAAGGAGGAGGAGAAGGAAGAGAATGTGAGTGACTCCCTTCTGCCGCGACACGCCTCCTGCGCCGATGTGTCCTCCGAAGTGGTGACTTCTCTCGCCACCACCCACACGCTGCCCCTCCCTGCTGTCGACACGCACAATACCGAGTTGGAGAAGACAGACACACACCCAACCGAGTTGGAGAAGGCCGATGCGCACAATACCGAGTTGGAAAAGACAGCCAGCACCAAGTCACCCGCGTCCTCCTTCTTCACCGTGTCGACCGGGGGCAGCAACAGCAAAGCGGAGGACGATTCGCTGTTCGGAGAGCCGAAAAAGCAGGAGGTGCTGTTCACCAGCTTCAGCGACCTGCTGCAGAGCGAGAAGCCTGCGCCGTCGGGTGTGTCGGTGAAGCAGTCACTGGAACAAGAGAAGGTGATTCAGCAGGCCAGTCAGCAGATCCTATCGCCAAACAACGAAAAGGACCCTGCAGAAGAGGGAAAACGGCTGCTGGACAGCCTGCTGTCGGGAAGCAAGGCAACCGGATTGGGCATGCCGATGCTGTCTCGGGAGTCAGGGAGAAAGAGGGAGAGAGTGAAGCTGGACCTGACGGAGGAGAAGAGACAGTCCATAACCATGCTGGATGATGATGAGACGGGGGCGGTGAAGAAGCCGAGTACGAAGCCAAAGGCCAAGACTGCGAGGAAGAAGGGACGTTCGAAGCGAAGCTAATCTGTTTTCTCTTTTGGATTGACTGTTTTCTTTACAGAGGAACGATTTCCAGAATTTGAAGTTATTTCGGTGTTTCCAAAAGAACAAACGGTGCTTGATTTGCTAGCGTGTGAATGAGTGCAAATCAACAACTACAGGATTACAGCAAGGAGCAGCTGATCGAGGTGCTGACAAAGAAGGTTACAGAGAATGTGGGCTCTTTGGAGGTTCTTTATCAGGTAGAAGAAATGTAGAGCCGATTTTAAGAATCTCTACGCGACGGCGCAGAAGTTGAGGGAGAAGCTTGTATGTGGATTTGGTTTGTCCTAATACATACAGACGGAGGCTGAGGCGGAAGTAGCAAGATTGAAGGAGGGGACTGGTGCGTCAACCGCTTCTTCTCCCGAGAAGGAGGGTCAGAACGAAATGAGCGAGGTATTGTTGTGCGTAGTTCGTAACGTGTAGAAGATTGCGGCATTAACAGAAGAGATCGTCTCAACGGTTGCCTCTTTTTATCCCTAGAAGGTGCTGAACCAAAAGAATAGTGAGATTGCTTCAGAAAGAGATGTACGCTTGGTATTGCTAGTATCATCCTAGACACTGAAGAAGGATCTCGATTCCCTTCACCAGAGCGTATCTGTTGACTTTGGAGTGATGATTGATGAATAGAATACAATAACCACGGAGCAGAATACAATCGATGGACTCCTTGTTGTTCATTCGCAAAAGCAGTAATGCGTAGAAGGAGAAGGAGGAGCTAACGTCGAAAGTGAGTAGTCTCGAAGGAGAAATCAAGGAACACCAGGATCGGATCGTAGTAAAATGGAATGAACGTAATGCGTAGACGGAGATGAGCTCGACGCTGGAGGCCGTCGAGAGCAACAAGGACAAACTGCACTCGATGAATTTGATGCATAATGCCTAGATTGGGGGAGATGAAGGCAATTCTCGTCAACAAGGAAAAGGAGGTGGAAGACGAAGTTGCTTTGTCTCTGCATGCTGATGGAGTAGAAGAACCGAGTGAAGGCGTTAACTGAGGAGAAGGAGTCCGAGCAGCAAAAGGCGGTACGAACTGTGGAGAGAGAATGATTCGGTAGTGCGGGCTGCAGGCGCGTGTGGCTGCTCTGGAGAAGAAGACGATGGAGCAGAAGGAGCTGGTGCTGGGCAGCGTGCCGGCAGAGGCGCTGAGCGGCGAGGACAGCGAGGACGCGCAGGAGGTGGTGACGCAGGGAGTGCTGTATCTGTGCCAGCTGAAGGCGAAGAACGAGCAATGCGTGACCAGAGTGGAGGAGTTGGGAAGGGAGTTGGAGGAGGCAAAGAAGAGTGGAGAAGAGAGGGAGAAGGAGTTGAATGAAATGAAGAGTGTGAATGAAAAGGAGGTGAATGAACTGAGAAAGGAGTTGGAGGAGGCGAAGAAGAATTGTGAAGCGAAGGAGAATGAGTTGAAGGAGGCGAAGAAGAGTGGAGAGGAGAGGGAGAATGAATTGAGTGAGGTGAAGACTGCTGCTGAAATGAAGATGGAAGAATTGAATAAGAAGATGAGTGAAATGAAAAGTGCGGGTGAATCCGAGAAGACATCGATGGGAGAGAGAATAGAGGAGTTGTTGAAGAGTTGTGAAGCGAAGGATAGAGAATTGAATGAAATGAAGAATGAGAATGAGAAGGAAAAGCAGGAGATGAGAAAGGAGTTGGAGGAGGCGAAGAAGAGTTATGAAGCGAAGGAGAATGAATTGAGTGAGGCAAAGAATGAGAATAAGAGAGAAATGGAGGAGTTGAGAAGGGAGTTGGAAGAGGTGAAGAAGAGTGGAGAGGCGAAGGAAAACGAGTTGAAGGAAGCGAAGAATGCTGCTGAATCGAGAGTGGAAGAGTTGCGTAAGATGATAGAGAGTGGAGGAATGAAGGAGAGTGAATTGATGGAAGCGAAGAATGCTGCTGAAATGAGGGTGGAGGAACTGAATGCTGAATTGAAGTCGTTGAAGGATTCAATGAGTGGTAAGGAGAATGGTTATGAGGAAGAGAAGCGTAAGAACGAGAGAGCGTTGGAAGAATTGAGAGAGAGTTTGAAATCAAAAGAGAAGGAATTGGAACGAGAAAGAGAACTGAATGCTGAAGTGGTGAGATTGAAAGAAGAGATCGTCATGAAATCCAACGAACTGTCAGAACTGAAGAAGGCATCCGAGTGTGACAACGCAGAACTGACCAAGACAATCGAAGAGTTGAGAAGGGATATGAGCGAGAAGGAGAGCGAATGGAAAGAAGAGAAGACGCAGAAGGAATCCCGCATTGAAGAATTGACCTCCCAGATGGAGAAGTTGAAGACGGAGTATTCATCAAGAGAGGAGGAAAAGAATGAAAGAGAGAAGAAGATCGCTGAGTTGAATACGGTGATTGAGGAAATGAAGAAGGAGGGCGAGGCGAAGGATGCAAAGTGGAGTGAAGAGAAAGGACAGACGGAAGAAGAGCAGCAGAAATGGCAGAAGGAGGTGGAGGCGTTGAAGGAGGCTCTGGCTGAGAAGGAGAAGGTGATGGAGGAGGAGAAGAACCAGCATGAGTCGAAGGTTGCTGAGTTGAATACGGTGATTGAGGAAATGAAGAAAGAGGGTGATATGATGAGCGTGAATGAACAGGAAGTGAATGAGTTGAGAAGGGAATTGGAGGAGGCAAAGAAGAGTTGTGAAGCGAAGGAGAATGAGTTGAAGGAGGCGAAGAAGAGTGGAGAAGAGAGGGAGAAGGAGTTGAGTGAGGTGAAGACTGCTGCTGAAATGAAGATGGAAGAATTGAATAAGAAGATGAGTGAAATGAAAAGTGCGGGTGAATCCGAGAAGACATCGATGGGAGAGAGAATAGAGGAGTTGTTGAAGAGTTGTGAAGCGAAGGATAGAGAATTGAATGAAATGAAGAATGAGAATGAGAAGGAAAAGCAGGAGATGAGAAAGGAGTTGGAGGAGGCGAAGAAGAGTTATGAAGCGAAGGAGAATGAATTGAGTGAGGCAAAGAATGAGAATAAGAGAGAAATGGAGGAGTTGAGAAGGGAGTTGGAAGAGGTGAAGAAGAGTGGAGAGGCGAAGGAAAACGAGTTGAAGGAAGCGAAGAATGCTGCTGAATCGAGAGTGGAAGAGTTGCGTAAGATGATAGAGAGTGGAGGAATGAAGGAGAGTGAATTGATGGAAGCGAAGAATGCTGCTGAAATGAGGGTGGAGGAACTGAATGCTGAATTGAAGTCGTTGAAGGATTCAATGAGTGGTAAGGAGAATGGTTATGAGGAAGAGAAGCGTAAGAACGAGAGAGCGTTGGAAGAATTGAGAGAGAGTTTGAAATCAAAAGAGAAGGAATTGGAACGAGAAAGAGAACTGAATGCTGAAGTGGTGAGATTGAAAGAAGAGATCGTCATGAAATCCAACGAACTGTCAGAACTGAAGAAGGCATCCGAGTGTGACAACGCAGAACAGAAGAAGGCATTGGAAACGGCCGCGGCGAAGGAGGCGGAACTGAACGACCGCATCCGGTCCTTGGAACAGCAGCAGGAAGACGACAAGAAGCTGGTGGAGGAGCTGAAGCAGTCCCTGTCGCAGTCCGAGGCAACCCAAAACTCCACGGTGCGGCTGCTGTGAGGTGGTTAGCCGTAGAACCAGCTGGAGGAGGTGGTGGGCGCGCTGCAGAGGGACAACGTGGTGTGAGGTGAGAGGAGTGATGGCGTAGGAGGCGAAGCAGAAGGAAGTGCTTGGGTTACAGAGCCAGCTGGCGGAGCAGGCGGCGCAGGTGCAGGGCGTGAAGGAGGAGTTGGTAGAGGTGTGAAGGGGATGTGAGGAGAAGGCCCGCTGCCAGGCATCTCTGCAGGAAGTGGAGAAGGAGAAGGCGACACTGGCGGAGAGCGAGACGCAGCTGCGCGCGATCGTGAAGCGATCGATGGCAGAGCGGAACGCGGAGGTGAGAGAGAGTGATAGGAATGAGGACTAGACGATGTTGAACGAGAAGATCATCGAGTTGGAGAAGGAGCGAGTGCGAGAAGGAGAGAGAGGTGAGGCGTAGAACGATGGACTGATGAGTATTGCGGAGCTGAAGTCGGAGCTGGTAGAGAAGGTGTGATGAAGTGATGAGTAGTTGTCGGTGAACGGAGAGAACAAGAAGAGGGAGGAGGCGATCGTGGCGGTGGTGGTGGAGTCTGAAGTGTAGAACGCGCTGCAGGAGGAGTTGGAGGAGAAGACGAAGTACATTGTGGGAATGGCGTGTGGGTGTGAGTGTAGGAGGAGCATTCTCTGTCTCTCGAGACGCAGAGCACGCAGCTCGTGAGGGTAGGAGGAGACGGTAATGGGTAGCTGGCAATGCAGGAGAAGGTGGAGCAACTGACTCAAATCCAGGTTGTGTTTTGGAGAAGAAGTGAGGAGTAGAAGGTGAACGAGCAGATGATTCAAGCCAAGAACGACGAGTTGGGTCTGAAGTGATGCTAACAGCGGGCGTTGAGGGATAGGCGGAAGAACGAGACGCGGCTGTTGGACCTGAACACGACGCTGTCGAACAAGAACACGGAGCTAAAGGAGCAGATGAACGAGTTGGTGCAGGAGTACGAGATGGACTGTGTGCCGCATGACGCGGAGAGTGGGTATGGGGTGATGATGTGAGATGTAGCCGTGACGGTGTTGGAGTACGTGGTGGTGAACGGCGCGGAGATGTGCTACTGCCAGCTTCACTCGAAGGAGTCGGCGGCGCTGGGTGGAAGTGAGTGTTGGGCGTGAGGGGTAGAGATGCCGAAGTGCAAGTGGCTGCTGTTGGAGACGCTGAAGAAGTACTTCCCTCTGGCCAGTGGGTGTGTGCGGTGTGAGTGATGATAGAGATCCCGGTGGAGGCCCACAACACGAACAGTGCGGCGCTGGCGGCACTGACGCGCGAGACGAACTGTGTGAAGAAGGAGCTGGAGGAGGTGAAAGAGTCGTTCGAGGCGTACAAGCGAAAGACGCGTGTGGCGACGGTGAAACTGCAGCAGAAGGTGGCGGAGGCGAAGGAGAAGACGGAGAAGGAGGAGTTGGAGAAGAAGACGGAGAACGAGACGATTGCGCAGCAGAGGGAGGCGTTGGAGGCGGAGAAGAAGGCGACGGAGAAGCTGAAGGAGGAGAAGGCGGAGCTGAAGGAGAAGGTGATGGAGCTGGAGGAGAGAGAGAAGGAGGTGGAGGCGTTAAAGGAGAGAATGAGTGAAGAAAGAGAAGTGGGATGAGGAGTAGATGAAATGAGAGTGTGTGTGGAGGCGTTGGAAGAGAGAGTGAAGGTGGCGGAGGAGGAGAAGGAGAAGACGGAGCAGAAACTGAGTATCAGCGAGGAGGAGAAGAAGTTGGGAGTTGTTGTGGAGGAAATGAAGGAGGAAAGAAGGGAGGAAGAGGAGAAGGAAGAGAAGGAGGAGAATAAGGACGAGGAGGTAATGGAGAAGGAGGAGAAGGAGGAGAATAAGGAAGAGGAAGAGAAGGAAGAGGAAGAGGAGGAAGAGGAAGAGAAGGAAGAGGAGGAAGAGATAGAGAAGGAACAGGAACAGGAAACAACAGAAACAGAGAACAATCAAGCACACACCAACTACCTTCTGAGCATCCTGGGCGACACGAGCGAGGACCCCCTGGGTATTTCACCCCTCCCCCATACACAGATTCAATCCCTCAAGGACGAAATCATTCATCTCCGAACACGGCTGGCGGAGCAGGAAAAGTAGACGAGGGAGGCGACATGAAGGGTAGATCGCTGTCGATTCTGCAGGTGGAGAACGAACACAAGGACGAACGAATCGAGCAGATGGAGGGAGATTTGAAGATGCTGAGCGGAGTGCAGAACCAGGAGAATCTACAGTACATGCGTCATACGCTCGTGAAGTTCTTGTGCAATAGCAGCGGATCGGAACAGCAGATGCTGATGCCCGCGATTTCGCAATTGCTGAACCTGAAGTGGGGATGAAGAGGTTGGATGAGGTGTAGTTCTGAAGAGAACGAAAAGTTCATGAAGAAGTATGGTTCTTCCGTGTTTAAGGGGTGGTTTAGTTGATTTGGAGTATTGTGTTGAATGGGAACAAACAGACCACGGTAAATGGACAGGACCACATCCTACTTGCGTTGCGATAAACGATCGGATTGAAATGGGCTCCCTTCCCCATTTCGCAATACACTCTGAAACGCGAGAATCGATGCTCTGCGATCTAGACATCACGTGTCCCACAGAACAATACAATGAGAATGGCGTTTCCTGGGGATTCAGAAGAGTCGCCAGAATGGGAATCAGCACACTCTCGTCCTTCTCCTCATAAAACAAAAAGGCGTTGGAACCGGCATCGAACGAATAGGCCACCTACATGAAAGGAGCGCCCCAGAACTCACTAGATTCCTTCCAAAGAAGGCGTTGACAAAATGGACCAGATTTATGACATAGTAACTCTGATTGGACAAATACTCGATAGAAGGCTTTGCCGAGTGGCAGATGGAGTGAAGGGCGTCGCTCTCTGCCATGATAATGGATGCCAGCTTGTCAAAGTCACGAGATTTGTAAGCCTGGATCGCATCAGCAATGCGCTCCTCTACGAAATCTGTCTTACGGATTTCCATTTCAGGACTCGTCGCAACACAGCGATTCATACCCTCGGTGCTGCCGACAGACTTGACGGTGTGAGAAACGATGCAAACGCCGATGCGAAGAGCGCTCCAGTAGGTCTCGTCCACAACTTGGTGCTATGAATCAGAGAAAGCGTGGAATGACAACAGCAACAGAGTCCGAACCATCCGCCTTCGATCCCTTCTTCCAGTGAACGAGTCCACCGTACAAACTCCTACAGGCACTGCCACTCGCCTGCCGTGTGATCGCATTCAGTTTTGACTCTTCCTGCTCGGTGTTCAATACGCCGTAGGCATCGGCAAGCGCTTTCGCGAGACAAGCAAAGCCGGAAGCGCTGGATGCCATACCGGATGCGGTTGGGAAGGAATTCATCGTTTCGATTCGGATGCAGCAATTCGCGAGTTTCTCGTAGGCATTTCGCTTCTCCATATCGGATGAACTATGCTAGTGAATACGACCATGTGAAATGAACCTCCTTTCACGCGCAATCTCGCGAAAACGCTGTACGAGCTTCTGAATCTTCGTATCTTCTGACAACTGCTTTTCACTACATCGGTAAGAACGAGAATATAGAAAGATACACTCCATTGAACACCAGCACATCCGTCTGCAAATCGTCGGCAATTCGGACCTTTGTAATTGTGTGCACTCCATTCTAGCAATGAGCAAGTGAAGTATGGAGGCACATCGGCGAGAGTGAGACTGAGGGAGGAATTCACAGGGAGATTGAGCTGCGCATCCCGCTTTCCCCAATATTTCACGAGAGCAATGTTCGGGGTGGTTTTGTAGGACGCACTCACATCCACAGACATCGTGAAGAAGAATGTGAACAAACAACGGAAGATATAGAAAACCATCCACAACACAAAGGAATACCGTGGCTTAGAACTTCATATCATGAGGACGCTCACCCTTGCGCAGAGTGAATCTCTCGTG
>ERZ827156.4753-NODE-4753-length-10756-cov-2.963929_pt1 | contig 10756 bp, 9 predicted proteins | sample MGYA00519919_ERZ827156 | MGnify/ENA primary metagenome ERZ827156 (study PRJEB31778, sample SAMEA3449269) | human gut metagenome | biome: human gut; feature: human-associated habitat; material: faeces | place: United Kingdom | collected 2010/2012 ... | reverse complement strand
TCGACGCTTTCGTGAACCGGAAGTACAATCACCTCAAGGAGGAGGGCAAGAAAGGCAAGTGGCTCTATCTGTGGAGCACGCTGAAAGCCGTGCTGCGTTATTCTTCGACGGGCGTCAAGGTGTACGTCGACGACGAGCTGGTCGTCAACGATCTGGTATACAGCGCGACGATCGGAATTGGTCGCTACAACGGAGGCGGCATGCTTCAGACGCCCGAGGCGGTAGCCGACGACGGTCTGTTCGACCTGACGGTGATCCGTAAGATGAGCCGGCTGGCGGTGCTCCTTCATTTCAAAGTGCTGTTCAACGGGCGCATATACAAACTGCGCAAAACCAGTCTCAATCGCGGACGCCGCATTCGCATCGAGTCCTCGCCCGAGATCGCCGTCGAGGTCGACGGCGAGGCGCTGGGCTATTCTCCGTTCGAGTTCGAGATCATCGACCGGGCCGTGCGCGTCGTCGTAGCCGAGCGCTTCCTCTCGGAGTCGGCCGGAGTCTCCTCCGGCTCGCCCGCCCCGGAAACCAACAGACCAAGTACCAACTAACCTTCAAATTATTACACTTATGAAAAAACTACATTTGCTGATGCTGTGTCTCGCCGCGCTCGCTTTCTGCCGCTGCGACGACAAACGGGTGACCGTCGGCGACCTGACGGTCGAGATGCTCGAAAACCCGGTAGGACTGGACGAGCGGACTCCCCGTTTCGGGTGGCAGCTCCGCAGCGATCTGCGCGACGTAGCGCAGGCTTCCTACCGGATCGTCGTGGCCGGTAGCGAGAACGATCTGAAAAAGGAACAGAATCTGATCTGGGATAGCGGCGAGGTTCCTTCCGGGGAATCGGTATGGGTCGAGTACGGAGGTCCGCAGCTCGAGTCCCGCAAGGATTATTTCTGGAAAGTGCGCGTGACGACCAATACGGGCGACGAAACGTGGAGCGAGCCGGCCCGCTGGTCGATGGCCCTGCTCGACGATTCGGACTGGCAGGCCGGCTGGATCGGCATCGACAGCGCGCTCAATGCGACCGACCGTATGGAGGGCGACAGCCGGCTGGCGGCTCGCTATCTGCGCAAACCTTTCGATGTCGAGGGCAAGGTCAAGAACGCACGGCTCTATATTTCGGGGCTCGGTCTGTACGAGTGCTACCTCAACGGAAAGCGGGTAGGCGAGAGCGTGCTGGCTCCGACGGCTACCGACTATAGCACGAACGTTCCGTATAATACGTTCGATGTGAGAGAATTTATCAAGGACAAGCAGAACGCGATCGGCGTGACGCTCGGCAACGGCCGCTTTTTCGCGATGCGTCTGGGCGATCCGTCGGCCGGACTGCTCGGCTCGCTGAGGCAGTTCGGCTTTCCGAAGTTGCTGGCTCAGCTCGAGATCGAGTACGAGAACGGCGAGCGGCAGGTGGTGGTGACCGACACGACCTGGCGCCTGACGACCGACGGCCCGATCATTGCCAACAACGAGTTCGACGGCGAAGAGTACGACGCGAGCAAGGAGCTCGGCAAATGGTCCGAGGCCGGTTACGACGACTCGGCCTGGATGAACGCCTGTTCCGTCGGAGCTCCCGAGGGAGCGCTGCACGCGCAGCGCAATCCGAACATCCGGGTGATGGAGGAGATCGATCCGGTGGCGATCAGCCAGCTGAACGACTCGACCTATATTCTCGATATGGGACAGAATATGGTGGGTTGGCTGAACGTGACGCTCAAGGGCGAGAAAGGCGAGCCGGTCCGTCTGCGCTTTGCCGAGACTCTGAAGCCCGACGGCAGTCTCTATATGGACAATCTGAGGGGAGCGAAAGTGACCGACGTCTATATTCCGGCCGGAGACGACGTCTTCTCGTGGGAGCCTCGCTTCACTTACCACGGCTTCCGCTTCGTCGAGATCACGGGCCTGAACTACAAGCCCGAGCTGAAAAGCTTCGTCGGCAAGGTAGTCTACGACGATATGAAGACGATCGGCCGTTTCGAGACTTCCGATCCGACGATCAATCAGGTGTTCAAGAATGCCTATTGGGGCATTCGCGGCAATTACCGCAGCATGCCGACCGACTGTCCGCAGCGCGACGAGCGCATGGGCTGGCTCGGCGACCGTGCTACGGGCTGTATCGGCGAGAGCTTCGTGTTCGGCAATACGCTGCTCTACGAGAAGTGGCTGCGCGACATCGAGGCGATGCAGGACAGCGCGGGCTGCGTGCCCGATGTGGCTCCGGCTCATTGGACCTTCGACCAGCATTCGGGCAACGTGACTTGGCCGGCGGCCTATCTCTGCGTGGCCGACATGCTCTATAACCAGCGCGGCGACGTGCGGCCTGTCGAGCGCCACTACGCCTCGATGAAGAAGTGGATCGAATACATCCGCGACCGACAAATGAAGGACGGGCTGGTCATCAACGACGTCTACGGCGACTGGTGCATGCCGCCCGAAAGTCAGGAACTGATCCACTCTCAGGACCCCGCCCGCAAGACGGACGGCCGTCTGCTGGGCACCAGTTTCTATTACCGCCTGCTGAACATGATGGCCCGCTTCGCCGCCGTGAGCGGTCACGAGGCCGATACGGCCGAGTATCTCGACCTGGCCGCCCGGGTCAAGGACGCCTATAACAAGCAGTTCCTGAACGCGGAGACAGGCCAGTATGCCAACAATACCGTAACGGCCAACATCATCTCGCTGATGCAGGGTCTCGTGCCCGACTCGCTCGAGCAGAAAGTGTTCGCCAACGTCGTCGAAAAGACGAAAGGGGAATTCGACAGCCATGTCAGCACGGGGCTGATCGGCATCCAGTTCCTGATGCGCGGCCTGACGCAGCACGGAGCGGGCGATCTGGCCTATACGATCGCGACGAACCGCACCTATCCGAGTTGGGGCTACATGATCGACAAGGGCGCGACGACGATCTGGGAGCTGTGGAACGGAGACACGGCCGATCCGGCGATGAACTCCGGCAACCATGTGATGCTGTTGGGCGATCTGCTCACTTGGTACTACGAGAATCTGGCCGGCATCAAGTCCGATCCGGCGGCTCCGGGATTCAAGCATGTCGTCATGGCGCCTTATTTCCCCGACGGGCTCGACTGGGTGGATGCCGCGACCGAGTCTCCCTACGGCCCGATCGCAAGCCGCTGGAGCCGCGACGGGCAGGGCTTGTCGTGGAAAGTGGAGATACCCGCCAACTCGACGGCCAGCGTCCGGATTCCGGCTTCGTCGGCCGGGCAGGTGACCGAGGGCGGCAAGCCGCTCTCCGAGAATCCGGCCGTTAAGTCGGTAACGGAAGCCGACGGCTTCGTGACCGTCGAGATCGGTTCGGGCAAGTACGATTTCTTCGCTGCGGAGTAGGGCGGCGCATCGGATACGGAGGACCCCGGCCGAACGGCCGGGGTCCTCTTCGTTTTCCGGCGGCGGCCCCGGTGAACCTTTATCCTTTCGGGTGCGGATTCGGGCGATCCCGTGTCGGCAACGAATCCTGCATGGAGCAGGGGCTCTCGCGGTTGAAACGGCCGTCGGATTCCTTATGCTTTCTCGGGACGCCCGTTGCGATAGGCCGACGCACGGGCAGGACATTCGGTCGCTTTCCGGTTCCGGAGCGCCGGCGCGAGGTCGGCACGGACGAAACGCGTTCGGTCGATGTCCTGCTCTCAGATTGCCGAGGCGGTCGGGGAAAGGACGGAACCTCCGTACCGGGGGTGAGGCTCGCTCTCGTTGCTCTCAGGGCAGGACCGTTCGCTTGTGGACAAGGCGATTGCGTCCGTCGAAGGTAAAATTTCGGCCGGCCGTACAACAAAACCCCGTTTTTTGTGTTATATTTGCAAAGTACGGAGATTGTCCCTTGATATAAGGCGGTGAGAATTTCCTCTCTTCGTGCGGAATTGTTGTAGAAAACTTAAACGATCATAAATTATGTCAAGCTTACCTTTATTGGTTTTGTTGGGGGTGATCGGCCCTTGGCAGGTAGTTATCATCGTCGCGCTGATTCTCGTGCTTTTCGGCGGCAAGAAGATTCCCGAGCTGATGCGCGGCATGGGCCGGGGTATCAAGGAGTTCAAGGACGCCGTCAACAAAGACTATACGGCCGAAACGCCGGCCAAGTCGAACGAGACGACCAAACCGACCGACGAGACGACCAAATAGTTTCCCTCGCTCGTTTCCCGAGCGGCGTCCCGTCCGGTATGGGGCGCGTTCGTTTAATTGCCCGAATCTATGACCGATAAACTGGAAAAGTCATCCGATAACGAGATGACTTTTTTTGAGCACGTCGCGGCGTTGCGGCCTCATCTGCTGCGCGGAGGGCTGGCTCTGTTCGTCATTATGATCGCGGCTTTTTTGAGCAAGCGGTTCATTATCGACGTGCTGCTGATGGGACCGCAGTCGCCCGATTTCCCGACCAACCGCATCCTGTGCCATATCTCGCACCGGCTGCTGGGCGACGCGACGCTCTGCATCAATTCGATCAAGCTGAACATGATCAACACGGCGCTGGGCGGACAATTCAATCTGCATATGCAGGTATCGATGGTAACCGGCGTCGTGCTGGCGGTTCCCTATTTGCTGTGGGAGTTGTGGCGTTTCGTCGCGCCTGCGCTGACCGACTACGAGCGCTACAAGAGCCGGATGTTCGTGTTTTACGTTTCGCTCTGCTTTTTCACCGGCCTGCTGTTCGGCTATTTTCTGATCGTCCCGCTGTCGATCAACTTTTTGGCCGGCTATCAGGCCAGTCCCGACATTGCGAACATGATCGACGTCAAGTCCTATCTTTCGACGGTGCTGACCGTGTCGGTCGCCTGCGCGATCGTATTTCAGCTTCCGCTGCTGATCTATTTCCTTGCCCGCATGGGAATCGTAACGGCCGCGTTTCTGCGTAAGAACCGCCGGTATGCGATCGTTCTTTTGGCTATTGTATCCGCCGTTATTACGCCTCCCGACGTGTTCAGCCTGTTTCTGGTCGTCGTGCCGCTCTATTCGCTGTACGAAGTGAGCATTCTGCTGGCAGCCCGCGTCGAGCGCGCGAAAGCCCGGGAGGAGGCCGAAGCATAGGGATTGGCGTCCGGACGGGTCGGATTGCAACGGACGTTTCGGGTTCCGGTGATGCGGCTGTTCAGACGGTTGCGAAGCATTCGCGGTTCGAGTTTGTTCCCGTTGTAGACGACGTTTCCCTCGGCCGATGGATGAAAGAATCGGAACATGTTTGCTTATGCGAATGCACGCTGATATTCCCGGATATGGTGGTCGGAACCGCAGGCGAAGACGGGCGATTCGCTTATCGTCCGACATGCGGAGGGCGGGCGATCCGTTTTCGGAAAGCGTTTCGATGAACCGTTTCGGATATCGCCTCATTTGTCGTTGCGGGATGCTGCTGTTCGTCTTCATTCTTTTTTCTTGTACGGGGACGGATAGGACGATTGCCGGCGCGGAGCGCGGTGATTCCTCGGGGAGGACCGGGACGGTCGGAGACGGATCGACGCAGGACAGTACGGGTATCGAGAAGTATCGCAATCTTTGGGAGCGGCAGACGCGGGAAAAAGCGTATGACGAGGTCATCCGTAGCGCGCGATTTGCATTCGAGAAAGGAGAAAGCGACGGCAACCGTTCGCTGTCGGTCTATGCGACGGCCTATCTGGCCCAATCTTACATGTTGAAAGACGACGACGATAGCACTTGTTATTGGCTGGCCGAGTCTTTCGAGAGGATCGGGAAGCTGCCGAGAGAAGACCTTTTCATCGTCGGTACGGTGAATAATATCGCCGGAATCCGGGCCATGAAGTCCGAATCCGACTATTCTTCGGCCCTGCGCTATTTCAAAGCGGCTCTGTCGGCCGTCGAAAAAGCGGGCGATACGCTCAATCAGGGAGCTATATTGCAGAATATCGCGCATATCTATCAGGTGCGGGAAGACGTGTCGGGATTCGATTACGCTCTGCGTTCCTACGAATTGGTTGCCGCCAGGGGAGGAGTCAATGCGCGGAGCACGGCCGCAGTGGTGCTTTCGTCGATGTATGTGCTGAAAGGGGATTATGCGCAGGCTCTCCGCTATGCGGATATATCCGTCGCCCGGATCGACGACAGCAGCTATTGGGATGCCAATAAAGCCTACGTATGGTATAACTACGGCGACGTATGCGCTTCTGCGGGCGACGATGCCCGGGCCGAAGCTTCTTATCGCAAGGCATTGGAATATGTACCGTCGGCCGGTACCGCGATCGGTATCCGGGCCTATGTATCTTTCGGAAACTTCTGTCTGAAACGGAAAAAATACCGGGGGGCGGTCGAGATGTACCGCCGGGCCGAGGAATTGCTCGGCAGCGGTAACGTGGAGTGCAGAGCTCCGGTTTATTCGGGACTCGCGCGTGCCTACGATGCCTCGGGTGACGGGGCGAAAGCGCTGGAGTATTACCGGAAGTACTTCGGAACCTGTTCGACGACGGTCAGCTCCGCCAAGGAACATGCTTTCAACGAGCTGCTGATGAGGTACGAACAGTCGGAACATCAGCGGGCCATGGGACTCAAAGAGATGGAACTGCTTCGGAAAGACCGCAATATCATGGCCGCCGTTTTCGCGATGCTGCTCGTGATCGGTTTTTTCCTTTATGCCTGTTTGCTTTATCGGCGGAAGAACGCGACGTACCGGGAACTCGTGCGGCAGAATCTCAATTATCGGGAACGTCTGAACGAATGCGAACGGCTCGAGGGTGTTCGGAAAGCGAACGCGCAGCAGGCGCAGTTGAAAATTTACGAACGGTTGGAGGCGTTGATGCGGAACGAGAAGATTTACCGGAGAAAGGACCTGACGCTCCAGATGCTGGCGGAAACGCTGGGTACCAATACGACGTATATGTCCCATATCGTCAACAGTTTCTCGGGTAAGTCCTTCCCTAATTATCTGAACGCTTATCGCATCGAGGAAGTGCTGGACGCTCTTTCCGATCCGTCCGACGACGAACCGATCCATGCCGTTTTCGAGAGAGTCGGATATGCGTCCCGTTCCACTTATCTTCGGATTTTCCGGAAGGAGGTGGGGTGCGCTCCTTCGAAGTATCGTCAGGAGATACGGAAAATCCGTGCCGAGCGAAAGAATGTACGGATTTAAAAAATATGCGAAATGACACATTGGCCGAAGGGTACATTCTGATGGCGGCGAGTATCTTTGCCTGCAATCATATTGTTAACTGTAAACTTCATTGCCATGAAATCGAAAAATCGTATCTTCTTCCCGTCCGTGCGTGCCGCGCTGATCGCGCTTGCGGCTTCGGCGATGTTCGCCTGCTCCGACGACGACGAGGGTTTCGCCGATCTGGCCGTCGATTCTCCGTCGCTCGAGATTCAGGCCGGACAGACCGGTCTGGTTCGCATTCTCGCCGGAAGCGGAGAATATACCTGTACGGGAAACAACCCGCAGATCGCAGACGTGCAGCTTGCGGAGCAGACGATCTCAGTCCGGGGACTTGCCTCGGGGAGTACCTCCTTTGCCGTGGAGGATACCCGGACCGGACAGTCGGTGCCGGTCGACGTGACCGTGTCTCCGGTGCCGTTGGCACTGTCCTATACGGACGTGGCGCAGTGGTTCGCCGGCGAGCAGCCCGAGGGGGCCGGGTTCGCCCGATGGAAAGCGGATATGGTCGAAGGAATCGAGAGAACCGGCTTTTATCGCGTAGGGTTCGCAAAGGTGGCTGCGCAGTTGGAAGCGACGTCGCTGAATGAGAAAAACTGGATTTTTTCGGTGACTGCGACCGAATCGGCAGACGATGCGACGATGTTCGAAGAAGCGTTGACGGCCTATCTGAACGACGACGAATACACTTTCAGCGTCGGGCAATACAGCAACGAAAAAATTTTGGCCGAACACGGACGGCCGCAGAGCGTTTCGCTCGACGAGTTGCAGAGTGTCTTGGAGCGTGCGGATTTCAGTAAAGAAGCGTTGCGCGTAGGTTTCCTGACCGCAGCGGTTTCCGTAGAGATTTCGATTTCGTGCGGCGAGGCGGCGCTGATCGTCCGTCCGCTTTCTTTCGGGGATAATTGGATGTGGTATGCCGAAAACTTCATCGGTCGGGATTTCGACGAGTTGCTGACGGAATACTATTTCTCGGTCAAATCCGCGGGGATGATACCTCCTATTTATCAGTTGATGATTTTCGCCGGCGCTGATCGGAACGATATTCCGTTCAATCTGGTGTTGTTCGCCCAACCCGATACGCCGGTCGAAAAGATCGAGGCGGCCTATACGCTGGACGAGGCGCAGATGAAAGCGTATTGGATCGCCATGTTGGAATCTCCGGATGCGGAAACGGAGATGGGCGTTTTCGAGCAGACGATCGTTTTTTATTCCGACAGTGCGCGGGAACCGATGATTCTGCGTTCGATCGCGGAAACCGTCGAGTGGATCCGCGACGACGACTTCGCCGGCGTGGAAAGTGTCATGCCGATTTTCCGAGTTTCGGACGAACGGGTGATTATCCCGCAAGTGAGCAGCGACGGTAGCGGACAGAAAAACCTGACGGTAACGATGGCGGTTCTTGCGGCGGAGGGAGCGTCCGCCGTCATGGCGCAGGGACTGACGAAGTGAGAAGTTGCCGTTTGCTTCGGAGAAAAAGGATAGCCGAAGGGCCGGATCGGGACGAAAACGATCCGGCCCTTCGGCGTTCTCGGAAGACCGGTTTTCGGCGCGGTGCCGCCGGACTCGCCGCAGTTCCGGGACGTCCGGCCGGAAATCAACGGTCGAATCGGAAATGCCGCTGCGATTTCTTCGGATATATGTCGCTGATCGTGATCAGGATGCCTGTTTCCTCGACATAGCCGAAATCGGGGTTGACGACCGTTCCGAATACCTTCATCGACGGGGAAAGGCTCATATAGGAGTTGATCAGAGGCGGAATGTTCTCGCGGTACTTGCGGATTTCCCGGATCAGGATCTTGTAGTCCTCCGCGTAGCTGCCGCCGCAGAACATCCGCTCGAAGCGCTCCTCGTCGAAGTGCAGTTCGATCGGATGAATCGACTCGACCAGGTGCTCGCGGTCGGGGAAATATTTGCGGAGGAAGTACAGCAGGATGTTGCGCGCCTCCTTGTCGTAGCTGCCGTACATCGTGACCTTGCCGAAAAAGTAGCGCATGTCGGGGTTGTTCACCACCAGCGCACCGAGTCCGTCCCACAGGTTGTCGAGCGAGAAAAGTCCTTTCGGATTGGCTCGCGATCCCTGATAGTGGGGCTGCACGAACGAACGTCCGAGCTCGATCGTGTAGGGCAGGTACTCGTTGCGGAACCGTTCGGTGAAGCGGAAGTAATGCTCGGTCGAGAGGCATTTCGGATGCGTGCTCCGCGAGATGATGTAGCGGTAGCCTCCGACGATCTCTTTCGCCTTGGGGTCCCAGACGAAAAGCTGCTCGTATCCTTCCGGGTCCAGGTCCAGCTCGTCGATGTCGACGTCGGCGCCGGTGCCGCCGCCGCCGTCGCGGAAAGAAAGCTCGCGCAGCCGTCCGATCTCCCTCATCAGGTTCGGACACTCTTGCGCGCGCATGACGTAAATCTCGTTGCCTCCGTTGTTAGTACGCCGCAGAAGGCGTTCGGGCGTCAGTTCGTTTTCTATCAGATCGGCAGCTACCGGATCGATTACAGGCTTCATCCCCCAGTGTCTCAATTTGGGGCAAATTTATAAAAACAATTCCAAAATCCGCCGGACGCCATGGATTTTTGACTATTCGCTCCCCAGTCCGTATACCATGTCGCGTATCCGTCCGGCCCAGACTTTGGCCGGCGCGTCGCGAAGGCTCTGCCACCGGACGGGCTCGCCGAACCGGATATCGAAGTGCCGGCCTTTCTGGCGGAACATTTCGTCGGGCAGGTAGAGCATCTCGATATTGGCCCGGATACCGAGGGCCGAGCGCAGGTTCGACAGGTTGTAGAAAAACGACGACAGCTCGCCGTCGAAGCGGACCGGCACGATGTCGCGGCGGCTCTCGAGGGCGTTTTTGACGAAACTGTGCTTCCAGCGCGGATCGGCTACCCGTCCGTGATGTCTTCTCGAGCAGAGACCGGCCGGAAACGTGGCGATTTGGGCATTGCTCTCCAAGGTGTCGCGCAGCGTCTGCGCGTAGCGGGCGTTCTGCCGGCCGTGCTTGTTGACCGGGACGAACAGCGGCGCGAGGGGCCGGAGGTTCATCAGCAGATCGTTGACGATGATCCGCACCTCGCTGAAACGAGTGCTCAGCTCGGCGCACAGCATCATGCCGTCCATGCCGCCGAACGGGTGGTTCGACACGAACAGGTAGCGGCCGTCGGCGGGCAGCCGGTCGAGCCCCTGCGAACGGTGTCCGCGAGCGTGGCCCGGATGAAGCCGATCGGGTCGAGGTGCGAATAGCTTTTCAGGATGCGGTTGATCTCGTCTTGGTGGATCGTCCGCTTCAGGTACGAAAGCAGCGGTCGCGGCAGCCAGCGGGCCAGCGACGGATTCTTGTCGCGAATGACCCGTTCCAGATCGACCTGCAGGCAATTTTCTTCGGTCATATCGAGGACGGTTTGTACGGCAAAGGTAGCAATTCGCGCGTTTTCCCGTGCATTTGCCCTAAAAGTTCGTACATTTGAGCCGTGTCGCCACTTGTTCGCTTATGGAAACCTATCATGTACCGGTAATGCTCGATGAGAGCATCGAATTGCTCGATATCCGTCCCGGCGGGACTTATGTCGACGTGACTTTCGGCGGCGGAGGCCATTCGCGGGGCATTCTCGAGCGGCTTTCCGACGGCGGGCGTCTGTTTGCCTTCGATCAGG
>ERZ827156.4752-NODE-4752-length-10763-cov-4.327606_pt1 | contig 10763 bp, 11 predicted proteins | sample MGYA00519919_ERZ827156 | MGnify/ENA primary metagenome ERZ827156 (study PRJEB31778, sample SAMEA3449269) | human gut metagenome | biome: human gut; feature: human-associated habitat; material: faeces | place: United Kingdom | collected 2010/2012 ... | reverse complement strand
CTCGAAGGTGATGCCGAAAACATCCTTCTGCTCCAGCGGCGCGGGAGCATAGGCAGGGTCGAGCTGCACGACGTTGTATTTGCCGCCCTTTTTCGTCTTTAAGATGGCAAGCGCTTCGTCGCTGTAAGCAGGGGCGATGATGCCGTCGGAGACCTCGTTTTTCAGATACGCGGCGGTGGCGGCGTCGCACTCGTCGGAGAGCGCCGCCCAGTCGCCGTAGGAGCAGAGACGGTCCGCGCCGCGGGCGCGGATATAGGCACAGGCGATGGGGGAGAGCGCCGCGCCGGGCGCGACGAAATAGACCCTTTTGTCCACCTCGTCGAGCGGCAGGCCGAGCGCCGCGCCCGCGGGAGAGACATGCTTGAAGCTCGCCGCGGCGGGAAGGCCCGTCGCCTCCTTCAGCTCGCGCACGAGCTGCCACGAGTTGAAGGCGTCGAGCAGGTTGATGTAGCCGGGCTTGCCGTTGAGAACCGTAAAGGGAAGGGCTACGCCGTTTTTCATGAAAACGCGCGCGGGCTTCTGGTTGGGGTTGCAGCCGTATTTGAGTTCCAGCTCGTTCATATCGTCCTCCTCAGTCGCCTAAGTTTTTGTTGAACAGCTTTACCTCGCCGTTCATGTTCGTATAAAGGGAGACCTTGTTGTTCGCGTTGAGCGCCGCCCAGACTTCTTCGGGCGAGGGGACGCTCGCCTCCATCGGCTCGCCCGCGAAGGTCGGCAGCGGGCTGCCGTCGCCACGATAGGTGCTGATGAAATAGCCCTTGCCCTCGTCGCAGCCCTCGTAGCAGAAGAACTCGCGCAGGCAGCGTCCATCCTTACGCTTGAGGATGGACAGCTCGAAGGAGCCGTCCTCGTGCATGATGGCGGAGATGCGCGGCGTCCAGTTTGGCTCGTCGGGCTCGTATTCGCGCGTCATGAGGCCGCGGCGAAAGTCGCCGTGCTCGCAGATGGTGTCGGTCTGGTCGCCGTTCGTCACGACGAGGTCGCGCCCCATCGTGCGCACGGGATGATAGATGATGAGGCTCGGGTCGGAGAGCTTGGCGGGGTCGTGCGCCTCGGTGCGGATGCCGTCCTCGGTCTTGACAAAGACGCGGTTGCGGCTGTTCTCGCTGCGCCCCATGATGAAATAATACACACAGCGGCGTCCGACAAGGATGCCGCGGCCGGGATAAGAGGTCGCCCTTAAAAACTCCAGAAAATCAGTCATTTTTCTGTTCCTTCTCTCTTACGATCTCTGCGCAGACGCGCTCTGCCGCAAGCGGCAGCAGCTGCCATTCCGCCTGCTCCATCACGCGCCGCTGTAACGTTTCGGGCGTGTCGTCCGGCGCGATCTCCACCGCCTTTTGCAGCAGGATCTCGCCGCCGTCGGGAATTTCGTTGACAAAGTGCACCGTCGCGCCCGTGACCTTCACGCCGCGCGCGAGCGCGGCCTCATGCACCCGCAGGCCATACATGCCCTTGCCGCAGAAGGCGGGGATCAGGGACGGATGGACATTCAGGATGCGCCGCGGCCACTGCTTTGTAAATTCTGCGCTGAGGATGACCGTAAAGCCTGCGAGGAGAATGAGGTCGATCTCCTGCTCGCGCAGCAGCACGGAAAGCTCGTTTTCAAACGGCTCCTGCCCACAGGAGGGCGAGAGCACGCGCGCCGCAACACCCGCGTTTTCCGTCCGCGTGAGCGCATAGGCCCCCGCGCGGGAAGAAACGACCAGCACGATCTCGCCGTGCGGCATTTTTCCGTCACGCTGCGCGTCGAGCAGCGCCTGCAAATTCGTGCCGCCGCCGGAGACCAGCACGGCGATGCGGGCGGGTGTCAGCATAGCTCCACCTTTTCCTCGCCCAATACGATCTCACCGATGACGCCGGCCTCCTGACCGAGAGAATGCAGCGCGGCGAGCGCCTTGTCGGCGCTGTCCTTTGCAGCGACGAGCACCATGCCTGTGCCCATGTTGAAGGTGTTGAACATATCGCGCTCCGAGATGCCGCCCATGCGCGAGAGCAAGGGGAAGATCGGCGGGATGCGCAGCGCTTTCTTTTCAATTTTCGCGCACAGGCCGTCGGGAATGCAGCGCGGAATGTTCTCATAGAAGCCGCCGCCGGTGATGTGACTGATGCCGCGGATATCGGCGGCTTCGATGGCCGCTAACACAGGACGGACATAGATCTTTGTCGGGCGCAGCAGCTCCTCGCCCAGCGCGCAGCCCAGCTCACCGTAATACTGCCCGAGGTCGGCGTTCTCCACATCGAACACCTTGCGCACGAGCGAGTAGCCGTTGGAGTGCAGCCCGCTGGAGGGCAGCGCGATGACCACGTCTCCCGGCTGCATTTTGTTCCTGTCCAGAATTTTGTTCCGGTCCACGACGCCCACGGCAAAGCCCGCAAGGTCGTAATCGTCCGGCTTCATCGTGCCGGGGTGCTCGGCGGTCTCGCCGCCGATGAGCGCACAGCCCGCGCGTACGCAGCCCTCGGATACGCCCGAGACCAGCGACACGACCTTTTCCGGGATGTTCTTGCCGATGGCGATGTAGTCAAGGAAGAACAGCGGCTTCGCCCCGCAGCAGATGATGTCGTTGACGCACATCGCCACGCAGTCGATGCCGACGGTGTTGTGACGATCCATGAGCTGCGCGATGCGCTGTTTGGTGCCCACGCCGTCCGTGCCGGAGACCAGCACCGGCTTTTCAAGCCCGTGCAGATCCAGCGAGAAAAGCCCGCTGAAGCCGCCGAGATCGGAGATCACATCGGCTGTGAGCGTGCGCTGCACATAGCGGTTCATCATTTTTACGCCCTGATAGCCCGCCTCGATGTCAACGCCGGCGGCCGCGTATGCTTCCGAGTGAGAGATGCCCATAATGTCATTCCTTTCCGGTCCAGCAGTAGGTGCAGACCTTGTCCCTGTCAATACCGATCGCCTCCAGCAGCCCGTCAAGGGACTGATAGGAGAGTGAATCAAAGCCAAACTGCGCGCAGATCTCATGCAGCAGGCATTTTCCGCGCTCGGTGCGGCTGTCGGCGTATTCCTCCAGATGCTTTTGGCCCTCGTTGCCCTCCAGCTCCTGCACCATGCGGCGCGCGAGCAGGTCCATGGCGCTGTTGCCGCGCGAAAAGTTCAGGTAGCGGCAGGGGTACATAATGGGCGGGCAGGCCGAGCGCATATGGACCTCCGCCGCGCCGGTGCTGTATAAAAAATCCACGGTCTCGCGCAGCTGCGTGCCGCGCACGATGGAGTCATCCACAAACAGCAGCTTCTTCCCCTCGATCAGCTCCGGCACGGGGATCTGCTTCATGCGCGCCACTCTGCTGCGCACCTGCTGATCCTCGGGCATGAAGGAGCGCGGCCAGGTCGGGGTGTATTTCACAAAGGGACGCGCAAGGGGCTTGCCGCTGTGGTTGGCATAGCCCATGGCGTGCGGCACACCGGAATCCGGCACGCCGGCGACGAAATCCACCTCGGGCACGCCGCCGCGCTCCGCCTCATCCCGCGCCATGATCGCGCCGTTGCGATAGCGCATCAGCTCCACGTTCACACCCTCGTAGTTGGAGTTCGGGTAGCCGTAATAGGTCCACAAAAAGGCGCAGATCTTCATCTGCTTCCCCGCGGGAGAGAGTGTTTGGAAGCCCTTGGCGTTCAGCCGGACGATCTCCCGCGGCCCCAGCTCATAGGCGTCCTGATAGTCGAGCTTATGATAGGCGAAGGACTCGAACGATACGCAGTAGCCGTCCTCGCGCTGCCCGATCAGCACAGGGAGGCGCCCCATGCTGTCACGCGCGGCGATCAGCTCTCCTTCCTCGGTCAAAATCAGGATCGTCATGGAGCCGTCGATGACCTCCTGCGCGTGGAGGATGCCGGAGACAAGGTCGTTTTCCTGATTGATGAGCGCGGCGGTCAGCTCGGTGACATTCACGCGGCCGCTGCTCAGCGTCAGAAATTGCTGGCCCTTGTCGGAGAGATAAGCCTTCACCAGCTCGTCAGTGTTGTTGATGATGCCGACCGTCACGATGGCGTACAAGCCCAGATGGGAGCGCACGAGCAGCGGCTGGGGGTCGCTGTCGCTGATGCAGCCGAGCCCCGCGTGGCCGCGGAAGTCCGCGAGGTCCCGCTCAAACTTCGTCCGAAAGGGCGTATTTTCAATGTTGTGTATTTGGCGCTGGAAGCCCTCCTTCTTGTCAAAGAGCACCATTCCGCCGCGGCGCGTGCCGAGGTGAGAATGATAGTCCGTGCCGAAGAAGACATCCAGCGCGACATCGCGGTCCGAGACCGCGCCGAAAAAGCCCCCCATTACGCAAAGAACAGCTCGGAGAGCGTCATGGGGTCGATGTACTTTCCGTCCCGATAGACGCGCATATTGCCGGAGGAGATCTCGTCGATCAGCATCACGCTGCCATCCGGCGCGTAGCCGTACTCAAACTTGATGTCGTAGAGGACAAGGCCCTTTTCGCGCAGGTCATCCGCGACGATCTCGGTGATCTTCTGCGTCATGGCCTTGATGTCGTCATACTGCTGCTCGGTCATCACGCCCAGCGCCACAAGACCGTCCTTCGTCACCAGCGGATCGCCCAGCGCGTCATTTTTGAAGGTCGTCTCCACATAGGCGGGCAGGTCGGCGCCCTCTTCAATGTACTCGCCGTAGCGGCGGCGGAAGCTCCCCACCGCCTTGAGACGGCAGATGACCTCCAGCCCGTGGCCGAAGACCTTCGCGGGCAGGACCTCCATCGTGGTCTCCTTCAGATCCGCGGAGACATAGTGCGTGCGGATGCCGGCGGCGTTGATCTTTTCAAAAAAGTGCTTGGTCATGCGCAGGTTGACATTGCCCACGCCCTCGATGGTCAGGCCCACGCTGTTCTCGCCGGGGTCAAACACGCCGTCCTTGCCCGTGCAGTCATCCTTGAACCTGAGCAGGTAGTTACCGTTGTCCAGTGCGAATACATCCTTGGTCTTTCCGGTATATACGAGTTTCATTGCTTTCCGCTCTCCTTTTATTTCTTGAAGTGTATTCCTTATTTACTGATAAAGCGCCCGAACCTCTTTGTCCGCGCGCAGCACGGCGTCCCGCTCCCGCGTCCGCGCCTCGTCTAGCTTTTGGGCGAGCTCCGCGTCGGAGACCGCCATGATCTGCACCGCCAGCAGCGCGGCGTTCTTCCCGCCGTCCACCGCCACCGTCGCCACCGGGATGCCGCTCGGCATCTGCACGGTGGAGAGCAGCGCGTCCATGCCGTCAAGCTTCGTCCCGCTGCACGGCACGCCGATCACCGGCAGCGTGGTGTTTGCCGCCATCGCGCCGGCAAGATGCGCCGCCATGCCGGCGAACGCGAGGATAACAGAAAATCCGCCCTCCCGAGCCGACGCGGCAAATTCCCTTGCCTCATTCGGACACCGGTGAGCGGATAATACGCGCACTTCCATCTGGACGCCGTAGTCTCGCAATACGCCTACGGCCTTCTCCGCGACGGGCAGATCACTCTTGCTGCCCATAACGATCGCAACCTTTCTCATCTGCGTTCCCTCCCTCAAACATAAAAATAGGCGCTCCGCTGCCCTTTGCAGTTGGAGTGCCCAGACGGTCGGCCTCTGAAACGCGCCGCCTCAGAGCGATGCTCCCTGCTCCCCCGTGGTAGCCCACATTCCGTCAGTTACAAAGAGCTCAACTTGCTTTCAGTGTACCATACGCCCCGCTTTTCGTCCATTCCGCAAAAGGGAGAAAGAAGATAGAAAATCTTAGCTACATTTATATCGTTATGACAATTCATAAGATGCGCTTATATTGCTCATTGAAAAAACTTATCGTCGAAAAACCATTTTTGTCTTGACAAGGCAATCCTCGCGTGGTATTCTATCAAAAATTTGAGGAAAGAGAGGCGATCGTCGTGACCGTGGTTTTGAAGGGTGCGCAGGTGTTCCGCCGAGGTGCTTTCAGCGGCGGTGATGTTTCCGTTTCCTTTGGGGATCGTGTTTTTTGCAAGGATATTGTTTTTCCTTCGTCCCTGAATGTTTCTTCCTTTACCATATTACCCGGTTTCGTTGATGTGCATGTACATCTTCGGGAGCCGGGTTTTTCTTATAAGGAGACCATCCGCACCGGCACGCTGGCGGCGGCCCACGGCGGCTATACCGCCGTATGCGCCATGCCGAATCTGAATCCGGTGCCGGACAGCATGGAGACGCTGCAAATGGAGCTGGACGCCATTCAAAAAGACGCCGTGATCCGCGTTCTGCCCTACGGGGCCATCACGAAAGGCGAGCAGGGCATGGAACTGGCGGACTTGGACGCCATGGCCCCCTATGTGGCAGCTTTCTCCGACGACGGAAAGGGCGTTCAGGATCGTGATATGATGCGCCGCGCCATGCTGGAGGCCAAGCGCCTCGGCAAGCTCATCGTTGCCCACTGTGAGGACAATTCCCTCCTGCGAGGCGGCTACATCCATGACGGCGCCTATGCCCGCGCCCACGGACATCGGGGCATCTGCTCCGAGAGCGAGTGGCGGCCCATCCAGCGAGATCTGGAACTGGTGCGGGAGACGGGCTGCGGCTATCACGTCTGCCATATCTCCACCAAGGAGAGCGTCGCGCTCATCCGCAGAGCCAAGGCCGAGGGGCTGAACGTCACCTGCGAGACCGGCCCCCACTACCTGCTGCTGGACGATTCCCGCTTGCAGGAGGACGGCCGCTTCAAGATGAATCCGCCTCTGCGCGATAAGAGCGACCGGGAGGCGTTGCTGGAGGGTCTAGCGGACGGCACCATCGACATGATCGCCACGGATCACGCCCCCCACAGCGCCGAGGAAAAGGGAAGGGGACTGGAAAAAAGCGCCATGGGCATCGTGGGACTGGAAACGGCCTTCCCGCTGCTCTACACCTACCTTGTAAAGCCCGGTGTCATTTCCATGGAACGGCTCATGGAGCTGCTCCACGACGCGCCCTGCCGCCGTTTCAACATCCCCACGGACACCGGCTTTACCGTGTTCGACCTGAATGACAGCTACCGCGTTGACCCGGCAGACTTCCTCTCTATGGGCAAGGCAACACCCTTTACAGGATGGGAGGTCCAAGGCCGCTGCCTGCTGACAGCAGCAGGTGAAACGGCTGCCTGGTATGATGCAGACCGTCTGCTGAAAGGAGAATGATTGTGAAGCAAACAACCTTGACGGTGACTGAAAACACAAGGCTGGCTGATGGGATCTACCGTCTGCGGCTGGCGGGGGACACCTCTGCCATCACCGCGCCGGGGCAGTTCGTGAACCTGAAACTCTCCGGCTTTTTCCTCCGCCGCCCCATCTCCGTGTGCGATTGGGAGAACGGAGAATTGACGCTTATTTATAAAGTCTTGGGCCACGGCACCGAGGCCATGACGGGCATGGCTCCCGGCACGGAGCTGGATGTGCTGACAGGTCTTGGCAACGGCTACGATGTGTTCCGCAGTGGGGAACACCCCCTGCTGGTGGGCGGCGGCGTGGGCATCCCGCCGCTGTACGGCCTTGCCAAGCGGCTGACCGCACAGGGTAAGCGCGTCACCGCCGTGCTGGGCTTCAACCGGAAATCCGAGATCTTCCTGGCAGAGGAGTTCCGGGCGCTGGGGGTGGAGGTCATCATCGCCACCGCCGACGGCAGCGCCGGCCTCAAGGGCCTTGTGACCGACGGCATGGCCGCCGTGTCCGACTACACCTATCTCTATACCTGCGGTCCGGAGCCGATGCTGAAGGCGGTATACAGCGCCTGCAAGACCTCCGGCCAGTTCAGCTTTGAGGAGCGGATGGGCTGCGGCTTCGGGGCCTGCATGGGCTGCTCCTGCAAAACGAAATACGGCAATAAGCGGATCTGCAAGGACGGCCCCGTGCTGGAAAAGGAGGAGATCGTATGGTGAATACAAAAGTGACCCTCTGCGGTATTGAGATGGACAACCCCATTATCCCCGCCAGCGGCACCTTCGGCTATGGCTATGAGTTTGCGGAGCTGTATGACATCAATATGCTGGGCACCTTTTCTTTCAAGGGAACCACCCGGGAGCCCCGGTTCGGCAATCCCACGCCCCGCATTGCGGAGTATGCCGGCGGTCTGCTGAATGCTGTGGGCCTGCAAAACCCCGGCGTGGACGCGGTGATCGAAACGGAGCTGCCGAAGCTCAAGCAGGTATTTCACAAGCCGGTGATGGCGAATATCAGCGGCTTTTCCGTGGCGGAATACGCCGAGGTCTGCGAGAAGCTGGACGCCCAGGAGCAGGTGGGCTGGCTGGAGGTCAATATCTCCTGCCCCAACGTCCACGGCGGCGGCGCGGCCTTCGGCGCGGATCCCAAGTCCGCAGCCGAGGTGACGAAGGCCGTCCGGGCGGTGACGAAAAAGCCCATCATTTTGAAGCTGTCCCCCACGGCGGCCAACATCGCCGCCGTTGCCAAGGCTTGCGAGGATGAGGGCGCCGACGGCGTGAGCCTCATCAACACCATGCCGGGTATGCGGATCGATCTGAAGCGCCGCCGTCCGCTGCTGGCCAACACCACCGGCGGTATGTCCGGCCCGGGGATGTTCCCGCTGGCAGTGCGGATGGTGTATCAGGTCTACGAGGCTGTTTCCATCCCCATCGTGGGCATGGGCGGCGTCACCACGGCGGAGGACGTCATCGAGCTGATGCTGGCGGGCGCCACCGCCATCGGCGTGGGCGCGGCGAACCTTGTGGAGCCGTATGCCTGCAAGACCATTATCGAAAATCTGCCTGCCGTGATGGAACGGTACGGCATGGAAAATCTGACAGAGATCATAGGAGGAGCACATCATGGGTAAAGACGTTATCGTTGCGCTGGACTTTGACAGCAAGGAAAAGACACTGGCATTTCTGGACCGCTTCACAGAGGAAAAGCCCTTTGTGAAGATCGGCATGGAGCTGTTCTACGCCGAAGGCCCCTCCATCGTCCGGGAGATCCGGGCCCGGGGCCACAAGATCTTCCTGGATCTGAAGCTGCATGATATCCCCAATACCGTGAAAAAGGCTATGGCCGCTCTGTCCGCGCTGGATGTGGACCTGGTGAACGTCCATGCCGCCGGTACCGGCGCCATGATGTCCGCTGCTCTGGCGGGCCTGACCCGTCCGGATGGTACCCGCCCGCTGCTGATTGCTGTGACCCAGCTGACCTCCACGGATCAGGACATGCTGGAAAAAGAGCTGTGGATCGAAAAGCCCATTGCCGAAGTGGTGATGCACTATGCGGAGATCGCCTCCATCGTGGGGCTGGACGGCGTGGTGTGCTCTCCCCTGGAGGCAGGCGCGGTCCACGAGCGCTGCGGCAAGAACTTCCTCACCGTGACCCCCGGCGTTCGCTTTGCTGACGGAGATGTGGGCGACCAGAAGCGGGTCACCACGCCGGCCAAGGCCAAGGAGCTTGGCTCCGACTACATCGTGGTGGGCCGTCCCATCACCCAGGCGGAGGACCCCGTGGCCGCCTACCGCCGCTGCGTGGCGGAATTCGTGGGCTGAGCCGCGAAACGGAAACGATTGGATCAACAGAAAAATTGATATAAAGGAGAACAAACTATGGACAGCATCAATGTGCGCGTTGCCAAGCGTCTGCTGGAGATCAAGGCGGTCTTTCTCCGCCCTCAGGAGCCTTTTACCTGGGCCAGCGGCATCAAGAGTCCCATCTACTGCGATAACCGACTGATCCTCACCGCTCCGGAAGCCCGGAACGAGGTGGAGCAGGCCATTGCCGATACCGTGAAGCGGGAGTACCCGGAGGCGGAGGTCCTGATGGGCACCGCCACCGCCGGCATCGCCCACGCCGCCATTGCCGCCCACCTGCTGGGCCTGCCTATGGGCTATGTCCGTTCCGGCAATAAGGACCACGGCCGTCAGAACCGCATCGAAGGCCGTCTGGACAAGGGCGAGAAGGTCGTGGTCGTGGAGGATCTGATCTCCACCGGCGGCAGCGTGCTGGAGACCGTGGAGGCCCTGCGGGGCGCGGCCCAGAAGCTGGCCGAGGCCGACATCGACGCCGTCAACGACGGCATCGAAGCCCTGACCGACGCCGCCGGGAATTTGCAGAACCTGGACATCGAGAAGCTGAACGACCTGATCGCCGCCCTGGAGAAGACCGCCGCCCAAATGGAAAAAACCAGCGCCGCCTTTGGAAAACTGTTTGGGAAGTAAAATAGGAAGCAAAAACGAGGCTGTTGCATTGAACAGCCCCGTTTTTTTATTCCTCCGTCTTGAAAACGGACTTCTTGTTCAGGGTAAAGGAATACTGCATTTCCAGGGCCCGGAACAGCTGCTGCATGACGTCGTCTGCAATGGTGCGGATGTCCAGGGACAGCACGGAGGCGATGACGGCCTCGATTTCCTCCTTGGGCACCTTGTGCTTTTTCATCGGGTAGCAGACGTTGTCCCAGACGGACAGATGCGGCCACACCGCATAATCCTGAAACACAACGCCGATGCCGCGGCGTTCGGGCGCGACATTGATGCGTTTTTCGTCGCTGAAAACCAGCTGGTCATTGATGTAGATATTGCCCTTCTCCGGCTTAATCAGGCCGCAGAGCGCGCGGATCAGCGTCGTTTTGCCGCAGCCGGAGGGGCCGATGATGCCCATGATTTCCCCGTCGTTTACGGAAAGGGAGAAATCCTTGACCACCTGCTTGGCGCCGTAGCTGATGGATACGTTTTCAAAGCGTACACTGGCCATATTTTTTACCTCTCGATAAATTGAGGGACTGTCACGCTTAAACCGAACGTTTCAAGAAACAAATATCTAAGCATTTTTGGATATGGGGCTTTGCCCCATCGCCC
>ERZ827156.4751-NODE-4751-length-10764-cov-4.734896_pt1 | contig 10764 bp, 6 predicted proteins | sample MGYA00519919_ERZ827156 | MGnify/ENA primary metagenome ERZ827156 (study PRJEB31778, sample SAMEA3449269) | human gut metagenome | biome: human gut; feature: human-associated habitat; material: faeces | place: United Kingdom | collected 2010/2012 ... | reverse complement strand
GCCGAAGTGCTGGATCAACTGCCCGCCATGAAGGAGCTGTACGGCCACCGTGCTCGTCTGCGCACCGAGCGCGGCTGCATCGACTTCGAGAGCGGGGAAGTAAAGCTGATCCTCGATGAGGACGGCCACTGCATCGACGTCAAGAAGCGCACCTCCGGCGAGAGCGAGGCCATGATCGAGGAGTTCATGCTGCTGGCCAACCAGTGCGCGGCCCACTTCGCCCGCGTCAAGCAGATCCCCTTCGTCTACCGTGTCCACGAGGAACCCAACGGCGAGAAGCTGGAGCGTCTCCACGCTCTGCTTCAGGCATGCGGCATCAACGATCACTTCGCCAAGGATGTGCCCACCCCCAAGGAGCTGAGCGCGATTCTGGAAGGTGTGCGCGGCACCTCCTTTGAGGAGATCATCAACACCGGTATGCTCCGCTGCATGTCCAAGGCGTGTTATGAGGAGAAACCCAAGGGTCACTATGGTCTGGTGCTGAAAGACTATGCCCACTTCACCAGCCCCATCCGCCGTTACCCGGACCTTGCCATCCACCGCATCATGACCGACCTGCTCAGCGGCACCGACAAGGAGACCATGGCCATCCGCTACACCGACTTTGCGGCACAGGCAGCCAAGCAGTCCAGCGAGCGGGAAGTCATCGCCGTGCAGATCGAGCGCAAGGCCGAGGACTGCTATAAGGCGGAGTACGCCCGCCGCCATCTGGGCGAGTGCTACGAGGGCATCATCTCCGGCGTCACCCAGCGTGGCCTCTTCGTCGAGCTGGAGAACGGCGTGGAGGGCTTCGTGCCCGCTTCCAGCCTGACGGCTACCGGCACCACCCTCACCGAGGGCATCCGCCTGTCCGACCCCGTTTCCGGCAAGAACTGGAACCTCGGCGACAGCATGATGATCACCATCGTCCGCGCCGACGTCAACCTCGGCAAGGTCGATTTTGAGGTCGCCCCGGAGAATAAGCAGTAAAGCAAGAAATAAATTACAGCATTTTCATCAGACATGTCTTCTGCGGTCGTTTTATCGGCAGCATAACAATATGCACACCGCAGATTACAGTAACTGGTTGCGCGAATATGAGCAAACAAAGGTTTCGCTGTAGAGTCAACCTTTAAATTTGTCAATTCGTTCTTTGTCACTGTAAAAACGCTATGTCCATTTTTCAATTCCCTGATGCGAAATGTTTAGTTTGAATTAGGGAGAGAATGAGGGAAATTATGGTGAAAGCAACGGTCAATGATCACTTCAAACAAAACAAAGTGAAAATTTTTTTGTTTGGTTTCTTTACCGCGTGCGTGTCATTGTTTGCACCGTTAAAAAGCTTTCAGCTCAAATGGCTGATCGACTCAACTTCAAAAGAAGAAGCCTTTTGTTACCTTGGGCTTGTATTCCTCATCACTTTCCTGAGCTGGATGTTTGAGCGGCTCAGCCGTCGGTCTTTTACAGAACTTGCCTGCGGTGCAGAGGAACAGGTGCGCAATCAAGTCATGGAGCGCATTCTGCATCGCCCGGTCGCACAGTATAACCGCGAGGGAGACGCAGCATATCTTTCGCTCCTGACAACAGATTTGCGCACATTGTACGATGACTATTATATGTCGATTTTTAATGTCGTGTTCTGGGGCGGCATTATGCTATGCGCTTTGGGATTGTACCTCTATATCAGCCCAGTGCTGCTGGTGGTCATTCTGCTCATCACGGTTCCGCCGCTGGTGTTGCCCCGGATGATGAATGAGCGATTGAAGCAGACACGAGACCGCTTTTCGAGCGAAATGGCAATGTATACCGGGCAGCTCAAGGAGCTGTTGGGCGGCTTTGAACTAATCCGCTCTTTTCTGAGAGAAAATGCTTACAACGAGCAGCATCGTGCAGCTTCTCACAAGGCAGAAGAAAGTGAGCTGAACTACCAGCAAAGCCTGAATGCGGTCATCGTCAACACATCACTCATCAGCAATCTTATTTTTCCGGTCGTCTTGCTGGTTGGTCTGTTGCTCGTGTTCGATGGAAAGATCACAATGGGTACAATGTCCACTGCGGCAAGTATGGCAAATTTTGTGATTACTCCTTGCCATCAAATCGCACAGTGCTACGCAAAAATTAAGTCATCCTGCGGAATTCGGGAGCGGCTTGAGAACGCTATGGCTGCAGAAGAACAGACAACAACGGGGAAAGAAATCAACCGGGTGCAGAGTATTGAGTGCAGACACGTTGGATTTACCTATCCGGGGGCATCGTATCCGGTTCTGAACAATGTTTCACTCAAAATCAAGAAAACGCAGAAAGTGGCTATGATTGGGGAAAGTGGCTGCGGAAAATCTACACTGGCAAAACTGCTGTTTCAGTACTACCCGGATTACTCTGGTGATATTCTTTTCAACGGAACACAGGTGCGCGAAATTGATCGGAAATCGTTTTATCAGCATATTGGCTATATCGCACAGACGACATATCTGTTCAACGATACAATCCGAAATAATATTTGTCTCCGAGAACAGTTCTCAGAAGAGCGGCTTGCCCATGCTATCGAAATGGCGGGCCTTACCGATTGGCTTCGTACATTGCCGGATGGCTTGGAGACTGTCATCAGTGAAAACGGAAAAAATCTCTCTGGAGGTCAGAGACAGCGTATTGGAATAGCGCGGCTAGCTCTGCGAGAATATGACCTCATCATTGCAGATGAGATTACAGCAAGCCTTGACCCAGAGACAGCGCAGCAGGTTATGATGAATTTGCTTTCCATGCCTTGTATGGTGGTGGCAATCACACATGATCAGAATGGTGCGTTCATAAAGTCCTTTGATGTACGTTATCGAATTGATTCTGGAGTTGTTGTTATAGAATCATAGAATTGATATAAAGAAATATTTGTGCTATGAACAAAAAATTTTAAGAGAAACATTTGATCCTAATTTGGGTCTCTCCCAAATTCTGTGTAAAGTCCAGACAGCTATAAAACAAGAGCAATTTTAATATGAGGCGGCAGACGGCGAAAAATCCGGCATACGCTCAGCGAAATAGATGGACAACTGCGCATGGATACCGCTCCAGTCCTGCCGCCGACCGGCCAAAGCCGTTAAGATAAGCCCCTAAAGCAAAGCGCAGTACAATCAAAACGCGAAAGCGGAAAGAAGGTACTGCGCTTTTTGAATTTTAGAGTATAGCAAACAAAGCCGAATAACTTCAGCAAGACCGACCGTATATTTCAGGCTGCGAAAAGAAGTTTCAATGCCCCAGCGAAGATGGTAGAGCGTTTTCAATTCACTCATTGGGAAATCATCCGCCGGAAGATTCGTAAGTAAAAGCTCATAGGAGTCGTCAGATAAGCGAAGGCGAACCAGTCGGAATGGAAGATCGTATTATCATCTACGTCTCGTTTTGTAAAATTGATTTTCGTGGGTGAAAACGGTTTGAGAAATCCATGCAGACGGACACACTTCGTTCACTTTTCCGACAAAAGTTGCCTTTTGCATAAATTTTATACACTGTTCGATTTTTGTATGTTGTTCTGTCATAAGTGGTGGGATATACTAAGCACAACGAAAGGGCGAGCGGGAACGCCGCCCGGAAACATCCAAAATTCAGGAGGTCTGCGTTATGTATTATTCCAGTGGCAACTACGAAGCCTTTGCACATCCCCGCAAGCCGGAGGGTGTCGATGATAAATCTGCCTATATCATTGGTTCGGGTCTGGCGGCGCTGACCGCAGCGTGCTATCTCGTCCGGGACGGTCAGATGAAGGGCGAACACATCCATGTGTTTGAAAAAGACCCGCTGCCCGGCGGCGCTTGCGACGGTTACAAGTACGACATCGGCTATGTGATGCGCGGCGGCCGCGAGATGGACAACCACTTCGAGGTCATGTGGGATCTGCTGCGCTCCATCCCCTCGCTGGAAACAGAAGGGGCCAGCGTCCTCGATGAGTATTACTGGCTGAACAAGGAAGACCCCAACAAGTCCCTCTGCCGCGCCACCGAAAAGCGCGGGCAGGACGCCCACACCGACGGCAAATTCGCCATTTCCGATAAGGGTGCCATGGAGATCATGAAGCTCTTCTTCACCCCGGACGAGCAGCTGCAGGATAAGAAGATCACCGATATTTTTGACGATGAGGTGTTCTCTTCGAATTTCTGGCTCTACTGGCGCACCATGTTCGCCTTCGAGAACTGGCACAGCGCACTGGAGATGAAGCTCTATCTCAAGCGCTATATCCACCACATCGGCGGTCTGCCGGATTTCACCGCCCTGCGCTTCACCCGGTACAACCAGTACGAGTCCATCATCCTGCCCATGGTCACCTACCTGAAGGAGCACGGCGTGGAGTTCCAGTACGAGACGAAGGTCACGGACGTCTGCTTCAAGATCGAGGACGGCAAGAAACAGGCCAGCTCCATCACCGTGGAGCACAAGGGTGAGGAAAAGGTGCTGGACCTGACGGAGAACGACCTGCTCTTCATCACCAACGGCGGCTGCGTGGAGAGCTGCACCGTGGGTGCACAAAACAAGGCGGCGGGCTTCGACCCCGCCATCCGGCCGGGCAACGGCTGGGATCTGTGGAAGAAGATCGCCGCGCAGGACCCCTCCTTCGGCCATCCCGAAAAGTTCTGCTCGCAGCCGGAGCTGTCCAACTGGGAGAGCGCGACCATCACCACGCTGGACGACAAAATCCCCCAGTATATCAAGAAGATCTGTAAGCGCGACCCCTTCACCGGCCACACCGTCACCGGCGGCATCGTGACCGTCAAGGATTCCAACTGGCTGCTCAGCTGGACCTTGAACCGCCAGCAGCAGTTCCGTGACCAGCCCAAGAATCAGCTCTGCGTCTGGGTCTACGGCCTGTTCAGCGACAAGCCCGGCGACTATGTGAAGAAGCCCATGCGGGACTGCACCGGCCGCGAGATCTGCATGGAGTGGCTGTACCATCTGGGCGTGCCCACCGAGGAAATCGCTGAGCTGGCCGAACACAGCGCCAACACCGTGCCGGTCATGATGCCCTATATCGACGCCTTCTTCATGCCGCGTGCCTTCGGCGACCGCCCCGATATCGTGCCGCAGGGTGCCGTCAACTTCGCTTTCCTCGGCCAGTTCGCCGAGACCGGCCGCGACACCATCTTCACCACCGAGTATTCGATGCGCACCGGCATGGAGGCCGTTTACACTCTGCTGAACATCGACCGCGGCGTGCCGGAGGTTTGGGGCAGCACCTATGACGTCCGCAGCCTGATCGATGCTACCGTGAAGCTCCGCGACGGCAAGAAGATCACCGAGATGGACCTGCCGTTCATCCAGCGGGTCGCGCTCAAGGAAGTGCTCAAGAAGATCGAGGGCACCGACCTTGAAAAGTTCCTCAAGGAGTATCACGCCATCTGACGTGCGTGCCGAAATGATTTCTCCGATCCATTTTTGGATCTCCCCCTGAATGGGGCCGGGCCCTGCAAGCCTGAGACGGGATGCAGGGCCCGGCCTTTTTTCGTGGAAATTTACAGAAAACCAATAAAAAGCATGTCTTTCGTGAAATGATTTTGCGCAGGATTTACGGTTTTGCCTTGAGAAAAGTGTCAAAGTGTGTTATGCTTATATCACAAATACGGCGCAGGGGAGAGAGCCTGTGCCGCAAAACCGTGCTGTACGATCAAAAGGAGGTCATTTCCTGTGAAACAGTTCATTTCCCGCCGCAGCTTTATGAAGGCTGCTGGAGCTGCCACTGCACTGACCGCAGTCTCGTTTGCTGCGCCCGCGGCGTCGGCCGAAGAGACCAATTGCTTCCTTGGTGACAAATCGGCGGTCACCATCCTCTACACCAACGATGTGCACACCTACATCGACAAAAAGTCCCCCGAACTGACCTATGCCGCCATCGCTGCGCTGAAAAAGAGCTACGAGGATGCGGGCCAGAACGTCCTGCTCGTGGACGCCGGTGACCACATTCAGGGCACCGCCTATGGCTCCATGGACGATGGCGAGACCATCATCAAGCTGATGAACGAGGCGGGCTACGATCTGGCCACCCCCGGCAACCATGAATTCGACTACGGCATGGCCCGCGCCAAGGCGGTCATGAAGGAAGCCGACTTCCCCTACATCTCCTGCAACTGGGTCGATCTGCGCACCGGCCTGAAGGTGCTGCCCACCATCAAGATATTCACCATCGGCGGTGCCCGCATCGCCTTTGTGGGCGTCACCACCCCGGAGACCTTCACAAAATCCACCCCGGCCTACTTCATGAACGCCAGCCAGACCAAGTACATCTATGATATCCTCGGCGGCGACGACGGCCAGAAGCTGTACAATGCGGTCCAGAAGGCCATCGACAAGGCAAAGTTCCTTGGCGCAACCTACATCATCGGCCTCGGCCATCTGGGCGTGGATCCCTCCTCTTCGCCGTGGACCAGTGAAGAGGTCATCGCCCATACCACCGGCTTCGACGCCTTCATCGACGGCCACTCCCACACCGTGATGGAGAACAAGCAGGTGGCTGATGCCTCCGGCAAGGCCGTCACCCTGACCCAGACCGGCTCCTACTTCAAGAATGTCGGCAAGATGACCATCGGTGCGGACGGTGCCATTACCACCGAACTGATCGATACTTACGAGGGCGCGGATGCAGCCGTGGCCGCCACTGCCGCCGAGTGGATCAGCGCTGTGGACGATATGCTGGGTGAGGAGATCGCTGTGGGCGACTCCAAGTTCTACATCAATGACCCCGCCACCGGCAAGCGCCGCATCCGCTCTGGCGAGACCAACCTCGGCGACTTCGTGGCCGACGGCATCTATACCTACTTCAACGAGATCGAAGAACTGCACTGCGATATCGCCATCATGAACGGCGGCGGCATCCGCACCGATGTGGACGCGGGCCCGTGGAGCTTCAAGACCTGCAAGACCGTCAGCCCCTTCGGCAATGTGGCTTGCCTGATGTCCGTCACCGGTCAGCAGATCCAAGACGCGCTGGAGTTCGGTGCCCGCTTTGTGGGCTCGGACGGCAAGGAGAACGGCGGCTTCCTGCATGTGGCCGGTGCCCGGTATGAGATCCACGCCATGATGCCCAACACCGTCCTCACCGACGACAAGAACGTCTGGCAGGGCAGCGCCACCACCCCCCGTGTGACCAACGTGGAAATCTACAACAAGACCACCGGCACCTATGAGCCGCTGAACCCCAGCGCCACCTATGCGCTGGCCGGTATGAACTATACCCTGCGCAACCTCGGCGACGGCTTTGCGATGTTCGACGGTGCGACCCTCATCAAGGACTATGTTTCCGAGGACTACCTCGTCATGTCCAGCTACGCGGCCATGTTCGGCGGTGTGGATGAGAACGGTCTGCCTCACCTGACCAGCGCCAACAGCCCGCTGGCCGATTACCCCGGCTACCTCCTCAACTATGAGGAACCTTACGGTGCGGGCCGCATCCAGATCATCTGGTAAGGCTGCTCCGGACGCTCTGAAATAGGAAATCAAAGGGAACAAAACGCCTCCCCGTGTAGAACGCATCCTACACGGGGAGGCGTTTTTCTGCCGTTAGCTGTTGACCACACCGGATCGCAGCATTCCATTTTTTGCATCTTGTGAAATCTTATTCTTTTCGCCTGCATCAAAAGTGAATCTTTTTCTTCTCCAAAATTGCATAAAACCCGCCGAAAACGGGGGAAGTGTGATATAATAACCTTATTATGCTCTCCCAAACTGTGCGGGGAGGGCGGACAAAAGGATTACAGAGGAGAAAAAACCATCATGGAACGTGAGACCCTAAAATCGCGGCTGGGCTTCATCCTGCTCTCGGCGGGATGCGCTATCGGCATCGGCAACGTCTGGAAATTTCCGTATATGGCGGGTCAGGGCGGCGGCGGTGCCTTCGTGCTGTTCTATCTGCTCTTCCTCGTCATTCTGGGCTTACCCATCATGACCATGGAATTTGCAGTGGGCCGCGCCAGCCGCAAGAGCCCGGTGCGCGCCTATCAGGCACTGGAAAAGCCGGGCCAGAAGTGGCACATCCACGGCTATTTTACCCTCATCGGGTGCTATCTGCTGATGATGTTCTACACCACCGTTGCGGGCTGGATGCTGCACTATTTTTACATGACGGCGGCCGGGAAGCTGTCCGGCCTGAGCACCGGGCAGGTGACGAATGCCTTCAGCGAGATGCTGGCAAACCCCGGCGTTATGGCGTTCTGGATGGTCTTCGTGGTCGCGTTCGGCATTCTGGTCTGCGCCAAGGGCCTGCAGAACGGCCTTGAGCGGGTGACCAAGGTCATGATGATCGCACTGCTCGTCATCATGGTCGTCCTCGCGGTCAACAGTCTGTTCATGCCCGGCGCGAAGGAGGGCCTGAGCTTCTACCTCGTGCCCGATTTCGCCCGGATGAAGGAAGTCGGCGTGGTCAACACGCTGGTGGGCGCCATGAATCAGGCGTTCTTCACCCTGAGCCTCGGCATCGGTGCCATGGCCATTTTCGGCAGCTATATCGGCAAGGAGCACGCGCTGCTGGGCGAGTCCATCCGCATCGTGGCGCTGGATACCTTCGTAGCCATCACGGCGGGTCTGATCATCTTCCCGGCCTGTTTTACCTATGGCGTGGACCAGACCGCTGGTCCCAGCCTGATCTTCATCACCCTGCCCAACATCTTTGCCAACATGGCCATGGGCCGCCTGTGGGGCAGCCTGTTCTTCCTGTTCATGGCCTTCGCGGCACTGTCCACCGTGCTGGCGGTGTTTGAGAACATCATCTGCTGCGGCATGGAGCTGACCGGCTGCACCCGCAAGAAGTCCAGCATCGTGAACCTGTTCCTTATCATTGCGCTGTCCATGCCCTGCGTGCTGGGTTACAACATCTGGAGCTGGGACGGCTTTGCTGTGTTCGGCGGCGCGGTGCTGGACTTCGAGGATTTCCTCGTCAGCAACCTGTTCCTGCCGCTGGGTTCGCTGGTCTACCTGCTGTTCTGCGTCTCCCGCTATGGCTGGGGCTGGAACAACTACAAGAAGGAAGTCAACACCGGCGACGGCCCCAAGATGCAGGATTGGATGCGCGGCTATCTGTCCTACGGTCTGCCGCTGATCGTTCTGTTCATCTTTGCCTTCGGCATCTACGACAAATTCTTCGCCTAACAATACCAGAGAGCGGGCTCTTCCTATGGGGAAGCCCGCTTTTTTCGAGAGGGAGGAGACTCCATTATGCACTTGTTGATCTGCGATGACGATGCACGGTTTGCCGCGCGGGTGGAGCAGAAAGTCCGGGACGAGCTGGCCCAGCGCGGGATCCCGGCCCAGATCACCGTCTGCACCCGCGGCGAGGAGGCCCTTGCCACCCCGCATCTGGAGCTTTATCAAGTGGCGCTGCTGGACGTGGACCTTGACACCATGAACGGCATCTCACTGGGCCGCCAGCTGCGCCAGTCCAGCCCGGACATCGCCCTCATCTACATCTCTGCCTATCTGGAATTTGCGCCGGAGGGCTACACCGTCAATGCGTTCCGCTACATCCTCAAGCGGGACATGGAGCGGATGCTGCCCAACTGCTTGGAGGCCCTCTTCCACGAAAAGACGGCCAGCGGCCGCAAGGTGCTGACCATCCGGCAGAACCGCACCGAGATGGAGCTGCCCTATGACAGCATCTACTGCCTCGAAAGCGACCTGCGGAAGGTGAACGTCTACGGGGACGTGCCGAATCAGCCCCTCTGCTCCTATTACGGCAAGCTGACCGACCTGCCCGCCGAGCTGTTCGAGAACGGCTTCCTGCGGGTGGGGCGGAGCGATGTGGTGAATATGCGCTACATCCGCCAGATCAGCGGCTACAAGGTAACGCTGCGCAACGGGGTGGAACTGAGCGTCAGCCGGAACGGCTATGCGGCCATCCGGGCGACCTATCTGGAATGGAAGGGGCAGTTCAGCGATGAATCCTGAATCGTGGTTTCTGATCGGCCACATCGTCTGCATTTCGCAGTGGTGCGCCTTTATCATGGTGGACTACGCCTACCTCGGCAAAGGCCGGGTGCGGCCGCTCTGGCTCTGGACGACTGTACTGGTGGCGGGGGAGCTGTTCCTTGGCATCAAGCTCAACATCGGTTTCTTCACCCTGTTGAGCATCTGGGAAAATGTCGGCTTCGTGCTGGTCTCCACGCTGCTGTTCGGCGGCACACTGGCCCAGAAGCTGGTGCAGCTGCAGCAGGCGGTCCCGCCGCAGACCGGCACCGGTGGTGCGGTGCTGCCCGGCAGTCTGCCGGTGGCCGCTGCGGCCCGCGCCATGAACGTGAAACTGTAAGGAGGTGAAACAAGAATGATGAAAGTATGTTACAGCGAGCTGGATGGCCCCGAGGGCCTGAGCTGCCGACTGGAGGCTGCCGGACATGCAGGCTTTGCCCCTGCCGGGCAGGACATCGTGTGCGCCGGGGCAAGCACCCTGATGCAGGCACTGGTGTACCTGCTGGCCGGGGAAGAAAATGCCCATGCCGACGCCTGGGAGGAACCGGACGGGCCGCGTCTGGCCGTGCAGGCCGACGCACCCTGTGCCGCATGGGTGCAGGGGGCCTTTGAGCTGGCCAAGGCGGGGTTCACCCTGCTGGCCGAGCGCTACCCGGACAATATCCGCTTTGCGGATGTGAGCCGCCGGGGCGAACAGAGCATGATGGACCTGCAGATGTTTGCAGAAGAGGCAGCGCCTGCGGCCCCGGCCCTGAGCCCGGCACAGGCCCGGCAGGCCGTTGCCTCCGGGACGATGGAACCGGGGGTGAAAACTGCGCAGCCGGTGCCGGAAGCAAAACCGGATCCGGA
>ERZ827156.4750-NODE-4750-length-10764-cov-13.942011_pt1 | contig 10764 bp, 9 predicted proteins | sample MGYA00519919_ERZ827156 | MGnify/ENA primary metagenome ERZ827156 (study PRJEB31778, sample SAMEA3449269) | human gut metagenome | biome: human gut; feature: human-associated habitat; material: faeces | place: United Kingdom | collected 2010/2012 ... | reverse complement strand
TATTTCCGTTTTTATCTACGGTTTTCGTCAGGTTGCTGTTGCAGTCGTAAGTATACGTTTCCGCCACATTCTCATTGTTTTCATTGACAACAATCTACCTCCTTCTACGTCCACTTTATGTAGCTGCTCCTATCTTCCTCATAAATATGCAAATAATCCCCTTGCACATCTATATTTGCAGAAAAATACTTGCTAAATGTAAATATTGTTTGTGTATCTCCTGTTTTTAAATTATTCCTAATAATTTTATTGTCGGTTTGATAAACAAATTCATCATTTTCTGCTATTATTGCAATACTGGAACTTTGCTTTTTCAATATCTTCAACTTATTATTTTTTTTACTAATTTTATAACAGCACGCCACAACCACATCCTTTGACTCAATCGGATATGCTGGAATATACTCCCGTAACACGTTGCAAACACCATAAATCTTATCTCCCATTTGATATTCGACTATTAAATAATTCGGGTTTGAAATACCACATTGCCCTATTTCCTTCACAAGTAAAGTTCGATTAATCTTCTCTTGCTTTGTTTCTGCCTGATAATTAGATTTCACATCATCCAACGTAAAATTTCCCGTTGAGGTTCCTGCATAATCTAACCATGAAGGTTCTGTTGAAAAAAAGCCCTCTTCATGATAATACATCTTGGTATTTCCAATTTTGCATCCCCAGTCATGATTCTTTATTATTTTTTTCGGCTGTTTTCCAAATTTCTCTTCCTCTATATAACGATTTGCATAAAATCCTTTATAATAAGATTCAAAATAATAACGATAATCATCCTTTAAATCCCAATTCCCAAAAAATAAACAGTTGTCTTTCCATGCAATTGTTGCAACATTAGACACCCTACATTCTTTTAATTTATTTGACTTGTAATCATATTGAACAATTTTCCCAGTTCCTTTTTGGTCATCCCATCGATATAGTAAAAAAAAGGTCTTCTCCCCTAACACCACTTGATCTGGGCTATTACCTAATAAATCAAGCTCTGTTACTTTTGTTCCGGCATGATCTTCAATTAGAATATGTTCCATCTTTGCATCAATTTTACCAGTATATTTTTCGTTTGACATTATTGGCATTTGTTCATAACCAAAATAGCATCCTTTCATCCTCTCTCTTGGAATAAAAATCAATATCCAATATGCCAATCCTATAAATAACATAATTACAAATAAAATACAGCAACTAATTATTAATTTCCCCTTTTTTCTCACTATATCTCCTTTCATAAATGTTTAAATACAATTTCTTCATCGTACACCATTAGGTATATCTTTTCTTCTGTAATATTCCTTAGTATATTTTAAATAAATATTCGTTTTGCAAATTGAATTATATTTTACAAAACCAACGTATTAATAATAATGCAGTATCTCGTCATATGTATTAATTGTGCATACCCACATTATGTGTTGTATTTTCCATGCTTTTGTTGTCACATCCACATAGCAAATCTTTTTCCAGCTCATCTTCTTCCTCTATCAATTATACTTGAAACTTTTTTTAGCCCGCTTCGAAACATATCTTTTATCCCAAAGCTCAACAGTGTTTTTTCCAGCTGCTGTCCAGGAACAACTATACGCAACGAGTCCAATATTCTTTTTAAATGAAACAGTATATATGCTAAGTACATCTGAAAAATCTTTCTTTACAGTCCATGTATTATACTGTCTAACATCTTTCTTTTTCCCATAAATCAACATTCGCTCATGTTCACCAGATTCTTCCTCCGATAAAACATCTTTCATTTCAGCCTTCTGGCAAATAATATGAGTGTATTCTGCTGGTATTCGCCCCTCCTCACAAAAAGTTTTCATTTCATTATCCGGCATATGCGGCATACAATACCAGTATATCCTATCTTGCTTGACCAAAAAATAGTACATATCTAAGCATTCCTTCGGCATGTGGTATCGTCCATCGCTATCATAAGAATCATACTCCACTCGCTGAAAAAAAATGTGCCATACTTCTCCCCTTTTGCCTTTTCTTTCTCTATTGACAAACATCGTTGTTTCTTTTTCCAATAAATCTGAAAAATAGAACCGCCCGGAAACTTTTATTTGACAATTTTCTGTATATGGAAAATATTCATTATGTATTTCGCTTGTTTCTGTTGGTTTCTTTTTAGCATCTTTGGTTTCAACTTTCCCACAACCTGATACTGCTGCTATCACAAATATGAAAACACACATTTTCAAACACACACGTTTCATTCTTAAACTCCTCTTCTTTCAATAACTACTTCTCCCCGCTATCTGCGCTACTTTTTACTATACCTATTTCACCAAAAGTTTCAACAAAAGCGACAATTTTTGCAGAATGAGGGGCCACTTTTGCTATATTTCTTCATCAGTAGAGATTAGCAACACCGTTTCAAATGTTTTATCCTCTGCCGTACACATCAAACATCCACCATATTTTTCTGCAATCCGCCGCACGGAATGAAGTCCGATTCCATGCATGCCATCATCTTTTTTTGTAGTAGCAAAGTCTCCATCCTGCGTATGTTTTATATTTTCAAATGGGTTTGTGATTTTTATTACGCAGAAACCGCCTACTTCCTTCATATAAATGTAACTCTTAATATACTTTTCTCCTTGCGTCTCCGCAGCCGCACGAATTGCATTATCCAAAAGATTGCCAAGCATGGAAATCAAATCCATCGGTGCCACATGTTGTAATAAAACTCCGGGTTCTACATAAAAGGCTGTGTGAATTCCCTGCTTCCCGTCTTTTTTCATTTAACAATGAATTCAATACCGGATTGTCGCAGTACACCATCCTGGAATCCTTTTCCATTTCTGCACCAATACTATCCGTCAACTCTAAAATCGCTTTTGTATTTCCATCCTTTGCAAAGACATAAATCATTTTTATCTGATTCGTAATATTATGAATCAGTTCCTTTTGTTTCTTGTCAATTTCCGATATCTGCATATAATATTCCAAGTCTTTTTTCTGCTTTATAATTACGATATTTTGTTCCATCGTTTCATATAAGCGCTCCGAATACCGTTCAAATGCATAAAAACTCATTACATTCCCCAAAAACAAGACCGCAAAACTGCACCCAAGGAATGCACTCGCATACCCTGCCATATGATGAACTGCTCCCGAATAGAATACAATTATCATAACAAATAAGCTTGCAGCCGGAATCATCATATACATAATAAATATTTTGGAGTCTTGTATTCTCTTTCGTTTGCCTATTGCTTGATTCGTAATCAGAACCAGTATATAGGTGAGAAATTTAATGACAAGCATCAAAATCATAATCAATGTGGAATTTTTGTAATCCGATGCATCCGGATGTACCAAAAGCATAAATAAAAACTCACATCCACACAAAACGCAAAACATCGTAGCAAAGCATAACAAACGATAGCATACTTTTCCCTGAAATTCTAAAACCGTATACAAGAAAAATAATGCAGGCGTAATTAAAATATTAACATCCCCATTCCCCAAAAGGTTGCATATGGTTAATAGAATAACGATGCCGATTTGACAGCTCTTTTCTTTTAATACTGAATCAGCAAAGAACTTTCTCTTGCTAAAATAATTTTGAAAAAACAAATGGAACAAATACACATCGATGATGCAGCTTATTACAACACTTAATACCTTCACTTTATCCTCCGTCTTTATTTATATTTTTCACTCATTACCGCAGCCAGTGCCCGTCTGAACTCTGGCATTCTGGAACGTGAAACATTCAATTCTTCTCCGTTTGATAGTTTTATCACACCCTCTGATTTTAATTTAACGACATGATTTAAGTTTACAATATAACTATTATGGGCATATTCAAAACCGTATCCCTTCAAATCCGTATACAGCTCTGCCAGCTTCTTTTTTGTCGTAATCCTATCCTCAAATGAATAGTCTTTATAATTCTCCTGCACATGGATTTCGCTTCCGCGCTTATAATTATCCATGTATAAAATATCATCCGGATACACCTTCACTATATTCATGTGATTTTTCCCCATTACATAGGTTCTTTTTTTCATTTGCTTCATTTTCTCTACTACTGCGGTCAACTCCAATAACATTTTGTCATCTCCATAATTTTTCCGCAAATATCGAAAAGGCGTGGTTTTAAATGATTCATCCGTAGGTTTTGATACACCAGAACAAAATACTAATAAAGAATCCGGAAATAATTTTCTAAAATGCTTTGCTGTGGCATGTCCGTCCATTCCACTCATCTGCATATCAAGAATGATCAAGTCACAAGATGTCATTCTCTCTACTGTAAGAAGACACTCTTCCCCCGACGTAACTTCATAAAAGGTAACTTGACGCTCACTCAAGTCGCATCGCAAAAGCATTTCTTTCATATAGAAAATAAAATTTTTATCATCGTCACAAATAACAATCTTATACATAACGTCCTCCCCTATTTTTTTGTTCAGTATAGCATACGTGTCTATCTTTGTCAATTTTTGTAATGTGCCTTTTCCACCTTAACGTACTGGTAATAATATGACCCAGCCGGAATTGCTAACCGAACATTTATATCTCCATCTTCTAAGTAAAACTGATCTTCTTGCTCAAAAATCTGTTCTTTTATCCGTTCGTGTTTTGACATCATAATTTAATGTGATAGCAACTTCTTGTTTCAAATCAATTTCTCCCATCAGTTTTTTAATATGCGATAGAATGATTTTATTACAAGACTCTGTTTTTTCGCCCTCTAACTTTGGATAATGAATATTCCACCATTTACTCTGACACACAACGTAATGCATGCACAAAGAAATAATAATAAATAAATTTTTTTCATGCCTATTTCCCTTTCTGCGAAAGAATCCAATGCATTATAAAACATGTTGGCTGGCTTTCACTTTTCCGCTCTTGTTTTTCTCTTTTTCTTTTTTCGATACAATTCTCTCCTAAAATAAAAATATCTCCCCATGGGACACATATGACCATCTCAAGTAGTTAGCGGGCAGACTACGTCAGTCACTATTGCGGAAGATCGGATGGTGGCTGTTCCGGTATTGTGTTGGTGTCATGCCGGTATGATGTTTGAAGGCATAAGAAAAGGCATGCCCATCACAAAAACCCAGGCTTAGTGCGATAGACAAAATACTCCGGTTTGTGTTATATAATTCTACTTTGGCATATTCCATTGTCTCATTGATGAGATACTGCTTTAATGTCATGCCGGTTTCTTTGTGAAAGAGCGACGAAAGATATTTGGGATGATAGCCAAAGTAGTTTGCCAGACCGGCTACGGTAAGGTGATAGGCCTGATTCCATTTAATATAATTCTTTACATTCTGTAATAAATAATCCTTAAAGGAATGTTGTGATAACAGACTTTCCTGTATCTGATTATATAGTTCCAGTAAAATATTCATTGCGTAGAAGTTGTTTGTCCGTTTGTCCCGGTAGGTAAAGTTGACATCATTAAGCTGGGAGAATACGGCAGTGATGCGGTTCATAGAGGATAGAGAACCGCAGCGGGGGAGTGTGATAATGGCTTCATCCTTAATGTGCAACATCGGACATTCAAAATGAAGCCAGTAGAAAGAACAAAGGGAGGGTGCCGTTCCATATTGATGTCCTGGTTTCATAATTAAATATTCATTTTGGTTTACCGTATAGTCTTTTTCTGAATCTGCTATGTGTAAAGTACCTTCTGTTACGATAATGAGCTGGTATTCTTTCAGTGTCCGAGACATATGGATCCAGTCGGGTGAGCTGGATTCAAACAGACCATTATATTTATAAGATACCTGGGCAGCAGTAGAAATTATAATATTTTCCATTTTCAAACATCCTCCTTTTAGCTTATGGAAGCGTTTAATGCAACTGTAAGCAGGTAATGTATAAAAATAGTATAGTATAATAATCTTACTTTTTCAAACCAAATGTATCACTTTTTTTATTTACTTATCACTTACTATATGCAATAGTAAGATTACTAAGTTTTAAAAAAAATGTATGGAGGTTTGAACGTATGAATGTCAGAAGATATCAAAAATGGGCAAAGAGCGGTCTGGCTATCCTGTTGGCAGGCGCCATGATGGTAGGAACAGCGGCATCCGGTGGAGGGATGACTGCACAGGCAGCAGAAACAGAAAGCAGTGACACGGTTAGTACACAGAAGGCGGTAACGTCTGATGCAGCATCCCTTCTTTTTACGGAGAAGCATATTACATCGGATCTTACATTACCAACGATAGGAGCTTCAGGAACTACGATTTCTTGGAAATCCTCTAATCCGTCAGTTCTTTCTAATGAAGGAAAGGTTACAAGACCGAAAAAAGGAGCAGCGGATGAAGAAGTTACATTGAAGGGAACAGTGAAGATGGGAGATTATGCAAAGGCGAGAAATTTTACGTTTGTTGTTTTGGCAGAGTCTGAGATGGGACCAACCAAAGAATTTGCGCTAGATCAGGTGGAACTTCTGGATGATTATTATCTTACAGCACAAAATTCGGATATTGAGTTTTTGAAGAAATTTGATAATGATCGTCTGTTATCAAGATTCCGTGAGACAGCAGGGCTTGACACGAAAAAAATTGCTCCTTACGGCGGCTGGGAAGATGGCTGGCTTGGCGGTCATAGTGTCGGACATTATCTTACGGCGATAGCGCAGGCTGTGAAAGCGACCGGAAATGCTGATCTGAAAGAAAAATCCAAACAACTGATTGAAGGACTGGCAGAGTGCCAGAATAAATTAGGAACAGGATTTATCTTTGGTGCCAAGATAGAGACGGAAGGATATGTGGAAAAACAATTTGATATTCTGGAAGGTAAAACAACCGGAAAAACATGGGTACCGTGGTATAACATGCATAAGATGCTTACAGGACTTGTTGATACTTACAAATACACAGGTAATAAGCAGGCACTTGAAGTTGCAAAGAAGTTAGGCGACTGGATTTATAATCGTGTTAGCAAATGGGATGCCGGTACACAAGGTAGGGTTCTTGGTACAGAGTATGGCGGAATGAATGATTGCCTGTATGAGTTGTATTTATGCACCAGAGACAGTAAGCATCTGGAAGCTGCGCACAAGTTTGATCAACCTAATCTTTATAAGACTGTAGCCAAAGGTGGTAAAAACTGCTTAAATGGTAAACATGCCAATACAACGATTCCTAAGTTCCTTGGTGCTTTAAAACGATATGTTGTTTTGGAACAGACAGGTGAATTAACAAAGGATGATGAAGCTTATCTGACAAATGTAGAGAAGTTCTTTGACATAGCGGTTACAAGACATGCCTATATAACAGGTGGCGTCAGTGTTATGGAACATTTCCGCAAAGACAATAATCAGGACGGAACAAGAACACAGACGAACTGCGAAAGCTGTTGTGCACATAATATGCTGAAAATGGCAAAAGAGTTATACAAAGTAACAGGTGATAAGAAATATGCGGATTATTATGAGACAACTCTTCGCAACTCTATCATGGGTGCTGTAAAATCCGAGAGTGGAGCCGCTGCTTATTTCATTCCGATGGCTACCGGTTACTTTAAGACATTTGGCAATGAAGATCCGGCCAAAAACATGTTCTGGTGCTGTACCGGAAGTGGCATGGAGAACTTTACGAAATTGGGGGATAGTATTTATTTTCATACTAATGATACCTTGATCGTAAATCAGTATGTTTCTTCTAAAGTAACATGGGAAGAGAAAAATCTTGTTGTGACTCAGAAGTCAGATGTAACGAAATCAGACAAAGCGACATTTACAGTTAATGCAAAAGATGGCAAAACAATTCCTTCCGCAGCATTGGCACTGCGCGTTCCGGACTGGATGCATGGCAAAGCTGTTGTTACGGTAAATGGTCAGGAAGAGAAAGCGGCATTCAGCTCAGGTGGTTACATTCTTCTTAAGCGTGAGTGGAAAGATGGGGATGTTGTTACAATGGAATATCCGATGTCAGTAGATGCTTTCGGGCTTCCGGATAACAATACGGTATTTGCGTTCCGTTATGGTCCGACTGTTCTTGCAGCCAGATTAGGAAAAGAAAAGATGACTTCAACTACCTGGGCAGGTGCTAATCTGACAGCCCCATTATATAAAGTAGTTGGTGATCAGAATCAGAAGATTACGATCAAGTATGGTGAGTCAAAAGCGGCAACACCATTGGGAAATGAAACATTAACCATTCAGGAGGATATGTCGACGATTGAATTTATCGATCATATTGACAATTATCTTGTGAAAGATACAACGAGTGGTACCTTAGCATTTAAATTGAAGGGAACCAATGCGGACACAACATTTAATGGTGGATTGCAGTTCGTTCCATTTAACAAATTAAATGATGAGCGTTATGGAATCTACTGGTATTTTGATACAAAGTATACAGAGAGTGACGAAAAACAGATCCTTACAGCAAAAGAAAACGGACGTCTTGATGCCAGTATTCTTGATTCTACGCAGCCGGGATATGGACAGTACGAAACAGATGTCATTCATCAGTTACAGGAAAAAGACTCAGTTGCCGGCACGATTACGGATGGCGGAAGTACACGGTATGCAAAAGCAGGTGGATATTTCACTTATAACTTTATTGTAAATCCGGATAAAGGTAACGCTTTGTTATGCCAGTTTGCGAAAGAAGACAATGGAAAAACAATTAAGGTCATGGTCGGTGATAAGCAGATCGCCAGCAAAAAACTGGCATATGACGGAACGGAAGCCTTCTATACCGAATATATTAATATTCCGGATGATGTATTGAAGAAAAATGTGAAGAAGATCGTGCCGGAAGGAGATACAAAAGAATATACCGTAGTGTCGGTACGATTTGAAAGTGGTTCTGACGCAGAAGACAGCGCACGTCTGGTAGGCGGTTTATATATGACACAGAGTTTTAGTGATCAGGCTGTCCTGAATACTTTGACAAGCTCGGCTGGTGAAGTAAGCAGTGCCAATGACACATTTACGATCGTTGTGCCGAAGGGAACAACTTCGGTAGCTTTGAAATATGGTATTGCCGATCAGTTTGGTCTGCTGTATGTTAATGATAAACTTGTAGATGATACAAAACAGCAGACATATGAGCTTACGGCTGCTCCGCTTTCACTGAAAGTAAAAGTATATGCAGAAGATCATAAGACAGTAAGGGACTACTCGGTTGTCATCAAAGTAAAAGAAGATGATGTGAAAAAGGACGATACGCCAAAGAATAATTCCGGTTCTTCACAGAATACTGCGACACCAAAATCGTCAAACACTTCAAAGAAAACTTCAAAGAAAAAGGTATCTATTTCAATCACGGGTATGAAATCGGTGAAAAAGGGCAAGACGATCACATTGAAAGTAAAGAAAAAGAATGTGAAAGGAAAAGCAAAATGGAGTGTTAATAAGAAGAAACTGGCAAAACTGAAAAAGAAATCAGCAACAAAGGTTGTATTGAAAGCACGTAAGAAGGGTAAAGTAAAGGTAACAGTTAAAGTTGGTAAGTTAAAAGCGACTAAGACGATTACAATTAAATAAATCGAGTAGGAGGGAAATTTAACTAAATTTCCCGACCTCTCACACCACCGTGCGTACCGTTCGGTACACGGCGGTTCAATCAACTTAACAAGTAACACACCTTTCGGTGTAGTAATCTAACATTGAGACTAATCCAAATGAGGTTAGTCTCTTTGTACTTATAGCCTTTTGTATCCATCCATTGTGGGCGAGTCTTTCATATCTGTCTCCACAATACGCTATTTTAAATGCTGCCCATCTTGGTACATCAAGCTTCATAAGGTTCTTTGCTCTGTTTTGTGGAGTTTTCCAATGTTTCCAAATGCACATACGAAGTCTATATCTGATGTTACCATCTAATTCTCGACAAAGTGTTTTCATACTACCTATTTTGAAGTAGTTTATCCAACCTCTTATGAGCTGATTAAGTTTCTCCACTTTATAGCTGTTGCTAACACCCCAGCTACGACAGGTGAGTTCTTTCATTCTCTTCTTGAACTTCGCTACTGATTTTGCATGTGGTTTTGCCTTAAACTGATGTGCTCTTGTGTCAAAGTAGAACCCAAACCCAAGGTATTTAAGTCCGCTTGGTCTGTCTACTTTACTCTTTGTCATGTTGACCTTGAGACCTAGTTTCTCCTCAATAAATCGAGATATGTTTCTCATTACCCGATTTGCAGACATTTCACTTCCAACCATGATAATACAGTCATCTGCATATCGTACAAAGTTAAGCCCTCGCTTTTCCATTTCCTTATCAAGTTCATTGAGCATGATGTTTGCCAATAACGGCGAAAGATTTCCTCCTTGCGGTGTTCCCACAATAGAATCCTCATATTCATCGTCAATCATGATTCCGCTGACAAGATATTTCCTTATGATAGAGATAACATCTCCATCTTTTATAGTTCTGCCTATGATAGTCATAAGCTTGTCATGGTTTACCGTGTCAAAGAACTTTTCCAAGTCAATGTCTACAATCCAATCGTTACCATCATTCATCATGTCAAGTGCTGTTAGGATTGCTTGCTGTGCACATCTATTCGGTCTGAATCCGTAACTATGTTCATGGAATTGTTCCTCATAGATTGGTGTTAATACCTGTGCTATGGCTTGCTGTATGAATCTGTCTGTTACTGTTGGTACTCCTAGGTTTCTGACACCGCCATCAGGCTTTGGTATCTCCACTCTTCGTACTGGTTGAGGTTTATACTTTCTTGTCCTCAACTGTTCCTTGATGATTTCGCCGTTCTTTGCAAGGTATTCTTTGAGTTCTGTGTACTTCATTCCGT
>ERZ827156.4748-NODE-4748-length-10774-cov-2.405542_pt1 | contig 10774 bp, 8 predicted proteins | sample MGYA00519919_ERZ827156 | MGnify/ENA primary metagenome ERZ827156 (study PRJEB31778, sample SAMEA3449269) | human gut metagenome | biome: human gut; feature: human-associated habitat; material: faeces | place: United Kingdom | collected 2010/2012 ... | reverse complement strand
CGGCAGATTGTTAGGGTTTGTATGAACAGATAGGCTGAACTTAAAGCCTTCTCTTTCTAAAAGGGTTAAAAAGGAAAGATATAAGGAGAAATTCATGTTTCAAGAGCTAAAAAATAAAAAGGTTTTATTTATTACTACTAAAAATTTAGACTATTTGAGAAATACCCAGGAACTTCGGCTCTTGCGGGAACAGGCAGCTCAGGTATCCGTAATTGGCGTTAAGGACAAAAGCTATCCTCTTAGACTGATTAAGGTCTTTTTTAAGCTTCTTTTTACCTCTTGTAAAAAATACGATAAAATTTTTTTTATTTCTGGCCGTATCGGCCTTTTTATTCTGGTTGGTCTACCGGGATCAGAATTGGGATGAATTGCTGACAGTGCTTAAAGAAGATGTGAATTAATTCTGGATCGGAGTAGCTTGTGTTATGGGGATTGCCAGTCACGTCAGCCGGGCCCTGCGGTGGCAGTTGCTGACCGCATCTATGGGGTATAGGATTTCTTTCGGGAATAGTTTTATGGGGGTGATGATCGGATATTTCGCCAATTTGGCTATCCCGCGGATGGGCGAGTTTACCCGTTGTGGGGTAGTCAGTAAATATGAGGAAGTTCCTTTTTCTAAATTATTGGGTACGGTTGTGACCGAACGGGTAATCGATATGATGATTTTATTGTTCCTGACCTTGATTGTCGTCATTACCCAGTTTAAACAAGTCGGTATTTTTTTAGATAATAATCAGGAGATTGAAGAGAAGGTGGTGAATATGTTCCATTCTTCATGGATGTTGTTGGTGTTGGTTGTTTTGGCGGCTGTCGGTTGGTTGTTTTGGCGGTTGATCCGTAAAACTCGTTTTAAAGAACGGATTCATTCTTTTTTTAAAGGACTGAAAGAAGGGTTGCTTAGTGTGAAAGATGTGCGACACAAAGGATTGTTCGTTTTTTATTCCTTATTTATCTGGTTGATGTATTTCCTGATGTTTTATGTCTGCTTCTTCTGTTTTCAGTTTACTTCGCATTTGGGGGCACTGGTCGGGTTGACCATTTTCGTTCTTTCGAGTTATGGTATGGTGGCTCCTGTACAGGGAGGTATCGGGGCCTGGCATTTTATGGTTATAGCAGCTTTGATGATTTATTTGCCGCATACCCCGAATATCGAAAGCATGGCCAAAACTTTTGCTCTATTGACCCACGGTACAATGACGTTGTTATATATCGTGGTCGGTGTGATTTGTGTAATCTTGCTGCCGCTTTATAATAATGCCGCAGGAAAACAGGGAAAGGATCGGAGGTAAGTTAATTATTTTGACTATGGGCACAGTGAATTTGATATATGATTATTTTCCGGAACTGACGGAGGAGCAACGGGAACGTTTTGCTCGTCTGGAAGGTTTGTATCGGGAATGGAATGAAAAGATAAACGTGATTTCCCGCAAAGATATGGATGAGTTTTGGGTACATCATGTGTTGCATTCACTGGCGATCGCAAAGATCATCCGTTTTGCTCCCGGGACTCGGGTGATGGATGTCGGTACAGGAGGAGGATTCCCGGGGATTCCTTTGGCTATTTTGTTTCCTGAGGTAAATTTCTATCTGATCGATTCCATCGGCAAAAAGATAAAAGTCGTGGAAGGGATTCGGGATGCTTTGGGGTTACAGCATGTCAGGACCGAGCAGATCCGCGTGGAAAATGTTGCGGAACAACAGGATTTTATTGTCAGCCGGGCTGTGACAGCTTTTCCTGCCTTTGTCAAACTGATTCGGGGAAAGATCCGGAAGGACTCGGCCCATTCCCTGGACAATGGAGTGATCTATTTAAAAGGAGGAGATTTTGAGGAAGAAATTGCACCTTTCCGTTCTAAAGTGAAAATCTATTCCATTCCTGACTTTTTTTCGGAAGATTTTTTTGAAACCAAGAAAATCATCTATTTGAAGAATTAGTTCTTTCAATATTTTTTTATTTTTGCCGTACTATATGAGGTGTAAAGATGAACAGGAAATATTGACCTTGATTAGTTGCGGTAATCCGGATGGACTAAAAAGCCTTTTTGATCTTTATTATAAGCCTCTTTGTATTTTTGCTATGAACTTTCTGGATTCTTTCGGTGAGTCGGAAGATATCGTCCAGGACTTGTTTGTGAAGTTTTGGGAAAAATATAAAGATAAACAGTTCGAGGGATCGTTGAGGGCTTATTTTTTTACTGCTGTCCGGCATAATTGCGCGAAGGTGTTAAAATTGAAGAACCGCTATAATTTACAGTTGGAAGAGGAATATATCGACGAACCGGTGTATTCCGAAGAGGAGTTTGAGGGAGAGTGCCGGAAATTATATGCCGAAATAGCCCGTCTTCCCGAACAATGCCGGAAAGTGTTCGAGCTGATCGTATTAAAAGATATGAAATACAAAGAAGTGGCTGACTTTCTCGGTTTATCTGTGAATACCGTAAAGACTCATTTTGCCCGTGCATTGAAACAATTGCGCAGTTCTCTTCAAATTCTGCTTGTTTTCTTACTTCGGAAATAGCGATCGGGGTATCGCTGAAAAGCCTTGGGGGACAGGTTATCCGTAAATTGCCTTTTCGGGTAAATTATTTTTTCGAAAAAAAATTTCATTTCATTCACCCATTTTAATCTTTTTGAGCTTTAGGTAATAGAAACGTTTTCTAAATAAATCGTCTGTGCGCAGGATAAATTTAAAATCGAAAGCAATGAATGAAGAGGAATTAGTCTCTTATGTGGTTCGCTATTGTAAACATGAATTATCGGAAGAAGAATACCGGTTTTTACAACGGTGGTTGGAGGAAAAACAGGAAAATCGGCAAACTTTCCGGGAATGGGTGAGAACTTATAGACAAGGGCGTAAGGTGGGGTGTTGGGATGGGATTCAGGAGGAGCAGGCCTGGGAGCAAATATCCTGCCGTCTCTCTGCCTCGCCCCGGAAGAGACGTCGCTTATGGAAGGAATGGTGGAAACAAGTTGCAATACTGATCCTTTTATTGGGTAGCGGATTATTGTATTATTCGTTGCAACAGTTACAGGAAAGTCGGGAGACCGCTTTGTCTCAGATCGTTCCGGGTAGCCGAAAGGCGGTGTTGCGTTTGTCGGATGGGCGGGAAGTTACACTGGAAAAAGAGACTACCTGCGTATTGACCGAGGAAGACGGTACCCGGATTTCAGTCGGAGGGCAGGAGCATATCGTTTATCAGGCTGTAAGCCAGGAACAGGAAAAATTGGCTTATAATACAATTACCGTGCCCCGGGGCGGGGAATATTCCCTGGTATTGTCGGACGGTACACGGGTGTGGCTGAATGCGGAAACCGAACTGACTTATCCCACGGTTTTTGGCAAGGGAGAGAGAAAATTGATGCTGAAAGGGGAAGCTTGTTTCGAAGTAGTAACAGATACAGCCCGTCCTTTTATTGTCGAGAGTTTCTACAATCGCGTCGAGGTGTTGGGTACGCGCTTTAATGTTTCTGCTTATACCGGTAAAAGTGCGGTGAAAACTACTTTGTTGAGGGGAAAGGTCAAAGTGTCGAATAGAAAAGGACAGTTGGTCTTGTCACCGGGCGAACAAGCCGTTTGCCTGGAAGAAGAAATAGAAAAATGTGAAGTCGATGCCCGGGCTGTGGCTGCCTGGGTAGACGGAACTTTTGAATTTGAAAACATGTCTTTAGGCGAAATCACCGATCAATTGGGACGTTGGTACGATGTAGACTTTGTATTTGCCGATCCGCAGTTGAAAGCAATCACTTTTACGGGAGCTGCTACCCGTTATCGTGAATTGGATTTTGTGTTGCGGATGCTGGAAGAATTGGCTCGGGGACGGTTCCAGTTAGAAAATAAAACGATCCGGGTTTCGAAAATTTGAATCTACTAAACTACAAAATTATGAAAAAAAGAAGAAAAAATCCATCCGGCATACGACTGATTGTCAGGTTGTGCTGTTTTTTCGTATTTGTATCGAGCTTGCATACTCAGGCAACCGTATGGGCTCAGGGGAAAGTGACCGTAGAGCTGCAGAATAAAACACTCGGAGAGGTGTTGAAAGTGTTGAAAGAACAAACAGGCGTGCACTTTATGTATAATACCCAGGAGGTGAATGTCGGGACGAAAGTCTCTGTATCCCTGAACGAAGCCCGGTTAGAGGAGGCCTTACAATCGATCTTTCAGGGGTTACCTTATCGTTACAATCAGGTCGAGGACTATATTTTAATTACTCCGAAAAAAGAATCGGAAACCCAGCAGACCGATATGCGGACAGTGAAAGGAAAAGTAGTGGATTCTAAAGGAGAACCGCTACCCGGAGTATCTGTGGTGGTAAAAAATACAACAGCCGGAGTAGCAACGGATATAGAGGGAAAATTCGAGATCCGTTTGAATTCGGGAGAAGAGATCTTAGTGTTTTCTTTTGTGGGAATGCGTACACAGGAAGTGAAAGCGAATAAAGATAACCTCTATGTCGTGATGGAGAGTGTGGCCGAATTGATGCAGGAAGTGATCGTGAAGACCGGTTACCAGAATATCGAGAAACGTAAGCTTTCTTCTTCCGTCTTTACTATCGATGGTGATTTGGTGCGGGAAGGAGCTGCTTTGGGGTTGGATAATATGTTGCAGGGAAAAATTCCGGGAATGAATGTTATGGGATCTTCCTCGACTCCCGGAGCTGCAACGAAAATCAGAATCCGCGGATCTTCGACGATTTCAGGTAACCGCGAACCCTTGTGGGTAGTCGATGGATTTATTCTGGAAGATCCCGTACAGATCAGTGCCGAAGAATTGAATAGCCTCGATAACGTAAACCTCATCGGAAATGCGATTTCTTCGCTGAATCCACAGGATATCGAACGGATAGACGTTTTGAAAGATGCTTCGGCTACCGCTATTTATGGGGTAAAAGCTGCCAATGGAGTTATCGTCATTACCACTAAGAAAGGAAAAATCGGGAAGCCCCGGGTGAGGTATTCAATGAATTTATCGGTCAATGAACGACCGGAATACGACGGGCTCTACCGGATGAATTCGAAGGACCGGATCGAGGTATCCAAGGAAATCGAACAGAGGGGATTGTCGTTCGGTACTCCTCCGGCCAGGGTTTCTTATGAAGGTGCTTTGCTGGACCTGTACGACCGGACCATTACTTATGAAGAGTTTCAGAAGAAAGTGAAAAGACTGGAAGAAGTGAATACCGATTGGTTCGATATCATTTACCGGACCTCTTTTTCACAAAAACATAATGTTTCTATTTCAGGTGCTAACGATAAGGTAAATTATTATTTTTCAGGTGGTTTACAGCATATCCCCGCTACGGTGAGAGGTACCGGTGTAAAACAGTTCAACGGCCTGATGAAACTGGGAGTGAATCTGCTTTCCAATCTGAAAATGGAGTTGCAGATGAGAGCGTCGACCGACGATAAGGATTACCTGCATTCTTCTTTGTCTCCTTATCAGTATGCCTATAATACTTCCCGTGCGATACCCTGTTATAATGAGGACGGTACGTTGGCTTATTACAACAAGACGCAGGGCTATGAATTCCCGCTACAATACAATGTGGTGAACGAAATGCAACATACGGGGATGAATATCGAGGGGACGACGTTGAATTTCAATGCTAATTTACTATGGGAGATTATTCCTGGATTAAGATTAACCGGCGCCTTGAGTTACAATCGGTCGAATACCGATCAAAAAGAATGGTTCGACGAACAATCTTACGCGGCTGCTCAGCTCAGAAATTATAATTACGGACTGGAATTGCCCGATAGTGACATTTGGCGTGAACAGCAATGTAAGTTGCCTTACGGGGGAGAACTGGTGAATACGGATACCCGGAATACTTCTTATACTGCAAGGGCACAAGTGGATTATTCTTTTCAATTTCTGGAAGATCATCAGATCACGGTGGTTGCCGGTACGGAGGCACGTTCGTCTAAATACAAAGGATTGAAATCGACGGAATACGGTTATTTGCCCGACCGGGGAGAAAAATTTGTAGAGATCGACCCGGTGCAGTGGCCGAAATATGGTGATCTGGTGAAAAGTCATCCGAATGTGATCACCAATACCCTGACCAATGTGATGTCATGGTATGGAACATTCACTTACGACTATATGAACCGCTATATCGTCAATTTCAATATCCGGGCCGACGGTTCCAATAAGTTCGGACAGGATAAGAGTAACCGTTTTTTACCGATCTGGTCGGTCTCGGGCCGATGGAATCTGCACGAAGAAGCCTTCCTGAAAGAAGTGATGTGGATGAATATGTTTGCTTTCCGGGGATCATACGGTATTCAGGGGAATGTCTCACCCGATCAGACACCGAATTTGTTGATCCAGCTGGGATCCTTCGATCCGATTTCGAAACAGTATATTTCAAAGTTATCGAAGCTGCCCAATCCGCAATTGCGCTGGGAAAAGACGACTTCGTGGAACTTCGGGGTGGATTTCGCTTTCCTCGATAACCGATTGAACGGTAGTGTAGAAGTATACCGGAAGAAAGGGAAAGATCAGATCATTTCCAAAGAAGTGGCTTCGACGACCGGGAGTACGACTATGCTGCTGAATGCCGGAAACCTGGAAAATAAAGGGTATGAAATCGTGTTGAATGTAGTGCCGGTGAAAACGAAAGATATTACCTGGGCACTGAATATCAATGGGGCCCGGAATATCAATAAGGTAACGAAATCCGGGATTACGACGGATTACGGATACAAGGAATATCTCGATGGATCGGCTGTTATTCCGGGAGAAGCCCTGAATACTTTTTATTCTTATAAATATGATCGGTTGGATGCTAACGGCTTGCCTACTTTTAAAGATATCGAAGAAACCGACGGTATCACCCAAACGGAGATGTTTGCCAAGGTTTTCGCCTATTCGGGTACCCGTATACCGGATATTACCGGTGGGTTCGGTACGGATATCTCGTATAAGAATTTAGCTATCGGAGGATTTTTTTCTTATAGTTTGGGGACTAAGATCCGGCTGAACAACTTGTATAATGATTCCGGACAGCGGCTCCCGCAGCCTCAGCAAAATATGAATCAGGCGTTTGTGAACCGGTGGAAACAACCCGGTGATGAAAACCGTACGGATATTCCGGTATTGACGACTGATCCGCTGGATATGTACGGATTGGGGATCGACCGGAAAATCAAGATTGCCGATAATGGCTGGGAGATGTACAATAAGAGTGATCTACGGGTGGCTTCAGGGAATTATCTGCGCTTAAAAAACTTGTATGTGCGGTATAATTTCAGTGATAGAATCTGTCATAAGATCCGGGCCCAAATGATCAGTGTGCGCTTCGAGGCGACTAACCTCTGGTTACTGGCCGATAAAAAATTGAAAGGACAGGATCCGGAACAGGTGACTTTGGGAGGAGTTTCTACACCTCCGACTTCTTCATATACTTTGGGATTAGATATCACTTTTTAAATAGCAGACTATGAAACGATATATAAGATTATTAGGGGTATTACTGATATTGTTTTCCTCTTGCTCTGATTTTTTGGAAGAGAAATCACAGGATTTGATTATTCCGAAGTCGGTCAAAGATTACCGGGAGTTCCTTTTCGGTGAGGCCTATATCCGGGATGAAACCCAGATACATACTTACCTGGACATCATGACGGACGATGTGAAAGAAAATATCAAGGGTAGTTTTCTGGGGGGAGATACCCGGGCCAGCGGTTATGGCTACTATACCTGGCAGGCCGATCCGGAGCAGACGGTTTCCGGAGCGATCAGTGAAGATAAGGCTTGGGAGACATATTATCATTCTATCCTGATCTGTAACATTACGCTGGATAATATCGGGGATATCAGCGGATCGAAGGCCGAGAAAGAAGACTTGAAGGCAGAAGCTTATGCTTTGCGGGCTTATTGTTATTTTATGCTGGTGAATTTGTATGGACAACCTTATAATCAGGCGACGGCCGAAACGGATCTCGGAGTTCCGGTCAACGATGTGGTAGGGATGGAAGACCGGAAGTTTGTCCGGGAGAGTGTGGCTGAAATCTATCGGCAGATAGAAAGCGATCTGAAAGAAGCGATTACTTGTTTCAAAGCCTCCAACCTGACGAAGACCTGTTTCCGCTGGAACCTGCCGGCTACGTATTTGTTGGCTTCCCGGGTGAGCTTGTATAAGAAAGAGTATGATAAAGCCATCGAATATGCGACGTATGTGATCGCTGCACAACCTCAGCTCTATGATTTGTCGGCAATGAGCGACGATGATTATTTTCTGAATGAAAAGAATCCTGAGATATTGTTTACTTATGGCTATTATCTGGTGAGTTATTATGCCTGGCTGGCCAAATGTAATTTCCCGATTTCCGACGATCTTCAGGCATTATACGGGGATAACGACTGGAGATTGACGCATTTCTTCTATAAACGGAGAGCTGTTTATACGGCCCAAAAATCGGAAACTTCGGGAACTACCGGCATATACGGATATGCTTTCCGGACAGCGGAAGCCTACCTGAACCGGGCAGAGGCTTATGCCGGGAAAGGAGATAAAGACAAAGCTTTACAGGATCTGAAAACCATTCGGGAAAAACGCCTGAAAGTGTACGAAGAGGTACAAGCGGTGACTAAAGAAGACGTCATCCGGAGGGTAAGGGAAGAAAGACGGCGGGAACTCAGCTTCGAATTTCATCGCTGGTTCGACCTGAGGCGTTGGGACCGGCCCCGGATAGAGCATACCTTTACACCCGATATCAAGCAACCCGATGTCGTTGAAAAATATGTACTCGAAAAAGACGATCCGGCCTATACCTTGCCTTTACCCCGGTCGGTAGTGGAATATGATCCGACACTGGTCGACAATCCCCGTCCACAACGGGAGAATCAGAATGTTACCGGAGAAAATTGATCATATGAGTCTCGACAATGAAACCTTTAACTTAAAACGATAATTGTTATGAAAATTAGATGGTTGATATATATTCTGTTAGGTGTTTTCCTGAGTTCCTGTTATAAAGAGGAGAATATCGAGGGCGAAGAAGACGAGCCCAAGTACAAGGTGGAAGATAGTGAAGAACCCCTGGATCACTTTATTTATGGGTTTTATCATGACTACGGTGTATTTATTTTATATGATTATGAGGAAGTCGATTATCGATGGAATATGAGTACCGTATTGGATGTGGAATTGATAAAACAAACGGATAAGGTTACTTTGAACGAAGGTTTGGCCTATTTGGACAACGTTTTGTTCCAATATTATACCGATGATTTTAAAAAACATTATTTCCCCTTCAAGATTTTACTGGCCGATTCAGTGCAAGTGCTTAAAAATGGTGTATGGTACCCGGATGAACCGGCGACAGCAGGCTTGAGTTTTCTGGGAATCGGTCGAATCCGTAACGGGATAGGTGAGATTCCGGCCGATAGCCTGTTTGAATTGAGAGGAAAGGTACAGGCTGCTTTCTGGGCGAATTTTTTATACAATAATGAAATGATGGATCTTCCCGAAGCTTTCTGGAATATCAGCGAGGATTATTACGGGGGAAATCTGAAGTTGGTGGATGGGAATAGCGGGCTCAAACCCGATGAGATCGATATGAAGAAATATGGATTCTGGGACCGTGACCGGACGGCCGATAATGGGACCAACTACTGTATGGCTCCTAACAAAACGCTGGATATCAATCAATTTATCGATATGGTTACGACCCATACAACCGCGGAAATGGAGGCATTGATCGCTCCGTACGATCGGCTGAAAGATAAATACCATTTATTGGTAAATCAACTGAAAGAAGTGTATGGAGTGGATATTCAGGCAATAGGAAATGATCAATATTAATAAAACGAGAAGTATGAAAAACAGATTTTTTTATTTCGTGATTCTTTTATTGGCTGTATGTTTATCGGCCAATGCCAATGATTTTAAGAAGAAACGTAAAAAGCAAGAGACGACTCCGGCTTTGGCCGACGCCTTGAAGAAAGAAAAAACGGAGGACAAAAGCTATGATAAGGTGATTACTAAAGAAGCCCGCACGAAGAAGGGACTGATCACCTTACATATGGTGAAAAGTACATTCTATATGGAAATACCGGTGAAGTTGATGGGAAAACCGATGTTGTTCGCCGGTAGGGTGGCGGAGATCAGCGACAATAAGGATGTGGTGGCCGGACAGATGCCTCAGGATCCGATGCTGGTGGAATGGAGCTGCGATGAGGAAAAAGTCTATCTCCATAATGTGATCAGTAGATCGGTATGTGATGAAAACGAACCGATTGCAATATCTATGGAACGGAACAATCTGAAACCGGTCATCCGGGCTTTTCCGATCAAAGCATTCAGTAAAGATTCGAGTGCGATGGTGATCGATGCCACTAAATTGTTTTGTGCCGACGAACGGCCGGTAAGTCCTTTTATTCCTGCCTCTCCCTTCGATGCTTTGTTCGGTATGAAAAAGATGAAAGGGGTTTTTAAGGCCGATCTGTCGTCGATCCTCGATTTCAAGGCTTTCCCGCAGAATATTTCTGTAAAAAGCCGGGTGGCCTATACGGTCAACGGTACTCCTTTTACGGCTATCGTCCATTTGTCGATGATACAGCTGCCGGATGAGCCGATGCGGCCTCGTTTACTCGATCCCCGGATGGGGTATTTCTCCGATCGGAAAGTGTTGTATTCCACCGAAAAAGATCAGAGCGAGAAGATCGCTTATGTCAATCGCTGGCGTTTGGAACCTAAACCCGAAGAACTGGAACGGTATAAAAAAGGGGAATTGGTAGAGCCGGCTAAACCGATTGTTTTTTATG
>ERZ827156.4745-NODE-4745-length-10778-cov-3.072088_pt1 | contig 10778 bp, 10 predicted proteins | sample MGYA00519919_ERZ827156 | MGnify/ENA primary metagenome ERZ827156 (study PRJEB31778, sample SAMEA3449269) | human gut metagenome | biome: human gut; feature: human-associated habitat; material: faeces | place: United Kingdom | collected 2010/2012 ... | reverse complement strand
TAGTGTAATAAAAGAGGAACCGGCATCGGACAGGTTGTTGAATGCATCCGCTGTGATGGCAACGGAACCGCTTAACATTCCGGCAAAATATTTTCCGGCAAACAGGCAGACATTTAAGCAGATTCCAACGATACTGCACAGGGTGCCATATGCCTGCCGTTGTTCTTTTGCCGGACGGTTTTTGATAAAGATTTTCGCTAACATTGTAATCATGGATATCCCCCCCAAGAATCATACATGTCCATTGGTTTTTCCTATTATATGCTACGTTTGGGAAAAGGTCAAATTATATAAATTTTACCTGCATTTTATACATGCACCATCCCAAAATTTACAGAGCCGGCATATAATTAGATATAAAAATGACAGGGAAAAGAGGAGAAAAAATCATGCCGTCAACGTATGCACATTACCGGCTTGGACAGCAGGTCCGCAGGGAACTCGAAGGGAATGAGAGAAAAATCATTGAAAAATATCCACAGCTGTATCTGATCGGACTTCACGGACCGGATATTTTGTTTTACTATAAGCCATTAAGACCGAATCCGGTCAACCAGATCGGATATGATTTGCATGGACATTCCGGAAAAGAATTTTTTGAAAGAGCCAAAAATATAATTAATAGCCAGAAGGAAAAAGAACCATTTCTGGCATACACCTATGGAGTGCTTAACCATTTTGCGCTTGATGTAAGCTGCCATGGGTATATTGATGAGAAAATTGCAGCAAGTGGTATTTCCCATACGGAAATTGAAGTAGAGTTTGACCGTATGCTTATGCTTATGGATGGGAAAGATCCGTTGCGGCAGAATCTGACGGAACATATTGTTCCGTGTATGGAAAATGCGGAAGTGATCCGCTGGTTTTATCCGAAAACGACACCGGCAAATGTCCGGGAAGCATTAAAAGGAATGATCACCTATAATAACATGCTGATTGCGCCATCCAGAATCAGGCGGTTCTTTATTTATGCACTTTTGTATGTTTCCGGGAATTACAAAGAAATGCACGGTCTGCTTGTAAATTACCGTAAAAATCCACAGTGTGAAGACAGCAACCGGCAGCTGATGCAGTATTACCGTCAGGCAAAACTCAGTGCCCTGCGGATGATCAGCCAGTTTGGCACTTATCTGGATGGGAGCAGGGGATTGGAACCTATCTTTGATTATAGTTTTGGATCACAGCTGGTTGGAAAAGAGGTTGTACAAAATGGAAAAGAGGTAAAACATGCAGTTTAAATTGACAAAAAAGGAGAAAAGCTGGATCTTTTATGATGTGGGAAATTCGGCATTTGTTTTGATGGTTTCCACAATACTTCCTGTTTACTTTAATTATCTTGCGCAAAATGCGGGAGTTTCGGATGTGGATTATCTGGCATACTGGGGGTATGCGGCATCCATTTCCACACTGATTGTTGCAGTTTTAGGACCGGTTATGGGAACGCTGGCAGATACCAGGGGATTCAAAAAGCCGCTCTTTTTATCGTGTATTCTGGTCGGGTGCGCCGGCTGTCTGCTGATGGGACTGACCACATGGTGGATTTCGTTTCTGGTAATTTTTATCATTGCAAAGGTTGGATTTAATTCCAGTCTGGTTTTTTATGACTCCATGCTTTCGGATGTGACAGCCCCGGAGCGGATGGATCGGGTTTCTTCTTCCGGATATGCCTGGGGATATGCAGGAAGCTGTATTCCTTTCATCGTAAGTCTTGTTTTTGTACTTGGGTATCAGAAAATGGGATTTTCTTTTGAAACAGGAATGATGATTGCGTTTGCAGTGGTTGCGGTGTGGTGGCTTGTGATGTCGCTTCCTTTAATGAAGCAGTATCGCCAGGTTCATTATGTAGAGCGGAAACCGCATGCCATGAGGGAAAGCGTTGGACGTATCATAGAAACGCTGCGCAATGTACGGAAACAAAAGAAAATCTTTCTGTTTCTCATAGCATTCTTCTTTTTCATTGATGGAGTCTATACGATTATAGATATGGCAACGGCGTATGGTTCTGCCCTGGGGCTGGATTCCACAGGACTGCTTCTTGCATTGCTTGTGACACAGTTTGTTGCATTTCCGTTTTCCATTCTGTTTGGCAGGCTTGCGGAAAAATACGATACCGGAAAGCTGATTTTAACCTGTATTGCTGCGTATACGGGGATTACCGTTTTTGCTGTGTTTATGAAGGCACAGTGGCAGTTCTGGGTGCTGGCAATCTTTGTGGGAATGTTCCAGGGGGGCATTCAGGCACTGTCCCGGTCTTATTTTGCAAAAATTGTTCCGCCGGAGCGTTCCGGAGAGTATTTTGGTCTGATGGATATCTGTGGAAAAGGAGCATCCTTTATGGGAACGACGGTGGTCGGACTGGCTTCCCAGGCTTTTGGGAGTATAAACATCGGGGTATCCGCTATCGTATTTCTTTTCATTGCAGGAGCACTGTTTTTTATGAAAACAGAGCACAGTGGGTCGGAAAGTACAAAAAATCAGGAGAACGTTATCATGGGACAGCAGATGTTCCATAATTAATGATCAGTTACGGAAGAACCGTGTGAGAGGATGCACACGGTCTTTTGTTGTCATAAAACGTATTCCATGTTAAAATGATAGCGAATAAACGGATGAAGGACAACAGAATGGAATTTTTAAAAGCAAATTATCATGCACATACATGGCGGTGCCAGCATGCCTATGATACGGAGAGAGAATATATTGAGGCAGCGATTTCCATGGGAATTGAAATTTTTGGATTTTCCGATCATGTGCCGTGCCCCTATCAGGACGGATATGTATCCAATATCCGGATGACCATGAAACAGGCACCGGAATATGTGGAGACGATCCGAAGGCTCGAGGCGGAGTACCGGGATCAGATAAAAATATATGCAGGATTTGAGGCAGAGTACGTTCCGGAATTTTACGAAGAACAGATGCGGATGTTTCGCAACCTCGGATGTGATTATATGATCATGGGGCAGCATTTTCTGGGATCGGAAGAAAACGGACCGTATACAGGGACAGAGACGGAGGATGAAAGCCGTATCCGCAGATATGTGGATCTCGTAATCGAAGGGATGCAGACCGGAAGCTATGCGTATCTTGCCCATCCGGATCTGATGAATTATCAGGGAATGGATTCGGTATACGGCTGGGAGATGACCCGGTTGTGCAAAGAAATGAAGGAACTGGACATCCCGTTGGAGATCAACATGCTCGGCATGGGAGAAGGGGCAAGGCATTATCCGGCAGAGCGTTTCTGGAAGATTGCCGGGGAAGTCGGAAATAAAGCGATTCTCGGATTGGATGCCCATTGTGTGAGACATATTCAGAATATGGATTCTTACAGAAAATGCATGGAATTGGTGGAAAAGTATAATTTGAACTTAATAAATAAGCTGGAGCTCTAGCGCATTTTTCCTGTTTCGTCAAGTGAAAATTTTTATAAAACAGGCAGGTCTATTTGTGAGATTTGACCTATGGTCTTTACCTACCATATATTGTATAATGAAGATCGTCGTGAACAAAACTTGGTAGTAATAAGGAGCAAAAAGAAGTATGTCAGATGAAGTTTTAGACGATGTCATGTTAAAGGGAAATTGTAAGGGGAAGGCAGATGCAATTGTAAATTGCCAGTGCAGCATTGAGACTGCACCAAAGCGCTGTGAGCAGGCGGAACACTGCATGTTTTATTCCTACTACAAATGTAGTAAGCAGTGGAAACGACTGGGATAGTCATCGCTGAAATGAGAAGGAGAAAAGACTTTTGCCTTGGCGAGGATGCCGGAGCAAAGGTCTTTTTGCTTTTTAAACGAAAAGGAGTATGTTTTATATGAAGAGAATTCTGGTGCTCAGTGATTCGCACGGAAATGTAAATAATATGGTTACGGCAGTCGGCCGATTACATCCGGATATGATCATTCATCTGGGAGACTGCTGGGCAGATGCAGAACAGCTGCACCGGAAATTTCCTATGACTGTGATGGAACAGGTGCCGGGAAACTGTGATTGCCGTCAGGAAGTTCAGGAACGGATTCTTCTGATCGAAGGGAAAAAAATACTGATCTGTCATGGACATACATTTAATGTAAAAGCCGGATATCTGAATCTGGAATATGCGGCAGAGGAGCGGAAGGTCGATGCCGCGCTGTTCGGGCATACCCACCGGGTTTTTTATGACAAACACAACCGGATCGCCTATATGAATCCGGGAAGCATCGGACAGCCGCCTTACGGAATACCGCCATCATATGGGATTCTGCAGGTGGACGGATCAAGCAATACGATCGCAACGGATGTGATCTATCTGGAAGAAAATAATTGACGAAAGCCAGACGGTAGAAGTATAATAGCAGAAGTTATTATTCTTGAAGGAGAAAAGTTAAAAATGGTTAAGGTTGTAAAATTTGGTGGCAGCTCGCTGGCGAGTGCCGAACAGTTTGCCAAGGTTGGCGATATTATCCGCGCGGATGAATCCAGAAAATATGTAGTGCCGAGTGCTCCTGGAAAGCGTAATTCCAAGGATACCAAGGTTACGGATATGTTATATGCATGCTACGCAAAAGCAGAGGCAGGCGAGGAGTTCCGTGTTCCTCTCATGAAGATCAAAGAGCGTTATGATTCCATTATCAACGGACTCGGACTGAAAGTAACGCTGGATGAGGAATTTAAGACAATTTCCAAAAACTTTAAGGAAAAGGCCGGCGCGGATTATGCGGCTTCCCGCGGAGAGTATCTGAATGGTATTCTTATGGCAGATTATCTTGGATATGAGTTTATCGATTCTGCAACCGTAATCTTTTTTGATGAAGAAGGAAATCTGGATGCAGACAAGACCGACAAGGTTCTGGCGAAGAAGCTTTCTGAATGTGAAAAAGCTGTCATTCCGGGATTTTATGGAATTGGTGCTGACGGAAGGGTGAAAACATTCTCCCGCGGCGGTTCGGATATTACCGGGTCCATTGTTGCAAAAGCATGTCATGCAAGTTTATATGAGAACTGGACAGATGTATCCGGATGTCTCGTGGCAGATCCGCGTATCATTGACAATCCGCAGCCGATCCATGTGATCACATACCGCGAATTAAGAGAGCTTTCTTATATGGGAGCTTCCGTACTTCATGAGGACGCGGTATTCCCGGTACGGAAGGCCGGCATTCCGATCAATATCCGCAATACCAATGATCCGGAGGCAGAGGGAACCCTGATCGTAGAGAGTACCTGCCAGAAACCGGAATACACGATTACCGGTATTGCCGGTAAAAAAGGATTTGTCGCAGTAAGCATTGACAAAGATATGATGAATTCCGAAGTCGGCTTCTGTCGTAAAGCATTACAGGCATTTGAGGAAAACGGAATTTCGATCGAGCATATGCCATCTGGTATTGACACCATGACCGTATTTGTGCATCAGGAAGAGTTTGAAGGCAAGGAGCAGCAGGTGATCAGCTCCATCCGCCGTCTGACCCATCCGGATGTGATTGATCTGGAAGCTGATCTGGGTCTGATCGCGGTTGTGGGACGTGGAATGAAATCTACCCGCGGTACTGCAGGCAGAATCTTTTCTGCACTGGCCCATGCGAACATCAATGTCAAGATGATTGACCAGGGATCTTCCGAGTTAAATATTATTATTGGTGTCAGCAATGACGATTTTGAGGCTGCCATCAAGGCAATCTACGATATCTTTGTAGAAACCAGACTTTAGTAATAATGATTCTGCACCTTATGACGCTCTCTTTCATATGTTATATGGAAGGGAGCGTTTTTATATGACCGGAAATATCGTGATTTTTGTTACGGATCAGCGACAAAGCAATCTTGCCGCATGTCTTCCGGGAAAGATACACCGACTGGACTGGAGACGGGGAGTGGAAAAGGAAGAGGCGCTGAAAGTGCTGGATAACAGCAGGTATCTTGTGCTGCCGGTTCCTGTTACAAAGATTGAGAGAAACCATGATGTAAACCTTATATTAAAGGAGGAACTGACGAGGGAAAAAGAAAGGGACTGGATGCTGTTTGGAGGAATTTTCGGACCGGAATGGAGGCAGCGCTGTGAGGATGCGGGAACGGAATATTATGATATGATGACAGATGCGGTGGTTGTGCACCGCAACGCATGTATTACGGCAGAAGCAACGGTTGCTGAAATTCTAAAATACAGTGATTATTCTATTCGGGAGCAGAAAATTATTGTCAGCGGGTATGGAAGATGCGGCAGGGAGATCGCCAGGGTTTTGTCTGCGATGGGAGCGAAAGTGACAGTGCTGGCAAGGAGTGCAGAGGCACGCCGGCTGGCACGAACGGAAGGACATGAGGCAGTCGATTTTTCATACGGACCGGAGGAAGCATATGGGGCACGCACGGTTGTAAACACGGTTCCGGCACTTGTGATCCGTGAGCCGATGATCCGTGAAATGCATTCGGATGCCGTGATCATTGATATTGCATCAAGACCCGGCGGTACGGATCTGATGGCAGCGGAGGCATATGGAATCAAAGTTGTGGCGGCATTGGGACTTCCGGGGCTGTATACGACAAAGAGCAGTGCCAAAGTGCTGGCAGATGCAATTCTTGAACACAGTAAAATCAGGCAGGACAGGAAAGAGGCAAAGACATGGATTTATCAAATCGCAATATAGGGTATGGGATTACCGGTTCTTTCTGTACATTCGCAAAAACCAGGAAAGAGATTCAGAGACTGACGGAGATGGGAGCACATGTGATTCCCATCTTTTCTTATCAGACGCAGAACTGTGATACGCGGTTTGGAACGGCAAAAGAGTTTATGGAAGAAGTCTGTGACATAACGGGGAACCCTGGAATCCGCACACTTCAGGAGGCAGAACCGATCGGACCGAAGGGATATCTGGATGTGATGGTGATTGCACCGTGTACAGGAAATTCTGCGGCGAAGCTGGCGAATGCAATCACCGATACTCCGGTTCTGATGGCTGCCAAAGCGCATATGCGCAATGGCAAACCACTGGTAATTGCCATATCCACCAACGATGCACTGGGAGCCAGTTTTAAAAATATCGGGATGCTGATGAATACGAAACATATTTATTTTGTGCCATTCGCACAGGATAATTATGAAAAAAAACCAAATTCGATGGTGGCAAAAATGGAACTTTTGCCGGAGACGATTTCAGCAGCTTTGGAAGGAAAGCAGTTGCAGCCGGTGGTACGGGGATAAAAAAGCCCCCAGACAGATCTGTCTGGGGAGGCTTTTACATAATCCGGTAATGGTATTATGCATTTTTTTGTGCATCATAGGCTTCGCGCAATGCCTTGGCAAGCTGATCACCACAGGAGGTGTTTTTCATGCCACAGTGAATACCGGAAATACGGCGTTCCACTTCTTCAACGGTCATGCCCTCGACCAGGCGGGGGATTGCCTGAAGATTTCCCTGACAGCCACCGGTGAATTTAACATTTTTAACAATGTTTCCGTCCAGCTCCACTTCGATCTGTGTGGAACAGGTGCCTTTTGTTTTGTAAATATAAGACATGGGTTGTTACCTTCCTTTCTGTTTCTTCCTTGTGTTTGGAATACAATAATCGTCCTCTTATCATAGCAAGCTGTTTACAAATTTTCAATAGCAGAATCCCGTTCGTTCATAAAAAGTTTATAAAACATTCATGGCCTTTGAGTTGTGTAAATGTGGAGAAAGTGGTACAATACCTATATTCTATGCGAGTTAGGAGCTATTTTATTATGAGTAAATTAACCAAAATTTTTGGTACACACAGTCAGAGAGAGTTAAAGCGTATTTATCCGATCGTGGACAAAGTAGAGTCCTACAGAGATCAGATGGTTGCACTTTCAGATGATGAGTTACAGGCAAAAACAAAGGAATTCAAGGATCGTCTTGAAAAGGGGGAGACACTGGATGATTTACTTCCAGAGGCATATGCGACTGTTAGAGAGGCCGCACGCCGTGTCCTTGGAATGGAACATTACAGAGTACAGATTATCGGTGGTATTATCCTGCATCAGGGACGTATCGCTGAGATGAAGACAGGTGAAGGTAAGACACTTGTTTCTACTTTGCCGGCATATCTGAATGCCCTGGAAGGAAAGGGCGTATGTATTGTCACGGTAAACGATTACCTGGCAAAGCGAGATTCAGAGTGGATGGGAAAAGTTCATGAGTTTCTTGGCTTAAAAGTCGGCGTTGTTTTAAATGAGATGGACAATGACGAGCGTCGTGAAGCTTACAACTGCGATATTACATATATAACAAACAACGAGCTTGGATTTGATTATCTGCGTGACAATATGGTCATTTACAAGGAGCAGCTGGTGCAGCGGGGGTTGCATTATGCAATTATCGATGAGGTCGATTCCGTATTGATCGATGAAGCGAGAACTCCTCTTATCATTTCCGGACAGAGCGGAAAGTCCACAAAACTTTACGAAGCGTGTGATATTTTAGCAAAACAGCTGACTCGGGGCGAGGATGTTCCTGAGTATTCCAAGATGGATGCCATCATGGGAATTGAGCAGGAAGAGACCGGAGACTTTATTGTTAATGAGAAGGATCTGACCCAGCAGGGTGTTCATAAAGTTGAACAGTTCTTCCATATTGATAACCTTGCAGATGCAGATAACCTTGAGATTCAGCATAATGTAATCCTTGCACTTCGTGCGCATTATCTGATGTTCCGTGATCAGGATTACGTTGTAAAGGACGATCAGGTTATGATCGTTGATGAGTTTACCGGACGTATCATGCCGGGACGCCGTTATTCCGATGGCCTGCATCAGGCAATTGAGGCAAAGGAGCATGTAAAGGTTAAGAGAGAGAGCAAGACACTTGCAACCATTACATTCCAGAACTTCTTTAACAAATTTGACAAGAAAGCCGGTATGACTGGTACAGCGCTTACTGAGGAAAAAGAGTTCCGTGATATTTACGGAATGGATGTTATTGAGATCCCTACCAACCGTCCGGTAGCACGTATCGATCATCAGGATGCTGTATATAAGACAAAGAAAGAAAAATTTAAAGCCGTTGTAGAAGAGGTAAAGGCTGCACATGCAAAGGGACAGCCGGTTCTTGTTGGTACAATTACGATTGAGACCTCTGAGCTGATCAGTGGTATGTTAAAGAGAGAGGGAATTCCTCATACCGTATTGAATGCAAAGTTCCATGAGCAGGAAGCAGAGATTGTTGCGCAGGCAGGACAGCATGGGGCTGTTACCATTGCTACTAACATGGCTGGTCGTGGTACCGATATTAAACTTGATGATGATGCTAAGGCAGCCGGTGGTTTAAAGATCATCGGTACAGAGCGCCATGAATCCAGACGAATTGATAACCAGCTGCGTGGACGTGCCGGCCGTCAGGGAGATCCGGGTGAATCCCAGTTCTTCATTTCACTGGAAGATGATCTGATGCGTCTGTTTGGATCTGAGAAGCTCATGTCTGTATTTAATGCGTTGGGCGTACCAGAGGGCGAGCAGATTCAGCATAAGATGCTTACTTCTGCTATCGAAAAAGCACAGGAAAAGATTGAATATAATAACTATGGAATTCGTAAGAATCTTCTTGAGTATGATCAGGTAAACAATGATCAGAGAGAGATTATTTACAAAGAGCGTATGTCTGTACTGAATGGAGACAGCATGCGTGATGCTATTTTTAAGATGATTCAGGATCAGGTAGAAAAGGCAGTGGATACATGTATTTCTACAGAAATTCCAAGAGAAGAGTGGGATTTACATGAACTGGATGAACTGCTTCTTCCAATCATTCCATTGGAACCAATCACAGAAGAGAGCATTTCAGATGTGAAGAATTCCAAAGAATTAAAGCAGCATTTGAAAGAAAAAGCAGTGCTTCTGTATGAGGCAAAAGAGACAGAGTTCCCTGAAATCGAGCAGTTCCGTGAACTTGAGCGTGTTGTACTTCTGAAGGTAATCGACCGTAAGTGGATGGATCATATCGATGATATGGATCAGCTGCGTCAGGGTATCGGTCTTCAGGCATATGCACAGCGCGATCCGCTCAATGAGTATAAGATGGCAGGCTATGACATGTTCAACGAGATGATGGCAAGCATCCGTGAGGATACTGTCAAGATGATGTTCCGCGTAAAGGTTGAAAAGCCAGAGGAGCGTGAGCAGGTAGCAAAGGTGACAGGAACAAACAAGGATGACAGCGGCGTGAAGGCACCGGTTCGCAGAAATGCACCGAAGATTCAGCCAAATGATCCGTGTCCATGCGGTTCTGGCAAGAAATATAAGCAGTGCTGCGGAAGATTTGCTGAGTAAATGACGCAAAGATATATTGAACTTGAAATATTGAATTTGAATTAAAGAAAGTAGAGGAAGAAAAGTGGTAGAGTTAGATCAGTTTAAGTACACACTGTCTACTTATGTCCCGATGTTAAAGGAGCTTGGTGCTTCTTTAAATCTGGATGCCAAAAAAGAGAGAATTGCAGAGCTTTCACGTTATATGGAAGCTCCTGATTTCTGGGATGACCCAGAGCGTTCTCAGAAGATGACAAAAGAGTTAAAGAGTTTGGAAGATACCGTAAAGAGCTACACAACATTGTCTACTCAGTATGACGATATTAGTGAGCTTATTGAGATGGGTTACGAGGAGAATGATCCAGAGGTTATTCCTGTCATTCAGGAGTCTCTTGATGAGTTCACGACAAACCTTGAAGCACTCAGACTTAGCACACTGTTAAATGGTGAGTATGATAAAAATAATGCGATTGTTACCCTTCATGCAGGTGCAGGAGGAACGGAATCCTGTGACTGGGCAGCCATGCTCTAT
>ERZ827156.4740-NODE-4740-length-10788-cov-4.387776_pt1 | contig 10788 bp, 9 predicted proteins | sample MGYA00519919_ERZ827156 | MGnify/ENA primary metagenome ERZ827156 (study PRJEB31778, sample SAMEA3449269) | human gut metagenome | biome: human gut; feature: human-associated habitat; material: faeces | place: United Kingdom | collected 2010/2012 ... | reverse complement strand
GATGCGGATGACCCGGGGATCATAGATGCGGCTCAGGGCCAGCACGCCGGTATTCTCGCCGTAGGTGGTGTTGGCCGGGGCGCCGAAGAGGGCCGCCAGGGTGGTGGCAAGGCCGTCGCCGAGAAGGGTGCGGTGCAGGCCGGGGTCCTGGATGTAGTTGCGGCCGCAGGGGGAGGAGATGGCGGAGACATCGCCGATGTGCTCCACCATGGTGGCGAGGCTCAGGGGCACGATGGTGATGACGGCGGTGAGGAGCATGTCCCGGTCCACGTTCCCCCGGGCGAAGAGGCCGAAGACCGTCTGGTCCATCTTCACCGGCAGGGCCAGGAGGGCGGCCTCGCTGACGTTCTTCACCAGGGTCTCCCGGACGCCGGTGTCAAAGATCACCGCCAGCAGGTAGGAGCCCACCACGCCCAGCAGGATGGGGATGATCTTCACCATGCCCCGGCCCCAGATGTTGGCGGCCACGATGATGAGGATGGCGGCGATGGCGATCCACCAGCTCCCGTTGCAGTTATTGATGGCGGAGGCGGAGAGGTTCAGGCCGATGGCGATGATGATGGGGCCCGTGACGATGGGCGGGAAGAAGCGCATGACCTTCTCCGCGCCGAAGGCCCGGACCAGGGCCGCCAGCACCGCGTAGACAAGGCCCGCGCAGGCCACGCCAAAGCAGGCGTAGGGCAGGAGCTCGGTGGCCTCGGGGAACTTGGCGAAGACGGAGGGGATGAAGGCCTGAGGGTGAGGAAAACGGGGGGCCTCCACCTCGTTCCAGTAGTTGATGCTCTCGGGCGTGTAGGACAGCAGGTAGTTCAGGAAGGTGGTGACGGCGTTCACGATGGACTCCTGCAGCGACTCTACCCTCAACGCCTTCGCGCGCTCTCACGGTAGTTGGTGTTGAGTCCCTCGGCGACGTTGGCGCCGTAGGTGTGGACGTTGGCGTCGAACTCCAGCTTGTCGTTGTAGATCAGGCAGCGCAGGTTCTTCCACAGAATGCACTTGCCCGCGCGCGCGAACATCTCCACGTAGAGCAGGTCCTTCAGCCACTGCTTGCTGGTCAGGTTGTACAGCAGCCCGATGTGCCGGATCGACACGCCGCGCGCGTGCAGGAAGGCGCTCAGCTCCGGTGAGTTCGTGGGCGGGTACTCCATCGCCTCCAGCTCCGCGCACACGTCGCCGATCACGCGCTGCAGCTCCGCCCGCAGCTCCTCCGCATCCTTCCCGAAGTTGTCGTCCACCACCTCCGGGCGTACGTTCCGCGGGAAGTCGGCGGCAGACAGCACCATGGGGTCGTCCACCAACAGCTTCTTGCAGGAGAGCAGATAGTCGCGGTGGTCGTCGCCTTTCCACACCTCGTATTCCGCCGTGCTGTTGAGGCAGGGCATACGATGCGTGAGCTGCGCAGACGGCGTGGTCTCGTTGTAGACATAGGTGTCGCCGCGCACGGGCAGCGCCGATACGACGAGGAAGCGGAAGCCGCACATGTCCACGAGGATGTTGGAGGGCACGCAGAGCCGGCCCTGCTGCTGCCCCAAGTGCGCGAGGATGTACCGGAGCTGTGCGAACTCTCTGGAGGAGGCCTTGATGGCTCTAGGGGTCAGGCGGGAGGGGTGGGGCCACTCATAATCGCACTCCTCGACGATGCCCGCGTTCATGTAGTCATCGATGAAGGAGATGGGGTCGAACGTCTAGAGCTCACGCCAACCATGTGATAGAACGTGCAGGGGAATGACGAATAACGACCCGTTTTCGGTGTAGAAGCAGCCGTCGCGGTCGAAGAAGCCGTCCTTCAGCTTTTCGCGGCCGTCCAGCGGGCAGAGGAAGCGCTTCAGCACCTTCTCGCGCAGCTCAGCCACTTGCTTCACCACCTCCTCACAGTATTGCGTCGACAGCTTCGCCGCCTGCTCGCCCTCGGGGCTGTCCACGTGGTCCACGCCGCAGCAGGCGTCGCAGAGCGTCTGCCACTTCTCGTTCCACGTGGCCTTCACGCCGGGCATCGACACGCGCGAGGAGTTCAGCTGCGTCTCCTTCTTCGGCGACTTGATGGTGGGTGACTGAGGTGACTTGATGGTGCTACGCGCAGGAGGCGGCGATTTGATGGTGGGAGTCTGCGGAGCGGGTTGGGGCGATGACTTGATAGTGCTGCGCGCGGGCGGGGCAGGCACTGCGGGCACTGCGGGCACTGCGGGCACTGCGGGCGCGGGCTGTGTGGGCTTGGGAGGGATGGCGGTGCTGGCGTACTTGACGAAGCCCGCCCACCAGGCCTTGAAGGCGTCCAAGGGCACCATACCACGGGCGTTCTGCAGCTCCTTGGTGATGCTACGCGTGACGGGCACAGACGACGACAACGAGGTGGCGGCTCTCACGGTAACGCTCCCGTCGCACATCTCGCTGAGCACGTGCAGCAGGTCGAAGTTGCTCAGCAGCTCCTTCTGCGCCAGGCGGCGCAGCTCGCTCTCCGACACGTTCTCGTACGCCTTCTTCGGTCTGAAGTCTGTTCGTCACTCTCTCCACCTTCGCCCACCGCTCACGCTGAAGGAGTAGCCGAGACTCTGGCGCGACTGGCGCTTCTCCTCCTCGCCCTTCTCAAGCTGCTCCATCACGTTTTTGCTCATCTCCGCCACGATCGTGTCGAAGTCCAAGTCGTCGGTCAGGTCCTCCAGTTGCACGTCGTCGATCACGCCCATGCCCTCCAGGCTCACCAGCTGCGGCTTCGCGGGCGGCGCTTGCGTGGGGACTGGTGGCGGTGTCTTCTTTGCTGTGGAGGATGCCTCCTTTGCTTGTGGAGTGGTTTGAGGTGTTGTCTTTGCAGGAGCAGGGGATGGTGTTGGCTTTGCAACAGGTTTTGTAGCAGGGGCAGGCTTTACAGCAGGTGCAGGCTTTGCAGGAGCAAAGGCAGGGACCTGGGCAGCTTCTTCTTGCAGGGTGACAAGGTCCATGCTGTCGAAGTCCTTGCAGATGTCGTCGAACATGGCGGCGATGCTGTCGCGCTGCATCCAGTCGTCCAGCTCGCCCTTCTTCTCGCCCTCCTCGCGCGTCTTCTTGATCACCTCGCTCGCCCGCTCCGTCTCCTCGTACTCCCTATCCTCGTCGATCGTCGGAATGCTGATCTCTTGCATCACCACCGGCTTCACGCTGCCCATCACACGCTGCGTCGCCTTCGCCTTCTTCGCCGTCTCCAGCACGCGCGATTTCTCGTGGCTCGACGCTAGGTCCTTCACCGATACGCCGCCGATGGACTGACGTCGCGGCATTGCGGGCGCCTCGTTCTCGTCCAGCAGCGAGTTGGTGTTGAACTTGTTCAGCAGGCGCGCGAACGCCGGACTGCTCTTCGGAGACGCCGAGGTGGACGGCGTCGCTACTCTGGGAGTTTCCTTTCTGATGGGAGTTTCTTTCCTGATAGGAGTTTCCTTTCTCACAGGAGTTTCCTTTCTCACAGGAGTTTCCTTCACGACCTGCGGCTGCTCCTTCATAGCGGCAAAGTCATCCTTCTTCATGGAGGCAGAACCCGTCTTCTCAAACATGGCCTTCAGCGACGCCATCTTCTTGCCCGTCGAATCGGTCGATTTCATCGTGTCGCTGTTCTCTTCAACACGAGTCTGCTGCTGGGGCGCAGAACGCTGTGGAGGAGGAAAGCGCTGCGGAGGAGCAGAGCGTTGTGGAGGAGGGGAACGAACTGGTGGAGGGGTGATTGGCTTCGGGGCGGAGGGCTGGAAGGTTCGCGTTGGAGCCGACCTTATATTCGATGTGGCTGGTGCGGGAGGAGGAGAACGAGGAGCCTATGAGTAACGCGCGATTCAAGACCGAACAGATCCCGGCTTTAGTGTCTGCACGAATGAATGGATTAACTACGAGTGAGTGGTGCAGACAAAGAGTACAGAAGTGTCCTCAGACTGGATTGTGATGGGATCGCCATTGTTTAGCTCAACGACAAACCCAACCTTTCCAGCATCACAGTTGTCGTAGGATTTCACATCTTTACAGTTGGACAGAGCAACCACCTAAAGCAACAGTCCCTGGATGAATATCCTACACGGTTCGCTTTCACACACCGCGCCGGACAGTTTGCTCGATAGAAGAGATGAATATTGCTGTCGTCGATGCGTAACCAACAATTCCTCCAGGAGGAAGAGTACTGGGTAACCTTTTGCAACTGAACGAATCCCTCGATCATTACGTGAAGGCGGATTTCAAATATGGACGGAATCCGTTGATGACAGAATTCGGCCCCATTTTGAAGTGTGGGTTGAAAAAGGCAGTCAAAGAGGGAAATGAAAGGTCAAGTGGTATGTAGCATCATGGAGAAAAGTGAGTGAGGAATTGGTGCATCACTGATGCATGAATCCACTTTGAAAAATAACAGTACTATGTACAAGAAAACCAACTGTGAATGTGTTTGAAATAGAAAGCAACAGAAATGCAATCACAACAACCAAATGCTGCAAATACCCTCCAAAAGGATGCAACTCCACACATTCCTTTACCAGCACTCCAATCCAATGCCATTCTGCAGAATCCACCCGATGACACAAATACGCCGCATTTCAACAAACAAAAAGGCCTCGTCTTTTGTCACTCCTTTGTTCAAGAAGCTTCCACTCTCTCGAAATGATTCAGGGATTTAACTCACAGCTCATAACGAACGATGTCGGGACGGACATAACGGCATCAGGGCGAGCTGAACTCCCGGATCTCTGTTTGCCCCGTGAACCATTATCACAAATAGCTCTTGATCAGAACTTCACAAACCAGGGCGGCATCAATTATGTGAATATGTCTGTTCCTTCGGACATACCGATGAGTGCCTTCTTTCCGTGTGAATCACCTCTAGATCGCAATTTTTACTCAACGGTGTCTCTTCCGCAAACCATCGTGAGTTCGATTGATGTACTTCCGGACAAAGCCTGCTTACGTGTAGCAGCCGCAAGAGCCCATGTCGTCTGTGTACGTACACTCGGGAGATCACATCTTGGATAAGAGTTCGTGTTTTCGTTGGAGTTCAGCGTAGGCATTCCCCTCTCCCAAACCTATTCCTCTTCCGTGAACGTGGGTGGGTTGCTTCCCATCGGACCGGTCGTGATGCATCAGGGCGACACTGGAATGGTGATTCCGGACAACCCTCCCATCACTGCGGAGAGGATGGACAAGCCGCCAGCACTGAAGAATCTGAAGCTCACCTTTTCCACACGGTCTTTTGAAAGCCTGACCTATCTCGATATTCCTACATTCCTCAGTGAATACGCCGAATTGCGCAAGGCCTATTTCCAGTTCTCGGTGAGAACAGTGGTTGATCGTGATGCCTAGAAGGATGAGGCCTACTCCGACGTAAATCCACCCGATGAAATCGTAAACCCCCAAATATCCCAAATTCCGGTTCTTCTCAACGACTACAAAACCATCATTCAGAATCTGAAGAAGTGCTTCGTCTGTCCCACATGCAACAAGGGCTTCACTTCCCGTTACTCTCTGAACACACACATGGCTACACACAGCGAGATTCGAGCCTATGAGTGTCCCCATGCAGATTGCGGAAAGTGCTTCAGGAGCCGATCCGCACTCAACACCCACATCAACCTCGTCCATGCCGAGGTGAAACAGAACGTGTGCAGTGTGTGCGGCAAGTCGTTTGCGAAGGTGTGGCTCCTCAGGCAACACATGACGCGGCACAAGAGCAACCATCGATATACCTGTTCCAAATGTTCACAATCCTTCGCATATCCCTATCAGGTTCGCATTCGGTGGGAGAGTGATGTGTAGCTGAAGGAACACGAGATGACAAAGCATGATGGGATAAAGCCCTATGTGTGCTCCTTTGAGGGGTGCGGGAAGCAGTTCAACTCAAAGAATACACTCCATCTCCATGAGCTCGCTCATTCGAAGCCCTTTGTCTGCCCCGTGTGCTACCGACAATTTGGGTACGCCTGCGATCTCAAAAGGCATCAGCGCAAAGCACACTCCATTTCGAGTGTTTGTTGAACAAAGGAGCGAGAAAAGACATCAGGACTGAACATCGCTGTACCCCTCAGGCCTTGATGCGCCGGCGCTCTCTACTTCCTCGTTGCTGTCGTCCTTCACGAAGGACACATTGCTCTCGTTGTAGCTATCTCGGTGAGAGGCAACATCTTCCTCTTCCGAGAGATCGTACGCGTGGGACGATACAATAGTAAAACTATCGTCCGCCTTGGAACTCTCTCCAGAGGGGTTGGATGCCGAAATTAGCTGTGCGTTCTACATCTCAACAAAGAGTAAAACAAATCAACTCCATCCGTAGTGTCACTCGGGTTATGGACAGCATCTTCGTGTTCTGCCGAAGAACTCTATGCATCAACGTCGCTGCCATTCCATGCCGAGTCTTCATCCTCTACGGATTTGCGAAAAGGCCAAATCGATGACGGGTAAACGAACAGTCTCCAAATGGAGTACGCGAAAAACATCCCACATGCAAACAAAAACGGTTTGTTCATATATGGGACGGGTTGACAAGCGAACAGACGAAAATGGCACGAAGCCAGAAATCGGCCCTATTTTGCGACGCCTTTTGCTTTTGGTGAAAGCCAGAATCGAGCGCCATGAGCGAGGAAATTTCCATCCGAGTGAAGTCTATGGACGACCGAGTGGAGACTATAGCGATCAAACTGACGGACATGGTGAGTATTCTTCGAGAGAAAGTGCACACGAAATTTGGTAGTGGTGGTGCTTTGCGGTGAGGAGTAGATATTCCAATGGAAGAAATCACATTGCTCTTCCGGGGCCGCGTGTTAAAGGACGACCAGACGGTGCAGTCCTATAAGGTGGAGCGTGACAACACGATTTTGCTGGTCCGCAGGAGACGCCAAGAGAATGGTGTCTTCTGTTTGCTAGGGTGAGGAGTAGAGGTCAATAACCGTCCTACACAACAAAATGCGGAGCAGCAGCGGCAAAACCAGCTCACCAGTGCGGTGGCCTTTCACATGACTGAATTGTACCGTTTCCCGTGTGATTCTAACATGCAGAAGCACACTCTGTGATCAGCTGCACGCGAGTCGCGAAAGACTTCAAGCGGCATCCCAAGACAGCGAGGATACTCTGTCCTCCGAAGCCAGAGAGAAGCTGAAGCAGGCCACTCAAATCCTTCAAACGGTGCAAACGGAGAGTCAAACCGTTGCTGATTGGCTCCTTCGGCGATTGCAGGTAGTTTGGTGAATGGGGTCGTGAGCACTAGTCTAACAGCACATCTCCAGCCCTTTCGACTCCTCAGGTTGTCATCTGAAGTGATGATCACGATGTAGTTGGAAGCGCTTCGTGGTTACTTGTCTGACTACTCCAAGTTCATGTCTTCCTATTCCGGCGCGTTGCATCTCCTCGCCGCCGACCATTCTCTCCCCCAGGCAGATATCCCTCTTCCTTCCCACTTCCCCGCGGGGCACTCGGACGACCCCGACTCCATGCAGCTGGTGGTGCAGATGTCCATGTCGGGCGGTCCTGCGGATGGCGCAGATCAGGGCTACATGCAGGACCTGACGGAGCGAATGGTAAATTCCCTCATCCAGACCATTCGGGAGTCGTCGCCTCCTTCGCGTGCTGCATCAAATTCCACGTCTCAACCTGCGTCTAATTCCGCGCCTAATTCCACTTCCCAATCAACATCTCAATCTGCATCTCAATCCACTTCCCAATCAACATCTCAATCCACCTCTCATTCGACTCCCCAAACGACTACGCAACCCATGTCACAATCCAGCCAGTCACCACCGCAGAATGCCTCCATTGACGGGATTCTGGACTCCACGCTGGATGAAGTGTTCTCCCACTCCGCCCAACAGAAGAGGGACGGCAACACCTCCAATCCCTCGTCCAAACGACCCAAATGCCCTGTTTCTTCAACAAACACACCACGCATCATACATGTCATCCAGATCGTCGTCCTCCGCGGGCTTCGTCTCAGGAGCGGGAGCAGGAGCCGGCGCGTCGTCCACGTCGCCGTACAGACCGTCCATGTCCTCGTCGGCCGCAGGGGCGGCAGGCGCGTTGCCGCCGTCCGGGAAGGCGAAGTTGGCTACGCCCGAGCCCATGTTGCCGCGCTGCTGTTTCATCTTCTGCGAGAAGGACTCGTACTTCAGCAGGTCCGCGTCGCTCACGGAGCGTCTCGACTCGCGGATGGCGTACTCGAAGTGCTTCTTCGTCACGTACGGTACGGGGTCCTCCTCCTCCGGCAGCTGGTCCTCCGTCAGGCCCGACTCCAGCATCTTCTCGCGCGCCACCTTGCGCTGCATCACCAGCTCGATGCGCTCGCGGATCGCGTACTTCACCGCGCGCTGGCAGATCTCCGCCAGGTCGGCGCCGCTGTACTTGTCCGTGGCCTGCGCGATCACGTTCAGGTCCACGTCCGGCGCCACGGGCGACTTGCGCAGCGACGCCTTCAGGATGGAGAGACGCGCGGGCAGGTCGGGCATGGGGATGAAGATCAGCTGGTCCAGACGACCCTACGCGTGACGGCTGACGCGTGACCCCACGGGACGCATGAGCGCCGTGTCGATGATGTCGGGGCGGTTGGTGGCGCCGATGATGAACACGCTCTTCTTGCTCTGCATGCCGTCCATCTCCGTCAGCAGCTGGTTCATCACGCGGTCGCCCGCGCCGCTGTCGCCGGTGCTCTGCGCGCGGCTGCGCGCGATGGAGTCCAGCTCGTCGAAGAACAGGATGCAGGGCGCGGCGCTGCGCGCCTTCTCGAACACGTCGCGCACGTTGGCCTCGGACTCGCCGAACCACATCGTGAGCAGCTCGGGGCCTTTGATCGAGATGAAGTTCGACTGGCACTCGTTCGCCACGGCCTTCGCCATCAGCGTCTTGCCGCAGCCCGGCGGGCCGTAGAACAGCACGCCCTACGCTTAACTCTTGTCTCGACTCCTACGCGCGTCGGGTCCATGCCGTACTTCTCGAACATCTCGGGGTACTCCACCGGGTACTGCACCATCTCCTTCAGCTCGCGCTTCACGTCCTCCAGACCGCCGATGTCCTCCCACGTCGTCGTCGGCACCTCCACCACCGTCTCGCGCAGCGACGCGGGGTTCGCCTTGCCCAGCGCGTACTTGAAGTGCTCCTGCGTCACCGCCAGCGACGCCAGCACCTCCGCGTCAATCTCGTCGTCGTCCATGTCGATGTAATCCATCTTCTCGCGGATGCACTGCATGGCCGCCTCCGTGCACAGCGACGCGATGTCCGCGCCCACGAAGCCGTGCGTCTCCTTCGCGATCGCCTCGGGGTCCACCGACGGGTCCAGCTTCATGTTCTTTGTGTGGATACGCAGGATCTCCAGGCGGCCCGCCTCGTCCGGCACGCCGATGTCGATCTCGCGGTCGAAGCGGCCGAAGCGACGCAGCGCCGGGTCGATCACGTTGGGGCGGTTGGTGGCGCCGATCACGACCACGCCCGCGCGCTGCTTGATGCCGTCCATCAGCGTGAGCAGCTGCGACACGATGCGCTTCTCCACCTCGCCGTTGGTCTTCTCGCGCTTGGGCGCGATGGAGTCGATCTCGTCGATGAAGATGATCGACGGCGCGTTCTTCTCCGCCTCCTCGAACGCCTTGCGCAGGTTGCTCTCGCTCTCGCCGGCCATCTTCGACATGATCTCGGGACCGTTGATCAGGAAGAAGAAGGCGCCCGTCTCGTTCGCCACAGCGCGCGCCATCAGCGTCTTGCCCGAGCCGGGAGGGCCGTACAGCAGCACGCCGCGAGGCGGCTTCACGCCCAGCGTCTTGAACAGCTGAGGGTGGCGAAGCGGCAATTCGATCATCTCGCGGATCTGCTCCATCTGTCTGCGGCAGCCGCCCACGTCGTCGTAGCCCACGTCGTCGAGGCGCTCCTCGTCCTCGCGCTTCAGCGGCTCGCCATCGCAGTAGATCTCCGTCTCCGGAGAAACCACGCACTCTGTGCCCGGCTCCATGTCGACCACCTTGAACTCCACCGGATGCATGGCCTCGCGCACAATGAAGGTGTCGCCCAGCTTGATCGGACGATAGGCCTCGAGGAAGTAGGGCTTCAGGTACACCTCGAAGATGTTGCCCGTGACGCCCTCCATGGTGTCGTCAAACGGCAGCACGCAAATCTACCGCTCAGTTATCAGAAATGCCGAGACCTTCGTTCCGTTGGGCAGGTTGTCCACCGCCTTCACTGTGACGAGGTCGCCGAGACGCACGGCCAGGTTCTTGCGGATGACCTACGCGTCAGTTCCGCGCGCCACAACCACCTTGTTCATAACCACGCAGCCAACGTCGCAGTTGGCCTCGGTAACAATCGCCACTGTCGATTTGCCACGCTTTCCCTGTGTATCAGGCCTCCAGAGGGCGAATCACCTTGATGGACACAATGTCTCCCTTGAAGAATCCGAGCTCGGCAATCTTCTCTGCATTGAGTCCGATGATCGAGTTTTCATTTTGATCGTCGCCACTAGCAGCATCAACTAACAGTCTGTAGGGGGATCTCTTCTTCTTCAGGGGCTGCTTTGCATCGGGGTTGGGATTCGGATTCGGGTGTTCCACGTCCATTATATGTGTTTTTCTGGTCCTTTCACTTCATGAAGAACAAAAATCGGAGGGATTTCAGTCATTGCTTTGGAGAGTCCATTGACAGGTGGGTTTGTGTGTCTACGGACTCCTGTTCTCTGTGGCGAGGGGATGGGCGATGGAGATTCAAATCGCGGTTCTTCTTTTCCATCTTCTGTGTTCTATTCAAAGGGGCATGCTTGAGGAAGCACATCAGTTAAGCCCGTCTAGCTCAGTCGGTAGAGCGCCAGGCTCTTAACCTGGTGGTCGG
>ERZ827156.4739-NODE-4739-length-10791-cov-3.100410_pt1 | contig 10791 bp, 5 predicted proteins | sample MGYA00519919_ERZ827156 | MGnify/ENA primary metagenome ERZ827156 (study PRJEB31778, sample SAMEA3449269) | human gut metagenome | biome: human gut; feature: human-associated habitat; material: faeces | place: United Kingdom | collected 2010/2012 ... | reverse complement strand
GCGTGAGATAGAGCGCATCATCGGCAAGAAGTTTATTGCCGGAGAAATGCCGACAGGCAAGCAGATCTGCGAAAAACAGCTTATCAAAGTGATTGATGAACTGGAAAAGGTGAAGGTAAACGAAGAAGAAATCACGGACTTCATGCCGGAGATTTATCGTAAGCTGGAATGGCTGAGCAAAGAGGATCTGATCAAACGCATGGTATCGCATGAGTTCAATCGTTTTCTGGACTACTACCGCGACCGTGAAGAGATCGAGACTCCGACCGACAGCCGCGAACGTAACACACGTGACAGCCGTGAAAGAGGCAGCCGCAAGGCAGCGCCGGGTTTCACCCGCTTATTCATCAATCTGGGAAAAATGGACAGTTTCTTCCCAAGCGAACTGATCAGCTTGCTGAACAGCAATACACGTGGACGAATCGAGTTGGGACGCATTGACTTGATGAAAAATTTCTCCTTCTTCGAAGTAGAAGAGAAAGAAGCACAAAACGTAGTGAAGGCGTTGAACCGCGCTAACTGGAACGGCCGCAAAGTATCTGTAGAAGTTGCCGGTGAGGAAGCAGGAGAAGGTCGGAGAGGCAGTGGTTCTGCCGAACGCAGAGGAGGAAAACGTCCTTTCGGAAGTTCCTCCGAAAAGCGTAGTGACAGTAGCCGCAACTCACGTTCCGAAAGATCGGACAGAGCACCGCGAGCTGACAGAGCGACTAAAGGCAGTGACAAGACCGACAAGAAAAAAAGAAGCGACAAGCCCAGCCGCGAAGAACGGGGTTACGGAGCACGTGGTCCTAAAAAGACAGACGACTGGCAACAGTTCTTTAAAGATAAAGAGCCTGACTTCAGCGAGGAAGGATGGGCACGCAGAAAGCCGAAAAAGAAGTAACAGGCAAAACAGCCATTATAAGGTGATGTTGGAAAAGAAGAAGATTTAAGGCGTTGATATAGTTTACCTATTCATAACCGATATTGACGTAGCATATTTATTCTCTATCCGACTCTGCTGAAAAATACTGACCTGTTATGCCTAATCTATATTTCAGTTTTTAATAAACTTCTTGATCGTTTATTAGAAACGGTATCCAAGTTTATTAAAAACGATTACATGGCTTTTCGATAGCATTTATCCGAATTTATATAACAAAACAGGCTGCAAACCTCTCAAAAGTTTGCAGCCTGTTTCTTATATACAAGCTACCGAAAAGCCTTCCGAAGCAAGGCATTATCGGTTAAAATGTTGTCATATTATACTATATCAGCACAACAAATGCAGTATAAGGTAAGATATTCTCATTGGTCTAAGTTTTAATTCATTTATTGTAAGGATACAAATATACAACATTAAAAGCCGTTTGTCAAGTCTTCAGGAGTTTTATACGTTCATAGTTCCTCCTCCTTCCTCAGAAGCATCATGAACATCCTTCGTCTTGATATTCCTGTACTGCTTGGGCGTCATCTCGAACTTCTGGGCAAATGCTTTATAGAAAGTCCCCCTGTTCGAGAATCCGGTTTTATCCATAATCTCTTCAATGGAAAGTTGCGTTGTCAGCAACAAGCGTTCTACAATCGTCAGGCGATACTCTCTGATGATGTCGGCAGGAGTCTTCTCCGTGACATTTTTCAGCTTCCGATAGAACTGCCGGGTACTGTATCCTAATGAACTACTCAACAATTCCACTGATAAATCCGTATTCTGTATATGACTATCAATAATCTGCATCATCTTCTCGAAGAAGGATTTATCCTCTTTATGCAGAAAATGACCATCATCCAGTTCAAAAGCACTTAGAACAGAGCTATAATACTCTTTCAGGTCCTCTTCGCGCTGTAACAGCCTTCTAACGACTTTCTCGAGATATTCCACATTGAAAGGTTTCGTGATATATGCTTCCGCGCCGGATTCAATTCCCCTCGTCTGCTCGTCAATATTATTCAGTGCCGAAAGCAGTATTAACGGGATACGGCTCAACAGTTTATCCGACTTTATCTTTTTGGCAAACGACATTCCATCCATACCGGGCATCATTACATCCGAAATAATCAAATCCGGTAACTGGATGCCCAACTGCTTCAAGGCTTCCTCTGCGCTGCCTAAAGAGACAACATTGTATGCCCCGACAAATATCTCCGTAACAAACCATAACATAGAAGGGTCATCGTCAATAATCATAATCGTCTGCTTGTTCTTATCAAATTCAACCGACGAATTCTTGAGTTCGACTGCTTGCTCATCTGATGACAAAACCAATTCTTCAGCTACTTTTTCATCTTCATTATCCACCGTAACCTCCATAACAGGCAGCCATACATCAAAAGTAGTCACCTCATTAGGAATACTGGATACCTGAATCTGTCCATTCAACAGATTTACCATACTGTGACAAATGGCCAGTCCCAATCCATTTCGCGGAGAAATCCCATTCTTGTTCTGCACTTCGAAATTATCCAGAATCTTATAACGGTCGAATATTTTCGTGAGATCAGCCTCCTTGATTCCTTTTCCCGTATTAGATACCCGAATGCAAAGTTGTTCTCCTTCAATACGCAGCTCTACCGTAATGGAACCATTCTCCGGAGTATATTTGAAAGCGTTAGAAATCAGGTTATTTACAATTTTACTCAGACAGCTGACATCCGTATTCCAAAAAACTCCATCTTCTATCTGCAATCGATAGTTCAGTTTCCGGCTTTCCGCCAGCTCTCCGAATGATTCGGCAATAGTCCGTATCTGTTCTGTGACAGGAACATGTTTTATCTTCAAAATCTTGTTCCCCGTCTCCAGTCGGCGGAACTCAATCAGTTCCAATATCAGCGCATTCAGTTTCAACGCATTCTGCTGAATCATGGAAGCATACTTCCGGACATAACTGTCTACCCGGCTATAGGAAAGGATTTTTTCACACGGACCGTTGATCAATGTCAACGGAGTACAAAATTCATGGGTAATGTTAGTAAAGAAACGCAATTTCGATTCATACAGTTCTTCGCGCTGCTGGCGGTTCATTTCCTCGATCATAACATTCCGCTTTCTGCGATAACGTTTTATCACCATCCGGATAGCTCCTGCAATTACCCCGGCTAATAATAAGAAATAGACAATATAAGCACAAGTAGTCATATACCAGGGAGGAGTGATACGGATCAATAATGAATAAGGTTCACTCTCTTTCCCTGTTATATTACTTCGGTACTTCACTAGCAAGGTGTATTCTCCAGGAGATAGATTAGAGAAAACCGCCACCGTAGACAATCCGTTCTCAATCCAACTATCGCTCAAACCGTCTATCTTATAAGAGTAAGTATAATTGTTCCCGTTAATGTAATCGACAGCAATAAATGAAAGGTTAAAGAAGTTCTGACTATAGTCCAGCACCAAAGTTTCTTGCTTCGTAGCGCCTTGCAGAAAATCATAAATATTGCACTCTTTACCAAAAATAGAGAGGCGGTTGAAATGCAAAGGAGGCATGTATTCTTCCGAAAGTTGATCATTCTCGCTAATCGTAATGAATCCGTTCGTACCACCAAAAAATAATGTCCCCGTCTGCTGATCCTTGAAGAAAGCACCGTCACTAAACTCAATCACTTCCAGGTCGCCCTGCTGCCGATACGTCTGAACTGTGTTTTCGCGGACATTAAACCTCACCAACCCTTGATTGGTGCTAAGCCACAAGTTATTGTCCCTTCCTTCCAATATGCCGTGAATCGTATTGTTGGGAAAGCCGTCAGTCTCGTTATATACCCTATATTCGCCCTGATAAAGCCGGGTCAATCCGAAACTCGTACCAAACCAGTATCCTTCGTCATTCTTATGAATAGCAAAAATATCATTTACAGTCTGATTCTTCACTACATCGTCAATGCGGCAGGGAGTTAGTTGATTGGTATGCGTATTCATTTTATACGCACCATATCCACGGTTACCAAACCAAATAACCGAATCATTCTCCTGAAAAGAGACAAAGAAATAATTGGAGTTTCTCTTTCCGCCATCCAGTGTAAAGCGACGGGCAGACTTCACTTTAGGTAAAAGTGAAGTAGCATCCAGAATGATTTTCACAATACCTTCACCGGCAGAAACCACCCACAACGTACTATCATTTGTCTCACGGACAGAATGTACATACTTCACCATCTTGCCATCTGCCATGACCGGAAATTCCTGTATCCGCTTTTGTGAATAGGAGTAGTAATTAAGTCCGCTCTCCGTTCCAATCCATAAGAGTTTCCTCCGGCTGGGAGCAAAACTATACACCGAGTTGTCCATCAACGGACTATTACTTGCCAGGATCCTTTCTGCCCGAGGCAAAGTTTCCATATCAGGATGGAAATCAAACATCTTTAATATTCCCCCTCCCTTCGTACCTATCCACAATGTCTGATCCTGATCCTGATATAGAGCACGAACCGGATTATCTACCCGATACTCCGGTACATCCAACATGATGTTGTCAATAGAAAACTCATCTGTAAAATACATATAAAGCCCTTGACCGTCAGCGCCCACCCAGATTATATCCTGAAACCGGTCTTTCATAAGACAAAAGATACCGGACTGAACATTTATGGACTGGAGGCTATATTTTACCTTTGAATCCGGCATATACTTTAATTGGATTAATCCACTACTCTTAAAGCCGATAAAATAATCAGTTTTCTGTTTTATAATGGAAGAAACCTCACCCCGACGAAGTATCTCTGCCTCCATATCTGCTATAAAATACGCTTTATGATTATTCAGATCGTATTCATAAAGTGCATAAGTACTGTCTATGAAATAGAGAAAATCGCCATCTACAAACGTCCACAACAACTTTTCCGAATGATTCAGGCAATTACTGGGAACCAGCTTCACTTGATTTCCGTTTTTCTCTATTATATAACTCCGGTTATCATTATCCGAAGAGAATATCCAAAGTACTCCAAAGTTATCAATAGCCATTTGCTGTACTTCCTCAAAATGTATCTTTTTCACATCAAGTTTACAGAAGTCCTTCTGCTCCGGCTGATAATAATAAATGTAGCCATCATCCTTAATAATAAAGAAATCATCTTCGGGACTTATCGCCATACGGTTTATGTATTTAAAGTCTTTGAAGCTTTGTATGGTCTGTCTGCGTGTATCAAAGCGGTCGAGCCCATAATTAGTCTGTATCCAAAGCACATCGTTGTCCGCCTCGATAATCCGTTCGATGAGATTACCGGAGAAACTATGGTGCACATTGGTTGGTTTGTACAATCCCAGATAAGTGCCGTCGTAGATATTCAGCCCATCGCATGAACCGATCCATATCACGCCATGCCTATCCTGACACATCGAAAGAATAGCACTATTGGATAATCCGTTCTTACTGGAAAATTGCCGGAGACTATACGAAGCATTTATGTCTACTCCTATCAAAAGAAAAGAAACCAGTATCAGCAGAACTCTTCTTAAAAGAGTAGTTCTCTTCGTCCATTCATTGTGTTTTTTCATATAGCATTCTCTTGTTTTAAATCAAGACACAAAAATCGACGGAAAGATATGGAAAATCGGGAAAACGTCCAAGAACTGCACAAAAAAACATTCTGATCATCTGAAAATTAACATAACAGGAGTACGCTTTTACGACACATATATATATTTTTGCGACATTTCATCGAGAAGAGACATTTATGTCATGGGTCCGTACATCATCTTATACTAACCACAATAACTTTGCAGCATCAGACAACGGAATAAGGTAAAAAGCAAAATAAAAAGGATTGTAGTTTGAAATAGGTAATCCACAAACAGGTAGCATATTCAGCTACCTGTATTTTGGAAGGAAAATCTTTAGTTAATAATGAATATAATATTATATAGAATGAAATCACCGTGTATTTTACTAATCATAGTTTGCACCCTCTCTTTGACTGGTTGTGCCTCAACAAAGCAGGCAGACTCAGATTCAAGTTTGGGAAAAGCCCAGCAGACATTGGATTCCCTTTATCAACATTACTCAGCAAAGGACTCTTATCTGCTTCGGGAAAGCTATCCCTTTGACGAACAACACAAAGTCACTTATCTGGCATCGGAAGACCAAGCAAACATGCCTAATCAGTTCTCCTATTTATGGCCGTATCGGGTACTTTCTCTGCAGTAAATGCACTATTCGAAGCGACTCATGACAAGAAATACCAGAAATTATTAGATAAACGGGTATTACCTGGTCTGGAAGAATATTTCGATATCCAAAGAACTCCTAACGCTTATTCATCGTACATACAAACAGCACCGACATCCGATCGTTTTTATGACGATAATGTATGGTTAGGCATTGACTTTACCGACATCTACCAAATAACACAAGAGAAAAGGTATCTGGATAAAGCACAATTAATATGGAAATTTATAGAAAGTGGTACTGATAGCCTGCTGGGAGGAGGCATTTACTGGTGTGAGCAAAAGAAAGAGTCTAAAAATACTTGTTCAAATGCTCCTGGCTCTGTACTCGCCCTTAAACTATTTAAAGCAACTAATGACAGCATCTACTTCAGACAAGGAAAAGAATTATATGAATGGACGCAAAAGAATCTACAAGACTCCACTGATTACCTCTATTTTGACAATATCGGTCTTGACAGAAAGATAGGAAAAGCCAAATACGCCTATAACAGCGGGCAAATGATGCAATCAGCCGCCTTGCTCTATCAACTGACAAGAAATCCTCTCTACCTGAAAGATGCACAAAATATAGCTAAAGAATGCTATAACTATTTTTTCACAGACTTTACAACAACTACAGGGGAAAGCTTTAAAATGCTAAAGCAAGGAGATATCTGGTTTACTGCGGTAATGTTAAGAGGCTTTATCGAACTCTATCATATAGATAAGAATAAAACATATATCAACGCTTTCGATAAAAGTTTAAACCATGCTTGGATGTACGCCCGGGATGATAAAGGATTATTTAATACAGATTTAAGCGGCAAAAGCAAAGATGACAAAAAATGGTTGCTAACACAAGCTGCCATGATAGAAATGTACGCCCGCCTTGCCACTATCCAATAATTTTTCTAGAAAGAATGACAACTAAAATTATTAAAACATGAAATATACCCTTATTAAAACAGTAGCAATATATTTGCTCACTGCTTTGCCTCTATTGGCAGACGCAGCAACACAGAAAGTATCCATCAAACAAAGCGTATTGGTTGGAGACGGCATTGCCAAGTTTATCCCAGAAGGTTTTGACGCAAAGAAAGTACCTTCGTTCGCAATTGAAAAAGAACCACGTGAGAGAGGCATACTCCCTACCGATTGGATACTTATTCCCGAATTCTCCCTCACAGATGGTAAAGCTAATGCATCACTTACAATACCGGAAGGCACAAGTATCTACGGAGGTGGTGAAGTAACCGGTTCTCTTCTAAGAAATGGTAAAACAATCAAGCTCTGGAATACAGATTCCGGTGCCTACGGTGTAGATAATGGTACACGCCTATATCAATCACATCCTTGGATGATGGGAGTTAGAAAAGACGGAACAGCTTTCGGTATTTTATTCGATACCACATGGAAAGCTGAATTAAGTAGTACAAATGAGAAAATTGAACTAAGAAGTGAGGGAGAACCTTTTCGGGTGTTTATTATTGACAGAGAATCTCCACAAGCTGTAGTTCGCGGACTATCGGAACTAACAGGCACTATGCCAATGACTCCCCGCTGGGCATTAGGTTATCAACAAAGTCGCTTCTCTTATTCACCAGCCAGTCGCGTAATTGAGATTGCAGACACTTTCAGACACAAAAGAATACCATGCGATGTTATCTGGATGGACATTGACTACATGGATGGATATCGTATTTTCACATTTAACCCACAAAGTTTTCCCAATCCTAAGGCTGTTAATCGCGATTTACATATACGCGGCTTCCATTCTGCATGGATGATTGATCCTGGAGCAAAAGTTGACCCCAACTACTTCGTTTATAAATCAGGAACTGAAAATGACGTTTGGGTAAAAACTGCAGACGGAAAGAACTTTCATGGTGATGCCTGGCCAGGAGCGGCAGCGTTCCCAGACTTCACATGCCCTAAAGTAAATAAATGGTGGAGGAACTTATATAAAGATTTCATGGCACAAGGAGTAGACGGTGTTTGGAACGATGTAAATGAGCCACAAATCAATGACACTCCCAACAAAACAATGCCGGAAGATAATCTCCACCACGGAGGAGGTAAATTGCCTGCAGGCACACATCTACAATATCATAATGTTTATGGTTTTCTAATGGTTAAAGCATCCAGAGAAGGCATACTGGAAACCCGCCCCGAAAGGCGACCGTTTATTCTTACTCGTTCTAATTTCTTAGGTGGTCAGCGCTATGCAGCCACTTGGACCGGTGATAATGGCTCCTGGTGGGACCATCTGAAAATGTCAATACCCATGTCTTTAACTTTGGGATTATCCGGCCAACCATTCAGCGGTTCGGATATCGGTGGCTTTCTATTTAATGCTGATGCCGATTTATTCGGCAACTGGATTGGTGTAGGTGCTTTCTATCCATTCTCACGTGGTCACGCTTGTGCAGGAACAAACAACAAGGAGCCATGGGCATTTGGGCAAGAAGTAGAAAATGCCGCACGAATAGCATTAGAACGTCGATACATCCTTCTCCCCTATTATTATACTCTGCTGCACGAAGCCTCAACAAATGGTATGCCCATCATGCGACCTGTTTTTTTCGCCGACCCTAAAGACTTGTCGTTGCGTGCCGAAGAAGAAGCATTCCTGATTGGTAACAACCTGCTTATTATTCCGGCATACGCTAAGCAGCCTGCACTGCCGAAAGGCATTTGGAAAGAACTATCACTAGTTAAAGGTGACAACAGTGATAAATATCAAGCAAAGATGAAGATACGTGGCGGTTCGATTATTCCTACCGGAAAGATCATTCAAAATACCACAGAAAATTCATTAGATCCGCTCACATTATTGGTTTGTCTGGATGAACAAGGAAAAGCCGATGGATCAATGTACTGGGATGCAGGAGATGGCTGGGCATTCAAGAAGGGAGATTACAGCCAACAAACCTTCAAAGCCGAAAAACAAGGCGACAAAGTTATAGTAAAGTTGACTAGCGAAAAAGGCAAATTTAAAACAGAAAACAAAGATATGGCTATTGTCAAAGTTCTCACAGACCAAGGCGTTTGCCAAGCTAGTGGCAATCTTGTGGAAGGTATCGAGGTGAACTTATAAACTAACGCTCTCCTCATTATATGAGTTCTAAAATAAAAAATATTAATATTTTACTCTTAATTAAAAAAACTATATGAAAAGAAAAACACATGAAAAAAGATGCCTCTATTGGTATAAGGCACTGGTGTTGATTCTGACCGTATGCCTTATCGGCTGTCAGGACGACAAAATTGGTTCCAATGGATACGACCCGTCTAAACCGGTTGTTTTCTCAGACTTTACCCCCGATCATGGGAGTCTTCGTACTCAAATCCATATTTATGGAGATAATTTTGGGACTGATCCCTCAAAAATCCACATCACAATAGGTGGACAATACACGACAACTATCGGCTGCACCAACACCGAAATTTACTGTATAGTCCCGCCGAAAGCTTTCGATGGTAATATTAAAATAAAAATCGAAAGTGCCGACGGAAAAAACTCTCCTATAGAATATGAATTTGAAAAGAAGTTCAATTATACTCTACAGCCTTCAGTGAGTACTCTTGTTGGTAGCGAAGACGAAAATGGAAATTCATCTGACGTAGACGGAAACTTTGAAAAAGCAAGATTCGGAAATCCTCAATGGCTATTAATGGACACATTTGGTATTGAGAAATGCTTAATTATTAATGGTCAAGGCGGTCCTATACGTCGAATCAATCTGGAAGCAAAAGAAGTCTCAACTCTTCTCACTAATGGCCAGGGAGGATTTAGGAATATGCAATTCATGTCTTTCGATGCAACCGGAGACACGCTTTTCGTATCAGATGACCATGGAAGCAGCAGTAAAGACAATCGTGAAATTGCTTACATTCTGCGATCTGAAGAATTCAGAAAAGCCCACCCCTATGTTTATGACCGCACAGGATATAACAATGTTTACTGCGCCCTAAATAAATCACTTTACTACAACACCTATTGGAAAGGAGGACTTCAAAAAGCTGTTCACGATCCTACGACCGGTGGCAAAAAAGGAGTAGAATTATTTGGTGTATACGAAAATAGTGATTCCGGTACTTTTATGTGTATCCATCCGGATGGAAGATTTATGTATATCACAGGCCGTAACTGTATTTTGGTATCCCAATATAATAAAGTAACCAATGAATTTCAGAAGCCAACCACATTTGCCGGTAGAGAAGGAGAAGCCGGGTACAGTCCCTCGCCCGGTCCGAGTGCCCGTTTTCAGGAACCTTACCAAGGCACATTTGTGAAGAATGAAGAATACATAAAAAATCCTCGTCCGGACGGAAACATTTATGATTATTATATATGCGACAGAGGAAACCATTGCATCTTTAAAATTACTCCCGACGGTAACGTATCTCTTTTTGCAGGAAGAGGCAGTGTCTCTTCTGACAACAAGGTATCTGGCAATATTGACGGAGAATTAAAAACGGAAGCACGCTTTGATAATCCATGCGGCATCGCTTACGATGAAGAAACACAGACTTTCTACATCGCCGATAGAGAAAATCACAGCATCCGTACCATTTCTATAGAATAACTATAAAAACACATTCCGAATGAAAAAATATATTTTTAACTTGCTCCTCCTGTTCTGTTGCACATGCAGCGTGTATGCTCA
>ERZ827156.4732-NODE-4732-length-10798-cov-4.199293_pt1 | contig 10798 bp, 6 predicted proteins | sample MGYA00519919_ERZ827156 | MGnify/ENA primary metagenome ERZ827156 (study PRJEB31778, sample SAMEA3449269) | human gut metagenome | biome: human gut; feature: human-associated habitat; material: faeces | place: United Kingdom | collected 2010/2012 ... | reverse complement strand
ATCGGTACATCCGCTATATCACCCAGTCGAACAGTTATTGCTGCCGACTTTAAGTCGCTGTATTGCTAGGGCGTGTTTGTTAGAGACGGAGTGTTTGCTGGAAACAGAGGCAACTACTTGCGTTTGATTTTGGAAAACACGATCACCTTCCTCCCCTTCTTCTCCTTCCTGACCGTTATGCTCTTCGTCTGGGCAAGCGACTGCTTCCTCGTGCTTGTCTCCTTCACGCTCGTCCGTTTCTCCACTTCGTCTCCCTTGTCCTTCTCACTCTTCCCACTTTCCCGTTTATCCGTCACCTTCTCTTCTCTCACACTCATCTCCTTCTCTTCTCTCACATCCATCTCCTTCACACCCTCTCTCTTATCCTTCATATCCTGATAGTTCACCGCGATGTTCTTCGTGAACCGGTCTACGCCTCACGCCACGCGCCTACTCCCACTCTTGTACCGATAGCACACAAACACCGTGCTGTCGTCGTTCGTCAGGTTGCGCAGCTCCGTCAGGTACTTCCGGTACACGCGCCGCATCGTGATGTTCGCGTTGTCCTTCTTCTCCCACTGCTTCGTCCACGACCGCGCGTACTCCGACGGCGGGTGCGGAACGTCCACGGCGAACGACTGCGTCACCAGCGCGAACTGGAAGCCCAGCCAGCGCAGCGTCTCCACCCACTGCACCTTGTTGTAGCCATAGTTGATGAAGCGGTCGTCGAACAGCGGGAGGAAGGCGGAGCGCCGCACCATCAGGTAGGGCTCCTGGAACACGTGGTTGAAGCACTGCTTGAACAGGAAGCGCGTGGAGGCGGGCAGCGTGTACCAACCATCTACCATGTAGTTCTAGAATCGACAGAATCATCGGAACAAACATGCGTAAACGACTCGGGGCGGAAGGTGGAGCACTCCTCCGCCTCCACGCACGCCGCCAGCTGGGTCTTGTTGCGCGGGATGAGGGGAATCACCTTCTCCACGCAATCCTGGAAGGAGGAGCAGTCCCGAATCACCTTCTTCTTCAGCGAGAAGGCGGGCAAGATCAGTGCCAAGTGCTCGTTGCGCAGCATGCTGTAGGGCAGTGTGACGAGGTCGTGGTAGGCACTGGCAACAGGCCACATGTCCATGTCCAACACGAGGAAGTGTGTGGTTAGCGTGTTTTGGATGGCGATGTTGCGAAGACGGTTGATGGGGTAGATGCGCTCCGCATTGTCGACGCAGGTGCGGCGATACGGCAGGCCGTCTTCTTTGCCGTAGATGACGGAGGAGGCGTCGATGTCGCTGATTAACGAGATCGGCTGGTAGTACACGACGCAGTTGTGTGGAGCGGTCTGCGTGTAGGTGACGATGCGGAAGCGGCGAGGGAGAGGCGTGTTGCGGATGAAGTGGGCGAATACGGCCTCATCGCGCTCGTCCTGCAGAAAGACAGCCGCACTGATGGGACTAGCGTTCAGAATGCAAAGGACAGCGTACCCGTCCCAACGGGCCAAGAGATGAGGAAAGTAAAACAGGCGCTCAATCCTATTCTGTAACGACCGCTTCGAGTGACGCACGACGTTTGGGTGATGATCGATATGTCGAAGTCCGTTGACGAGGAAGGAATGACTATGTCGGAGGAGAGAGGCAGGGCTACTCTTCGTTTTGCAAAATCCACCCTTTGTGTCCCGGTTTCCCTCGTACGCGTGGAGGGAGTGCGACTGCTTCACCGAAAACTCATCATCAAACCCGTTCATGGGCACGGGTCCGGAGAGACTGTACATCGCGTCTCGGTACTTGTCGAAGATGGCAGGCTTCTCCCGCAGCTCCTCCGGAGAGGAGTGTGATTGGCGAAGGGCTTCCACCATGTTGAACTCGTAAGACGCCGCATCTTCGGTTTCCTCACGCGCGATATCAATGTCCCCTTGAGTTGAGCTTCAATGTCATAACTCACGGAAAAGAGAATCCATACTGCTGTCAACCAGCCGATACTGCTTCAGACTACATGAATGAGAAGTAACAATTCAAATGGGCCTACAGAGGCGTTGTTCGTGCCATGACAGCCCTCCTCTCAATCTGAATCAACAGCAGCAGCGCTAAAATGAAGATAATGATGCTAAGCAGTCAAAACGGGAGGGAAAAGACACAGATAGTAAAAGGCGTCCATTCTCTTCTTTTTCCGTTCCTTTCGAGGCGTATCATCCAACTCGACGTGGTCTGCTGCCTCCGAAAAGGAATGACGTCGCTGCATCAGAATTGACTGACTGTGAGGGGAAAGAGCAGTACATCTATCTCGTCCTGTGCAAGCGAATGACAAAATGGGATGTGAAAGGGACCCATTTGGAAACCCTCATTGTGTTTAACCGCTAGATGGAGACATTATGAGCGGGATACACTGTTGCAAGTGGCATACAAGTGGAAAAGCACATCATGGAAGAGAAGAAGAGGGAAGCGTTCCCACTTGCAGGAGCTGCGTTCAGAGTGCAGGAAGTGCCTGTAGGAAGGTGCAAGGACGACTGTCATTCTGTTGACATGGCAAAAGCAATGCAGTTTTTCTCCGCGAAAGAATGTTCTAAACGCACCAGACTTGGTGCGTCGAATCAACGGCTCCGAAGGGGCAGGATGCTATTCTTCAGTATTGTGTTGTACCTCATTGTACGGTCTCTATTCCGGGTAGAGAGGAATCGGAAGAACTCGATGTAGGAGCTGTTCGCACGTTGTTCTTATCCCTGTAGACAAAGGGATACTCTTGCCTTTCTATGCCTTGAAGCGACACAATAAGAATCGAATCAGTGAAACTAGCTCAATCTCAAGAAACAATGAACACTGCACAATCATTGGTTGAAATGCCATCCGGTTTCGAGGGCGCCGAGAAGATTCTGCACATCAAGATCGCCTCGGCCCAGCCAAACAGCGGGCTCCGCATGATACCGCGTCTGACTTGGGAGCGTATTCTCAGCGCTGCGAAGTGTACTATATTGAGTCAGTGCGATAGCTGGTAAGTACTACATTACTCTCTCACGGGAAGGGACTGCACCGCCTTTGTGCTGAGCGAATCCAGTCTCTTTGTTTTCGACAATTACTGCATTTTCAAGACGTGCGGGAGAACGTTGCTGCTGCAGGCGCTTCCGATGATGCTGGATCTTCTCCGCGTGCGATTCTTCCCCGCGGCTGACGCATAGGACCAAGGGTTGCAGCTGGAGTACGTACTCTACAGCAGCAAAGACTATCTATTCCCTGACGAGCAGTTCTACCCGCACGGCAACTGGGAGGATTCCGTACGGAATTGATGGGGCGCTCACCCGCAGGAAGCCTTCCTTCGCTCCTTTTTCCCCTACGAGCGCAGCACGACGCTGGGCCTGCCCTCGGGCGATCACGTGTTTCTTTTCTCCTCGTCTCCGGTCTACGCCTGCGCGAGTGACTTTTGCTCCAGCGGCAGCCAGTGGGTGGACCTCCCGCTCGCCGGTGCAGACGCCGCCTCGCCGGCCGCACGACTGATCGCCGACGAGTTCTCGGAGACGTGCAGCGGGCTGATCATCCCCGGGTCGCCCGTGTCGACGCAGCAGCCGGTGTTCTGCGAGGGCGGACTGGAGGGCGGCTTCTTCAACATGATGATGTATGACATGCGACCGGAGGTAGCGGCGCAGTTCTTCAACGACGGCGCGAAGACGGCGGAGAGCGTGACGGTGGCTGCGGCGACAGGGCGTAAGGCGTAGCAGGAGAGCGGCATTGGCGCGCTGTACCCCGGGTCGCAGGTGGACGCGTACCTGTTCGAGCCGTGCGGGTACTCGATGAACGGGCTGGCGGCGGACGGGTTCTACACCATCCACATCACGCCCGAGGCGAGCTGCAGCTACGCCAGCTTCGAGACCAACATCTACAGCAGCGACTACGTGGAGCTCGTGGAGAGAGTGCTGGCGATTTTCCAGCCTTCTGTAGGCGTGGGGCGGGCGTGTGAGGCGTAGCGTTTCTCGTTGACGTTCTGCTTCCACAAGGATATGGTGCTGGGGGACAAGTCCCCGCTGCGGGCCGAGGGGTTCAAGGGGAAGAAGCCGGGGTGCTTCTATGCGTGCACAGGCTCGTGGGCGAAGAAAAAGGAGGATTGCCTGTACTCTTTGGGCAATTACGTTCTTCGTGTGTAGTTGCTAGGTTGGGCTGTTTGTTGGAAAGGGTGTTGCATTCTAAGCAGGTGGGTGTGTTTGCATAGGAATGACAGACCCTGCTCACAGCATGGCGAGGCGAAGCAGGGATCCCTCTGAATCCCCGCTCATTTAATTCCATGCAGAACTCACAGGAAGTGCAGCGCTACTCGGGGGACTACTACGTCGTGCAGAATCCAGTGCCGATGCAGACAGCCGCCCAACCGGTTCCCAGCGATTCCACAGTGTCACAGATAGATGCAGCCGCAGCAGCAGCCCCAAACCACCGTCCTCCAACCCATCGTGGTTCATCCCGAAGCGGCTCCCGCGACACGAGAGCAACCGCCCGAGCACAAAGCAAGCGGAGATCGAGTGGTGTCCATTGAGAATCGCCCCGCCTCTGTCGGCTCGGCCCATCTCGGAAAACTGCAGATCCTTGTGCGAGGAGTCATTCCGTAGGCCCGTGAACGCGTACTGCAATACATGTCGGAGTGTCAGTCTCACAGCCACAGAGCGGGAAATCGGTTGCTGCGCATATCCCTTTTCTATTCGGCTGGTCAGCTTAACGAAGAAAGGTAACTTGTGCGATCCTCTTCTTCTTTCTCATTGGACCATTTTCGCTCTTCTTCTTGTGTTGCGACTGCGCGAAAACAACGTAGGACGAGGGAAGGGGGATCATCAGATAGTCGCCATTACTGCCCTCGTTGTCACAGCTTGATAGGGAAGGCGGGCGGAACGTATCTGTGTCCTCAACAGTGGGAATGACTGTAATCACTCACTCTCTAGCAACGAGGAGCACATCGTGGTCGTGGGAAGCAGTTAAGAAGAATGCACATGAAAGGGGCTTGTTTGTTCGACTCCAAAGGCGGCAATGAAACGCCCAGTCCAAACCACAAAACGCAAAGAAAAGCAATTGGTGTGAAAATGCTTACGCAACTTGCTTCTCAGCTGAGAAAGATCCACGTGGACAACGCGGATTCGATGGACTACTCGTCCATCCTGTTTTCGCCCAGCCAGGCGAAACGGTACAGTATGCAGTCGATTTACGCGATGGGACGGAACGGCATCATGGAATTGATCCGAATTGACGACACCTTCGCTCGCTTCGAGGAAACGCTGTTTGGCAACAAGATGGCTTCCACGGACCGCGGACTCCTCACGGACGAGGAGAATGAGGAGATTGACAACCAAGTCCGCGACTACCTGTTCAGCGTCTCTCCTTATATGCTACTGAAATCGACGCAGAAGACGCTGGAGTACCTGATCCGTCGCTTTAGCATCCACACATTCAACGCGGAGGACTTCTTCCTGGCGGTGCTGCCGTTCCACGAGACGACGCTGTTTCCCCGAGTGGTTCAGATCTGCAGCCTGAAGAGCCACCTGTTTGACTTCTTGGCGAGCGTGAAGAAGTCGGGCACGCCCATCGTGCGCTCCTCCCTGTCGTACCAGTGCATGAAGGACTTCGCGCTCCTCGAGTTCATCCTCAACGGGCTACGCAGCCTGAACGAGCACGGCACCATCCCCGTGGTGCATCTGACGCTCCTCTGCTCGCTGGTGGTGGACATTTCGCGTTCCGGCAAGCTGCGGGAGGAGTACGTCCGCGCACTGATCGCCTTCGCCTCGAAGGGCTTCGCCTCCGCGAATTCCGAGTTCCAGGCGACGGGCCTGCTCATCCTCGCGCAGGTGGCCGTGAACGTGAGTCTGAACAACGAAATCATCACGGCGTGTCTGAACAGCATCCTGCGCAACGCGGATTGCAACATGAGCCAGCTGGTGGAGTGCCTGCTCCTCCTCTTCCGCAACAACGCCGCCTACACGATCCCGCTCGAGACGGCCGAGTCCTTCCTGAAGAACCCCACATTCGCGATGTCCCTGTCCAAGCTGGCGGAGCGCGTCTCCGTGTTCCCCATCATCGCGGCGCTCGCTCCGGCGCACTGCCAGCTGCTTCTCCGCGACGACTCCACCATGCCGCAATTGACCGCCATTGCGGGCTGTCTGCGCGAGAGCGAGGCCGCCGAGTACATCTCGCTCTACCTGACGCAGCTCGCCCAGCGCCTGCAGACCGACGCCGCTCCCGCGGTTCTAGACCGCTCGCACTCCGTGCTGCTGGCGCTCAGCGCGCAGTTCTCCCAGGCGTTCGACGAGTTCATCGGCGGGCTGCCCGCCGACGCGCCGCTCAAGCAGCAGGCCTCCGCGGTGTTCATCGGCGGCTGCCACATGCTGCTGAAGAACGGGCGCTCGCTGTTCCTGAGCATCGCCTCGGACGACGCCGCGACGCAGGAGGAGGTCTGCGAGCTGCTCGTGGCGCAGCTGGAGAGCCCCGTGGAGGCGGAGAAGGAGTTTGTGCGCAACAGTCTTGCCACGCTGCTGCGCGGTGGACAGCTGCCTCTGCTGGCGCGCATCCTCGCCGCGGGCGAGCAGCTGCTGACCGTGTTCCCCGCCGACCAGCTCGCCGCGCTGCTGCTGGAGGTGCTGAGCGCGCTCCACGCCCGGCGTTTCCTGGCCGACGCCGCTGCGTTGCCCGTACTGGAGAAGGCGCTGAGCCTGCTGAGCGAGCCGCTGCGCCCGCAGCTGGCGGCGCTGGCCCCCGCGGCGGCGTTGGACGCGCTGTGCCTGTTGTTGCACTTTTTGCTGGAGTGCTCTGCGCCGGCCTGCCGCGCCGCCGTCTGCGCGCTGCTGCCCGCGCTGCCCGTGCCCTTCGCCGCACACCTGCACGTCGACCCCGCGCAGTCGCTGAAGGCCACGCTCGCCACGCTGACGAAGGCGCTGGAGGCGGCGGACGTGCCGGCCGTGGCGGCGCTGACGAAGGCGATGCTGAAGGAGGACTCGCCCGTGGCGCTGTTCTTCGCGCAGGCGGTGCTGGCCTATGTGACGCACGCCGCAAAGCCGAGCACGCTGCCGGTGGCGAACCTGCTGATGGACTACGCGAAGCGCGTGCTGGCGGCGACGCCGGTGGAGGTGAGTGCGCGCGTGAAGCTGACGACGGAGGCGATCTCCTCACCGAAGGCGAAGGTGCTGACGGGTGAGACGCTGGAGGTGGCGGGAGCGAGCCGCGTGCAGGCGGTGCTGCAGCTGGCGTTCCAGTGCATGAAGGCGATGAAGTCGGTGAACAAGAACCAGACCGACTTCGAGCAGTGTCAGAAGGAGGCGTGCAACGCGTATTCGGTGCTGCACTTCTGCTATACGGAGTTCACCCCGCAGAAGAGCTTCTTCATGGTACTGGCCAACGCCGTGTGTTCCGACGTGTGGAAGAAAACGCCCTCGCTGCCGTTCATGTCCATGCTGTCCTTCTCCAACAAAACGCCCATCGTGATGCACTGCCTGAACAAGCTGGCGGGGCTGATCCCCGAGATGACCATCACGCTATCAGTGCTGGAGAACCTGTTGATGTGCGTGATGAGCCATCTCGCTGACCCTGTGATGGGTGTGCGCTCCACCGCGCTGCTGGTGCTGGAGGCGCTGAAGAAGGTGGCCACGGACGCGTCGACGGACAGCCAGAAGAAGCGCAAGAACAGCCTGGACACGAGCGAGCAGAAGCTGCGCGTGGAGGCGGCGATGACGGACGCGGAGAAGCGTGTGGTGCTGCTGCAGTTGCTTCAGTTCATCCTCTCCTGTCGCAACGACATTCGCGACGACGGCAAGCTCTTCGCCATCAAGCTGAACGTGCTCCTCACCGCCGCCAGCCCCGCTGTGCCCACCCTGCCGCTGTCCGCCGTGCTGCTCCCGCTGATCCTCGCGCGGCCCGCGCGGGCGCAGCGCACGGCGTACCTGGCGCTGTTCGCGAAGCTGCCATACCACCCGTCGTCCGAGGAGGCCGTCATCACCGCCTGCAAGAACACCTTCGCCGCCCTCCAGGCCGTCAGTGAGACTGCCACTGAAACTGCCACTGCTGATGAAACTGTCAACGAAACTGCCAATGAAACTGTCAGCGTAACTGCCACTGCCAGTGAAACGGTTGATGATGCAAATGCAGAAGGGACGGACGAGATGGCGGTGGAGATGGCGCCGAGAGAGGTGGAGGCGGCGCTGCTGGAGGAGTGGCGCGCGGTGCTGCGCGTGTTCTTCCAGGCAATGGCCAACACCACCACGCACCACGAGGAGTTCAAGCAGGTGCTCTACACGCTCATGCGCCAGCCCTGCGTGCTCCTGCACCGCGGCGAGCGCCACGCAGCCATCGCCGACGTGCTCGCGGCCATCACGCCGGGTGTGTTCGCGGCGATGAACCCGGCGGAGCGTCTGGTGCTGGTGCACAGCCTGCTGCTGCTGGTGCCGCAGCACCGCGCGGTGGACGCCGTGGCCATCTACCAGACCATCAACCAGTTCGACGTGAGCCTGGGCCTGATGGCGGACGAGTGCCGCACCATCCTCGCCATGCCGGTGGGCACCCCGGGGGAGGAGAGCCTGCAGGTGCAGCTGATCACCGCGCTGGTGGAGACCATCACGCGCAGCGCGCGCTTCGCCGGCGACGTGCAGGTGCTGGACGTGCTGCAGAAGATGCTGGAGCGGTTGGTGGGCGTGGTGCGCGCGCACCGCCCGCAGAAGGACAGCATCGCCGCGGAGGAGCACGGCGCGGCGCGCGCGGAGAAAGAGCAGGTGGTGAGCGACCACCTGGGCGTGTTCTACCCCATTCAGCTCACACTGGAGGCGCTTTACGGGCTGGTGAAGCAGTCACGCGAGAAGGAGGTGGTGCTGGAGGAGGACGCGGCGCGCGCGCAGCCGGGCAGCAAGCGCGCCCGGCGCAACAGCGTGTCGATCCAGACGGAGATCAGCCTGTCGCCGCAGCTGCTGGTGGACATCGTGTCGTTCGACCTGACGGCGCAAATCAGCCGGGCCAGCCTGCTGCTGATGGCGACGCTGGCGTCGCTGAAGGTGTCGGCGATCGACGCGTGCCTGTTCCAGTGCTTCGAGAGCCTGGCGGCGCGCGTGACGCAGGAGCAGGACGAGGAATCCTTCCGCGTGATGACCAGCGTGATCTCCTTCTGTCTGCGGTCCTTCACCGACGCTCACAAGATGCTGCGCATCTGCCAGATCTTCCTCTCGTGCGTGCCCTTCATTCCCTACTCGCAGAGCGTGCAGCTGCTCGACGCGCTCCTCGGCAGCGTCTCCCTGCGCTATGTGGGTCACATCATTCTCTACCTCCTCCTCCTCTCCCACGGCGTGGCGCTGCAGGACGGCCCAAGCCTCATGGACTCGGAGGACCTGGAGAAGCGTCGGCAGTCCTTCGCCGCCAACGCCGCGCGTTTCATCAGCTCCATATTCCTCGGCATCTCGCTCAACCCGCAGATCCAGGCGCTGGGCGTGCTGGCCTGCTTCGCGGAGATGGTCACCGAGCCGGCGAACCGCGGGAATGTCGGCAAAGCCAACCGCACGCGCGAGCTGGCGGAGGTGCTGCTAGAGACGCTGCCCGTGGCCGCGTGGGACACGGACCGTGCGGTGGACGTATGTTCCGCTGTGGTGGAGTTCGTGCGCACCATCGTGTCGAGCCAGAGCTTCATCAACACAGTGGTGAGCAACCAGAAGGAGGACGCTCAGGTGATCCAGCAGTTCTTCATCCAGATCATCGAGCACCTGCTGCTGTTGTTGCAGAACACCAGCGCCAGCAAGGAAGCCATCGGCGAGGCGGCGCGCGGGCGCGCGAAGACGGAGGAGGAGGTGGCGCACATCGTGCGGTACCGCGCGCTGGAGGCGGCGCTGTACGATTGCGTGACGGTGATGAGCGAGGTGATGAGCGTGCAGTCGCTGCTGAGCGTGCTGAGCGTGCTGATCTGCCACGACGACAGCAATCTGCGCAAGCGCGCACTGATCATCCTGAACAAGAAGCTGAGCGAGGGCGTGGAGGACCTGACGGAGAGCGAGTGCGATCAATACATCGGCTTCGTGGCGGACCTGGCGGGCATTTGCAACAACCCCGAGGAGTCCTGCGTGAACAAGCAGACGGCGCTGCTCTCTCTCCACGTGCTGGTGCAGTTCTTCGCGGCCAGCCGCCCCGAGGCGTTCCTGCCGTCGGTGCACACGGTGGTGAAGATCATCACGACGACCACCGACACCTCCAGCGAAGCCCAGGCCATGAAGGGCTCCGCGTACATCGTGCTGTCCATGCTCTGCTCGCAGCTCGGCGTGAAGATGCTGCCCTTCCTGCCGCGCATCCTTCCGCCGCTGCTGACGGACCTCGCCGCCACGTGCGACAAGGTGGCGGCGCTGAAGGCGGAGGTGGCGACCCTGCCGGCGGAGGAGGAGGCGGTGCTGCAGCAGCGCCAGAAGCAGCTGGACGAGGCGTACGTGCTGATTCAGGGTCTGATCAGCTCGCTGACCTCCGTGGTGACATACCAGGGCATGCTGCTGTCGGCGTACCTGCGCAAGATGCTGGTGGTGGTGCTGGCGCCCGTGCTGGTGGCCTCGGACAAGCCGGTGGTGGGCAACGCCATTCACGTGCTGTTCACGCTGCTGAGCGAGAACATCGGCGAGCGTGTGCTGCTCCCGGCAGTGTACGACGCGGGCAAGGAGATCGACCGCGACTCTGCCGACAGCCTGTGCGGGCTGTACGACCTCGTCAAGTGCGTCTGCGACACGATGAGCGAGTCCGCCATGGCCCAGCACCACGAGCGGCTGTGGGCTTTCTGCGTGAGCGGGCTGGAGACGCGCAGTCGCTGGGACGCGGCGCGGGCGGACGCGGACCGCGTGGAGAAGGCGGTGGTGCGC
>ERZ827156.4727-NODE-4727-length-10810-cov-4.807531_pt1 | contig 10810 bp, 15 predicted proteins | sample MGYA00519919_ERZ827156 | MGnify/ENA primary metagenome ERZ827156 (study PRJEB31778, sample SAMEA3449269) | human gut metagenome | biome: human gut; feature: human-associated habitat; material: faeces | place: United Kingdom | collected 2010/2012 ... | reverse complement strand
GCTGACCTTACTTTTGCATCGAAAGATGTTTGAAGTATCGAATTTGTTATTTGCTTTGTTTGTTACACATCGCTTTCGAGATGGTTTGTTTCACACTCTGTGTGTGGAGATAGCTCACATTGTTTTCGAGATGGAGGTGTCTCGTGTCTACGCAGATGCGGTGACGGAGCGGCCGGACGCATACTCCAACTACATGGAGTACGCTGTTAAATACGGGTAGGAAGTGGATTTGTGTGTTTTGATTCACAGCTCGATTGATCGCTATGCGCTGATCGCCTCTGTCGGTAGAGGCAAGTTTAGCGAAGTTTTCAAAGCATTCGACAAGGAGAACGAGGAATACGTCAGCATCAAGCATCTCAAGCCCGTGCGCCGAGAAAAGATTAGAAGGTATGTGTGAAAAGCGGAAAGTGGAGTAAACTCACGATTGGGTAGAGAGATACTGATTATGCAGGATCTGAAGGGAGGCCCCTCGATTCTGCCGATATTGGACGTGGTCCGGGACGAAGAAACGGATAGTCCAAACATTGTGACGAAATGGGTGAACACGATTCCATACCGGGTTAGTTCTTGATAAGGGATTGACGAATAGGAGTACTACAAGGGACTCAACGACTACCAGTTCCGATCCTGCATGTACAAGATCCTGGTGGGTCTGGACTACGCGCACAGCCATGGCATCATGCACCGCGACCTGAAGCCGCAGAACGTCCTGGTCGACGTGAAGACCAACGACGTGTACATCATCGACTGGGGTCTGGCCGATTTCTACATCCCCGGTCACTGCCCTTCGTTTCCTTCACGGGTAGATAAAAAGTTCAACGTGCGCGTGAGCACGCGCAACTACAAGGGGCCCGAGCTGCTCACCAACAATTACGTCTTCGCGGACAGAGCGAGTTACGTCTAGCACTACGATTACTCCGTGGACATTTGGTCGTTCGGGTGCATGCTCGCCGCGTTCGTTTTCAACAAGTGCCCATTCTTCCGTGCGCATGGGAATGTGGACCAGCTGTGCAAGATCGTGGACGTGCTCGGCTCCGAAGACTTGCTCAAGTACATCCACGCGTATCAGCTGGAGGTGGACCCCGAGATGATGGACGAGGTGGGAACCCGCCGAAAGAGAGACTGGAGCGAGTTTGCGGCCGCCGGAAGGAACGATCTGATCTGTGTCGAGCTGTACGACCTCCTCGATAACGTCCTCATCTACGATCATCAGGTGTTTGTGTGTGGCTCTTGTGAGCGGTAGAAGCGCTTCACCGCAAAGGAGTGCATGCAACATCCCTACTTCGATAAAGTCCGTGAGGACGTTGAAAAGGAGCTGAAGAGTCGGAATCAGAGTGATTCTCCAATCCAGGTTCGTGTTGTGTCTCTTTCTCAGTGCAAGGGATTGATGAAAGCGCTGGAAGGGATTAAGCGGGAGCTGAAGGCGAAGGTGGAGGATGGAGTGGAAAACGACCATTTCAAAGTGGCCTCAACAGCCTGTGATACGCTCGACGTAGTGGTCATAGGGGATCGTAAGGAGTAGACTGTCCAGCATCATCTTGATTCCCTGCGGCAGAACCCCACAGCGGAGAGTGTCCAAGCGGCACAGGCCTATTTGAAAGTGTACAACGAGTTATTCCCTTGTCATGTTTGTCGCAAATCAACGGTATTTTTCAGTACCCGAAATGGACCCGATTTTTGCATTCTCCAATCCACAACAGCGTCTTAAATACATTGAATTCGTATTTGTAGAGGTATGATTTGATGTGTGCGTGGGAATTGCTGCTAACCCGGATGTAGCCATGTTTGCTACTAAAGCCCTTCTAGCTACGGTGAAGAGAACAACTGGAATGGTTGGACTCCCTGTTATTCCGAACGCCAGAGCCGTCCTCACCGAGCTCTATGACAAGACTCTCGAAAATATACAGGTACGCCCTCCTTTCGTTTCCTCAGCGCTTTTTAGAAGATCCCTGCCAACACGGAATACAGAAAGAACGTCGAGGCGTTTACCAAATACCGAAGAAACGTGGTGAAGGAGAACGAAGATGTTGTCCCGAGGGGTGCCGTTCACGCGTAGATCAAGACGATCGAGAAGATCATTGGCTGCGGTCAGGTCGAGGAGCTTGTTGAGCAGGCCAAGGACGAGCTGTCTCTAATTGAGGACTACTATCGTACGCTTTCCATTCCGAGGTGACCTGTAGAGTACAGAATCTGGGAGGGACCCAAGGTGAAGTCTCCTTAAGCAAACAGTAATGGTTCTTTTTATCGTCTGTTTCTTTCAAATAGCACACTCATTTGTCTTCCCCTTCTTCCTCCAGTTCCAGAACGCGGGCCTTCAGCTGCTGAATCAGGGAGAGTTGCTGCTTCTGCGTAGCCTGCGTATCCTCCTTCACTGCCTCTATACGGTCAGATCCATGCCCTCTTCCCACGCAATGCCTGCTGATACTCCTCCTGGAAGTACTTCTACCCTTCACGACCGCCCCATGGCTTACAATGTACTGCTGATCCGCTTGGTGCGTTTCGCGCAGCTCGTTCATCTCCATCTCCTGCTTCTCAATCGCCTCCCGCAGCGTCTGGATCTGTTTCTGTGCTTCCACAAGCTGTGCCCTGCAGTCGGCCATGTGCTGCACCTTTTGGAAGAGGGTCTGGCTTTGCTGGAGGGACTCGTTCAGTCCTATGCTTGAAGCCTGCGTGGGAATATACGTTTCTGGAGGTCCGCTATCTGTTTCTTCCCTGTTTCCAGCTGTCTGCTCATCATCTGGTTCTCGAAGCGGAGCTCCTGATTCTCCTCCTCCATCTTCTGAAACGTGTTGGAGAGTGTCGAGAAGTCCGAAAGCAGCTCCTCTCCCGCTCCCTTCTCTGCACTGGGTTCCGTGCGTTTTCCTTGCTCCACACTGCTTTGGATGGCAGTCAACAACTCGAATTTGTTCTCATTCTGGAGAAGAGACGATAGTTCTCCCTCTTTCAGCTGATCATGAACACGGACGAGGGCTGCGATGAGTTCCTGCGCCTGCAAAGAGGAGGGAATGCCGAAACGCTCTGCCTCCATTCTCAAATGCCCATCACGGCACATGGAGGGAGTCCAACAAACACAACAAAAACGACACACGTACGACGACGACTTCACGATATAGCGAATCCACTGGTTCCTAGCCATCATGCCCCCCTTCCACTCGAACGCCTCCGGCACACTGGGGTCGTTGGACAGCCGGTCCACCTTCACGTCCTTCACGGCCATGCCGCTCAGCGACATGTTCATGATCGTGAAGTTCAGCCTACCCTTCACGACCTCCGCCGCACCTACGCGATGGGACCCATCGACCGCACGGTCCACGCGTCGCAGGGCTCGGTCAGCGTGATGATCACGTGGAGGAAGAACTCGCGCTGGCCTTCCGCCTCGGCGATGCGCCACGCCACCACGCGCTTGCCCTCCAGGTAGTCGGTGGTCTGCTTCTTGGCCTCGGCGGGGAGCTCGCACTTGCACGAGGAAGTGGTGCGCGGCGTGCGGAAGCTGACGAGCAGCTCGCCGCACTTGAGCTCGGCGGCGAAGCGCGTGGTGACCTTGAGCACGACGTCCAGCTTGTACTCGGAGACCTGCTCCACCACGGGCTGCACCACCACGGGCGGGAAGAAGGAGTGCGTGGAGCGGTAGTTCATCGCCGTGAACTCGCCCTCGGGGCCCGTCAGGTGCAGGCAGTGCTCCTTCTCGAACGCCGCCACGTCCACCGACGGGTGGTAGTTCATGTCGTCCACCAGCAGCGCGCCCTGCAATGCTTGCGATGCCTCCAATGCCTGCTGTGCGTCGCGGCCCACCACGATGTTGTCGTTCAGCTGCACGTGGAAGCGCGGACGGCCCTCCAGCTGGTTGCGCATCTTGATCGTGCCTTCGATGGAGCTGTTCAGCACTGCGCCCTACGCGTGAGCCGCCCGCCGCGCGCCCACGGAGGCGTTCATCACGCAGTAGACGCTCTCGACGACGTCGATGTACAGGTCGCTGTGGCTCTTCATTACGTCCACCATGGAGCCTAGGTCCAGGTCCTGGCCCATCAGCAGGTTCAGCTTGCTCTGCCGTCAGCCCACGGCGATGTGCCTACCATGAAGTGCGTTGTGTTGTTTTCCGATTTCGTGCTGATGTAGTCCTGCAAGAACTCGGGCGAGGTGCTCTCCACGTAGCCGCTGTCCTACCCATCAGCATGGAGAGGCAATACCACCATAATCTCGTGCATCAGCTCGTAGATCAGCGTCATGTTCTTGCGAATACCTCCTTCCGTGAGCGAGCCGATGTAATCCTGCGCCTCACCAAACCACCGGAATCCGCGTACCGTGAGCACGACAGCAATGCGGCTGAGCAGTTCGAGATAGAAGGTTGGAGAAACGTTCACCTACCCGTCACTCCGCCGATGCGCCACCCGCCTTGGTCGAGAAGACAAAATAGAAGCGGTTTCTCCGGATATGGAGGAAATGGATTCCGTCGCAGTCCTATCGTCTCATTCGCCCACCGTGCGCGCTACGAAGACGGGAGGAGGACAGGAATCCTCCCAGAATTGCACTGTTCTGTAAAACAACTCTGGATTGCCCTTCGGCATTTCACTTCGCACTATGGCTCATCGGACGAGAAACGCGGATACAATCGCAATAGATCAGTCGATCTCCGTGAAGGGTCAGAATGAAGAACTCGGAAACAGACATGGTGTGAATGGGAAGTATCTACTCTTCACGCGCAATCCACGCAGTTCCCTACGTATTGAAAACGGAATAGACCTTCTGCGAAAAAGAGAGACAGAGATTACCTTATTGTGATTTGTGTTTCGCGCGAGGGAGAGGGAGGGGTTGTGGCGTGGGTGTAGATTTGTTGTTGAATGGATGTGAAGCATTCTAGTGGAGTTTGGGAGCCTTTTCAGCAAGGTCCATTCCAGAGAGGACTGGAAGTGGTGGCGTTGACTGCTTTTTCAAAACCTTGATCTCTTTTTCTTGCATTCCATGTGCGTTTCGCTCGAAGAGACCATGATGAACACAACCCTTCTCGAGAAGGAATGATGCCTATTGGAACAAGCGATGAAGGGACGGTGGGTGGATAGGGGTATTGACAAAACAGTCATTGCATGGGATTCTTCCCCGATCTTCTCCCAACGAATGGATCCCATCGGCAACAGGCACAAAAACGCAAAATTTGTCTCCAACACACTGGCTAGCGAGCGGAGAAACACAGTGGATCCGGCGAAATTGTACAGTGAAAAATACAGAGAAGGAGGTGGAATGATAGCTGCATATTCCGCCGTGGATTCACCATTTCTCACATAATCGTTAACTCACGTAGGTTGTGTGCTTGGAGACACCCTGGATTGCAATGATCTAACGCGCTTTAGATTCCAAAATGAGCGGATTCTCAAATATGCTTAGCAAGCTCAATATCGACCAGGGCGGTATTGACATCCCCATGAAGAAGAAGACGGTTCACGTGTCTGGAAAGGAGGTGAGCTTCTTCAACAAGATCTTTGATATGGTCGATTACGACGGTGATGATAAGGTGGGACTGGAATGAAGCCATCATTCTGTAGATCAGCGGCAAGGAGGGTGCCCAGTTCCTGAGAAGATCGGGTCTGGACAATGACGTGCTCGGCGAGATCTGGAAGCTTGCCTGCAACGGCAAGGACAAGCCGACCCTGTCCAGAAACTACTGGATGATTGCCTGCATGCTGGTGGCCTGCGCCCAGCAGGAGGGAGAGCCCTCCATCAAGGCGATTGCCAACGAGACGTTCGAGCTGCCCGACTTCAACCTGAACGCGGACAGCGACTACTCGGAGAACGTGACCCTCCCCGACGGAGCGAAGACCTTCCAGGTGACGGTGGGCAAGCCGCACACGGTGGGCTCGATCCTGAACAAGCACACGGAGTACACCATCACGGTGAAGACGAGCATGGAGAACTACCCCGACAGCAACCTGAAGATTGATCGCCGCTACTCGGACTTCGAGTGGCTGTACAACCGCCTGGCGCGCGCGTTCCCCGGCCGCGTGATTCCCCCGATTCCCGAGAAGCAGTCCCGCAACCGCTTCGACAAGGACTTCGTGGAGGGCCGCCGCCTGGCGCTGCAGAAGTTCCTGGACGAGGTGACCCAGGACCCGACCTTCGCCGTGACGTACGACGTGCAGGTGTTCTTCACGGCCTCCACGGAGGGTATGGAGGCGGCGCGCTCGATCATGCCCTTCGGCGACGGCGTGCTGTCGGACATGGTGAACAAGGCCGTGGCTGCGACCCGCTCGGGCGTGGCGAAGGTGGTGGAGACGACGACGGGCAACGTGGTGGACACGATCGACCAGACGACGGAGTTCGGCGACGTGGAGTACAACCTGACCAAGTACAGCGAGTACGTGAAGAAGGTGGTGGCCTGCGGCGAGAAGATGGTGTCGGCGGAGGCGGCCTCGGGCAAGGCGTTTGTGGACATGAGCGGCTACTTCACGAACTTCGTGGTGGTGGCGCGCACGTTCGAGGACGTGGACTCGCTGGACTACTTCACGAAGGCGTCGGACAACCTGAAGGAGATCGGCAACTACGAGAAGCTGGACAGCAACGCGCAGAATGAGGGCTTCGTGACGGACCTGCGCATGTTCTCGGGCAAGGCCATGTCCGTGTGCCAGGTCATCCACAACCGCGACCGCTGCAACAAGGAGATCGAGAAGGCGGACGCCGCCATCGAGAAGGCGAAGGCGAAGGTGCAGGAGGCCAAGGCCGAGGGCAAGAAGGCGGTGAAGAAGGCCAAGGAGGCGGTGGAGAAGGCCAAGGAGAAGAAGGAGGCCAAGGAGAAGGCCAGCGAGTCGGTGCTGCAGGGCGTGAAGGACGGCGTGATCAACTTCCACAAGGACCGCGTGCAGATGGGCATCGAGTCCCTGACGCGCTACGCCAACCAGCGCGTGGACTTCTGCGACGAGATGCAGAACAAGTGCGCCTCGCTGATCAACCTGCTGGGCTACACCGCCGAGGAGCTGCGCGACAGCAACCTGCGCATCAAGGGATACGCCGAGGACGAGGCGGCCTACGCTGCTGCCCTCGACGCTCTGGACGCCGCCGACGAGGAGCCTCCTGTGCGCGAGGACTCGGACGACTCGGATTCTGATTCGGACAAGTCGGACTCTGATTCTGATTCGGACTCTGACTCTGACCGCAAGCCCGTGAAGGGCAAGAAGGCGGCCAAGAAGGCCAAGAAGGAGTCTTCTTCTGACGAGTCTTCTGATGATGACTCGGATTCCGACTCTGATGATGACTCGGATTCCGACTCTGATGATTCGGATTCGGATGATTCGGATTCGGACTCCGACTCGGATGACAAGAAGAAGAAGTCGAAGAAGGCTGCGAAGAAGCCCGTGAAGAAGGCCAAGAAGTCGAAGAAGGACTCTGACTCCGATTCTGATTACGCTGCTATGTAATGTTGCTCTGTGGTTTGTTCGACACTTGTGATTTGTAGATAACACAGTTTGGTCTATGACTTTTTCAAAGCACAATTTGCTCCATAAGTGCAGCTCCGCACTTCTCAAAATGCAGTTCATTGATGCGCATTGCCACCTACACTTCAAGCGGATGGAGAAGGTGGCAGCGAGGGTGGTGGAGGAAGCAAGGAAGTGCGGAGTAACGCACTTTGTGGTGAATGGAACGTCCACAAAGGATATGGCGGATGTTCTCTGCATGGCCCAACAGAGAACGGATGTCACGCCATGCTTTGGTATCCATCCCTTCTATATCGAGGCCCAAACGGTAGAGCAGGATATGGAGCGTCTCTTTTCCTTCCTGAAGTTGCAACAGAAACCCTACTGCATCGGAGAAATCGGAATGGATAAGACCATCGCGGATACGGTCCCAATCGCATTGCAAGAGGAAGTGTTTCGGAAGCAGGTGGAGTACGCTTCACAGCACTCGATTCCGTTTGTTGTTCACTGCGTTCGATGCGTTCAGAGGGTTTACGACGTGCTGAAGGAACTGTCCCCCTTCCCCACTCCCTTTCTGATGCACGGGTATTCGGGCCCTCCGGACTATATCGGCAAGTTTACGGCGCTGGGAGCGTTCTTTTCCGTCTCGGGCTATCTCCTCAATTTGTTCCCGAGACGGCGGGAAGGGATGAATGATGCCATCCGAAAGATACCGGTAGAGCGCCTCCTGTTCGAGAGCGATTCCCCCGATATGGTTTGGAAGAAAGAAGCGGATGATGGCTAGGCGATTCGAAGTCTGGAAAGCCAATCTGCACTCCAAGATGACCAGGGCAAACCCATCAATACACCGGCTTCCATCCTTACCGTGGGTTTGTGCCAATGGCCTCATGACGCAGATCTGTAATGAAGTAGCGAAAGTTCGCGGCATTCCTGCAAACGAACTTGCTGACCAAGTGTACCTGAACTCGCGCGCATTCTTCTCTCTTGTGTTTCATGTTTGTTCGCATCGAATTTGGAGACTCTGTATGTTTGGAACAAAGGCAGAACAGTCATAGGTTACATAGGAGCACATCTCCAGTCGCGGAATTCACAATCGCCTCCTTCGATCGAGTGTAGTATACAGCCGGTTTCCCCGTGGCACTCCCATTGTATCGGCGTTGTATAGCGTGGAACCGACGATTCAGCGATTCGGTGACCCACTTCTTCGCTAGCTCCACATCCCCCGCATTTCGCTTCACCCACCGCTTTTCCCTCCGTTCTTCCAAAATGTACACAATAGCGTCCTCCAGCTTCAGCACCTGCCGGGCTGGAACGCAGTGGAGGGAAAACTCCAAAACCACCCAGACGCCGTTTAGCACCGTCGTGGCTCCCTTTTCCTCACGAGTGAGGAGACAGGAGGCGATTTGAATGTGGGGGAAGGGACAGAGTGAAGAACACAGGTAGGATTGAATGACACGGTAGTTGAGAAAAAGGATAGTGCCGCGCAGACCGTGGCTCGCTAGACAGTGCGGCAAATCCAGTACGAATCGCCGTAACGAAGTGTTGTCGTCATCATGCTCATCACCAGACCGGCGTGGTGGATGAAGCTGTTCCTCTTCTATCACGTCGCTTTCGGCGACACGGACATGAAACCACTCCTGGTTGTCGCAATCCACCTCATGAAACCACAGGCACTGGGATGACCTCGCGATAATGAATCCAGACTTCTGTCGACCGTTCCTGATGCAGGGGAAGGAGCTCATCCGTAAACGGTACTGGGAATGGGCAAGGAGGAAATCCGAATCGGAGTGGGAGCAACCGCGTTTCCACCTGTTCGTAGCCATGAACAAGTCCAAGCCGTCATGGAGTGGAAGCAAGACGAAGGAGTGGTTGAGATGGTATGTGATTAGCCTCTGATCGATGCCATGAAGCAAGGATTGCTGAAGGCGGTAGGAGATCAGGGTGCAACTATCCTCATAGAAGAATGCCAGGGACAGTAACGGACTGAGGGAGCTATCCGACAGAAACGAAACTACACATCAATAAAAGTAAATTGCCTTTACTCCAAACCACGCTCCCCTCGTGCTCGAATACAGTAGCATTACGGCGATCGCCGGGTCCCTCCACACTGGAAACAAGACGGTTGATCACGAACAAGGGGAGCAGCCTCTGAATCGTAAGGAGAACACAACTTCCCTACACACACGCCCGAATACTTCCAAACAATGATGTACTCCGTTCCAGTATCGTTTCCAAACTGGCTGACTAGCTATGATCTCCTTTTGCAACCGGGAACGCAACTTCTCTCCATCCTCAGTAAAGCAGTAGTTTCTGCTGTTGGATGCATACAGTGGCGAATAGCAGATCGCGGGCACCAAAATCACACGCCTCTGAATGGATGAGCACAATCCCCCATGGCCCACCTTCCACGGCGTGAATACTCCGGTTTGCTTGCGGTGCAGAATTGCCTCGACAGCATTCATTCGCCTGGAACAATTCCATGTAGGAAAGAGTGTGCGTTTTGCAGTCCCCTCCCTATCTGCGAGGGACGGCTCTCATGCCAGAACGAGGGGGTTGTGTTCTAGTTGTGTTTTTCCAAAAGGTCAAATAACCGCGGGATATGAAGTAAAGGGTGGTACAACGTCGAAACGGGAACACCCCTTTTGTGGCTAACATAATTCTTTAGCATTCGTGGAGATGGAGGCACTGATCAAGAACCATAACCAGATGAAAATGTGTCGACAGTGCCATCGAACGAAGACGTTGGTGAACTTCATCAACAAGACCAATACTGGGATCTGCATCATCTGCAAGACCTGCCGAGAGAACCAGATGAAGCGGTACTACGGTGGGGTATGGTTCCTATGCTGACCTGTAGACAAGAAGAAGAAGATGAAGAAAGCGGAAGAGAGGACCGCAAACTTGAGCGCAAATCCCGTTGCAAAGCCAGTTATGGAATACAACGAGGCGTCGTGCTACCCAAGCGTGCAATCTTCGCTCAGTCCGATTACCACCGCCTACCCGTTCCCCTATCTCAGTCAGCCAGAGTTTGCTGTTCCGACGCAGCAATGGCTACCGGTTCCTTCAACCGTGGCATTCTCTGACGCTATGGCCCCTGTGTATCCTGCAAAGCTTGTCTTTTATCCCAATCTCGCGCCCTAGATTTTTCTTTACTATGTGGTGCATCCCTTTATGATCTTTGTTGTCACTCACGATGTTGAGTTTTCATGGTGGATTTGTGGATGGGGTAAGTGGGTCATCACACAGGAGCGTCTTCAAATGGTGTGAAAGCACCTCCACATACAGAGCGTGAAACCATCTCCACACGCAGAGTATAAAACAAACCATCTCCACACGCAGAGTATAAAACAAACAGAGCAAATAACAAATTCGATACTTCAAACATCTTTCGATGCAAAAGTAAGGTCAGC